>ERZ772879.77-NODE-77-length-76578-cov-288.683664_pt1 | contig 76578 bp, 65 predicted proteins | sample MGYA00580582_ERZ772879 | MGnify/ENA primary metagenome ERZ772879 (study PRJEB29015, sample SAMEA2737682) | human gut metagenome | biome: human gut; feature: human-associated habitat; material: faeces | place: China | collected 2012 ... | reverse complement strand
TTACAATGAATGAATTTGATTCAATAAAAAGATGTAATTTTCTTATAACTTCAAAAGAACAGTTTTGTGATTTATTCAAAGCTGATTATTCAAAGCTGAATCATCGGATTTTGACGATGAATTTTTTAAAGAAAATGCCTTATATGCACATATCGGTATTATCGGTTCTAATGATTATTCTTTTATTGAGTCCATTAATGCAGACGGAAATCAGTTGATTGTTTCAAGAATAGATATTTACGCATGGCCTAAGACTGATGACTACGCTTGCTGCAATATGCTTATAAAACTTAAAAAATCCGATGTGGAAAATATTTCTCATATATTAGTAAAGCAAAAATATGGCAGTGAATAATAAAACAACGCAAAATTTCACCCTCTCCAAGCGGAGAGGGTGTTTTGCGTTTGATACAATATTGCAGGAGTTAAATTGTCAGTAGTACTAATGTACTTGTCAAGAATCTAAAAAAACAAGGGATAAAATTTTATGTTATAAATTTAATAAAAATATATACAATTATGATAATATTTGATATAATAATCGAAGAAGTGATAATAATTCACACAATAAAAAAGAGGAGTGGAAAACATGAAAAGAAGTAAACGATGGATATCATTAATATTAGTAGGTATTTTATCTACAATGTCTGTGAGTTCAGCATTGATTGTAAACGCCGAAGAGCAAAATGAGTATGAATTACAACCTGCTGAAAAAATTACGGCTCAATTAACTGATGAAATTAATTCATCTGCTGTAAGTGACGCAAAAATACCTGTTTATATTTGGTATAAGGATATTGATTTTGACAAAGTTGATACCCTTACAGCTAAAGAAACCGGTCTGACACCGGCGGATTGTGAGGTAATAACAGATTTTCCTTTAGCAACTACACTGTATGGTTTAGAAAATGATGAACCACAAGCTAAAACAGAAATGGAAGAATATCTTGAACGTACTCAAGAAGCAAGATCTATTGAAAAAGAAAGAACAGATATATATAAAAGTGCAAGAAAAGCAATAGCAAGAGAAGAGTACGACGAAAAAAGCGGTAATGTAAAGAATAAATTGTCTTTAAATGAGAATGATATTATTTTTAGCAGTCAATATGCACCGATGATTATCGCCAATATGACACCGGAAGAAATTGATAATGCATCAAAACTTTCTGATGTTGAGGAAATCGGTTACTATGAAGAGCCGGAAATTAGTGAGCCGTCTGTAGATAGAGATGAGGGTATTGGTGCTAGGGAAGCTATGGGGTTACCTAAAGTATATGAAAAATTAGGGCTTAGTGGTAAAAATGTAAATGTTGCTCTTATTGAAAGTTATTTACCCGGCCCTGTACCAAATGAAGAATTAGAAATAGATTTAAGTAAAGTAATTGTAGCGGAGGATCCGAATTATGTTATTTCGCCATCAATAAATCAGGTTGATAAAAATCATAGCCATCCATATAATACTTTTAGAGTTATGGCTGGTTCACAAACGGGTATTGCAAAAAATATTAATATGTATGCTACAAATCTATGTTTTTCAAATGTTGAAGCTTTATTAGAATATGATATTGATTTGGTTGAATTTAATGTATCTTATGAGGTAAGAGATAGAAATTATACAAATGATAAAGACCTTAATAGCGATTCTGTACCTAATCCAGAATTTAAATATGCCTTTATGGATAAATATTATGATCATATTATTTCTCAGCATAATGTGACTATGATTGTTGCGGGAGGTAATAGCGGATCTCATGAGGATGATTGGTATGATAAAGATTATAAAAATCCAGATGGTACTTATGGAAGATGGGCTTCGGGAGCGAGAATTACAGCTCCCGGAATGGCATATAATGCTATTACAGTAGGTGGTTATAATAACAATAATACAGGTGATAATCCGGAAGATGATTGGTTAGAAAATTATTGTTGGAAAAATAAATATGACAATATGACAGGCTGTGAAAAACCTGATGTTATTATGCCTTCAAACTTTCCCGGCGGTGGAACAAGTGTTGCATCTCCTGCACTGACAGCTGAAATTGCACTTATGCTTGAGTTAAAGCCCTCATTATCGTTACATCCCCAAGAGATAAAAGCTATTGTTCTTGCTTCTTGCCACAGAAAAGTAAAACAAACCGATGAACAAGGTTGGCAAGAAACTATGGAGCAGGGAATTACCGAGCGACAGGGTGCAGGTGCTCCTGATGCTTGGACTATGGCAAGTATAATAAGTCAGGGAACATATGGTTCGGGTATTCTTAACGGAACGGAAACAAATGTGGATATTGTTCAACCTTGTTATGATGCACAAAATATGAATATAAGTATTGCATGGATAAAGGAAAATACAGCTGAAGTAATAGAACATCCGGAAAGACCTGATCAAAATGATGCTGATATTACATTAGGACAAACATCTGACTTAAACTTAAATATTTTACAAAATAACGAAATTATAAGTAAATCAAGCTTGACAAACAGTTCTACAGAGATGTGTTATTTCCCTATGTCATCAACCGATTTTAAATATAGACTTAATATAAAACAAAATTCATCTCCTACAAAAGTAAGGTATGGTTATGCTTGGAGTACAGATAATATGTTAAGCAGTTCTGTTGAACAAAGTGGAATATATTATTTAAAAAATGCTTCTACAGAAAACTATATGTTATATAATAGTTCTAATACTTCTCATATTTCTGCAAGAAATATTACAAGTCAGAATAAATTAACAGATACTGCTGATTGGATAATAGCTAAATCATCAAACGGATATACAATAAAAACAGGATACAATAGTATTGATGGATATTTGTCGGAAGATACCGCAAGCGGTAGATTGATAGTTAGTTCAGATGCAGTTAATGTTGATATAACAAAAAACAATGACGGTACATATTGTATTAAAAATGTTGTAAACGGCAAAATATTATGTTATAATAATTCAAAGTTTATGTGGCTGAATTGTGATGCAGAAACCGATATATCTTCTTTACGGTATAGATGGTATTTTAACAAAATAAATTATTTACCCGGAGATGTAAATGTTGATGGCACTATTGATGTTTCAGATGTAGTTTCATTACAAAAATATTTGGCAGGAACATCCGATTTTAATAATAAAGAGGTGTTTTTGTCTGATGTAAATAAAGACGGTGTTATTGATTTAAGAGATGTTACTGCGTTACAGGTATATGTATCCCAAATGGGAAAATGACAGGAGGAAGGACTATGAAAAAAGCTAAAATATTAGTATCAACGACACTTGCGCTGTGTATGGGTGCAACAGCGGTAATCCCTGCATTTGCGGCAGAAAATCAAAAGTTTACATATACAAAAATCGGTGATTACAATGCGGACAATGCTGTAGATATATCCGATGTTACGGCTTTGCAGTTACAGCTTGTTGGCAAAGAAGTAATTACAGGTGCAATGCTCGAACACCTTGATTTTAACGGTGACGGCAGTTTTAATGTAAAAGATGTGTCGGAAATTCAGAAAATGATAGTCGGTACAGATTATGAGTGTTACCTTAAAACAGATAGTTCTTATAAAGATATTGTGCAAACCGGTCATACTTATCCGGGGTACGGCGATGTAGAGGGTACCGGAATTAAAAGTGAAATAATCTGCGAAACCGCCGATTACATTATGACTGTTGATGAGATGAAAAGAAATCCCGTTAAAGGCTGTGCACTTATTACATCAAAAGAACAGTTTTGTGATATATTTAAAGCAGAATCTCCTGAATTTGATGAGGAATTTTTCAAAGATAACGCTCTTTTCGCAATGCTTTCTGTTAATGACAAATATGATTCTGTAGGTGTTTATAGTTTTGCTGTTGACGGAAACAAATTAATTGTCTTTGACTATAAAATGGATACCTTTGAGGAGTATGGTGAAGATTGCTGTGAAAATAATATTTACAGGTTAAATAAAGCAGATATTGAAAATATTACAGAAATCGAATACTATACAACACATATGGCACAGTAAATTTTTTAGTCCCTCATTACAATTAAAAGTGCGAGGCAGACTATAAGCACCCAACAAATTATATTTTTTATGGCGAGCAGTACCCGCACGGCTTTGTTTTTATTAAGCTTTTCAAATTCAATCACCTAATATTAAATTTAGGTCAAGTCTTTTTAACGACTTGCCGGTTTGGGCAGTGCCCATAAAATTTTCCGTCATAGCAATCTGTCGGGTGTAAACAGCTTGACTGTTTGTGTGCTAAGACTAAGTTTGACAAAACTTTTTATTATCCGATAGTTATTAATAGACTTTCAGTTTTTTACCTATAAAGCATATCACATCTTTGTTTTAATGATTAGGGTAGTATTTTGCCAAACAATTATAAAAGGTTGACCAAGCTTTTATAATCAGTTAAAAATTCAGGTAATCTCTAATTTCTCTCAATTAAAAAATAACCGTTTAAAAATCGCAATACTCCCGATATAACCTATGTTAATGTCGGGAGTATTCTTGTTTTATCATTTCTTTTCTTTAAAGGCAAAGAATCTTTGTCCTATGTAGTTGAACGCTACAAACAGGCAAGAGCCGAGTATCATTGAGGTATAGCCTGCAAACTGTTCAACCGTAAATGAGAACATTGTAAAATTATTCGCCGTACAAATCCATTTGATTAGCGGAATCGCTATGCAATACGATAATGCGTAGCAAACGGCAATGTTCAGCGCAAAGCGTAAAATCGGTTTCCAACCCTTTTCTGTATTTTTAAATGTAAAGTGTTTGTTAAGAAAATAGCTTACAATACTGCCGATTAAGTATCCGAGAGCCGAGGCGAGCCACACACCCCATTCGTATCTGTCCCACGCAAAAAGCGCAAAGAGCACAAACTGCAAGCCGTTGCCAACGAGGGTATTGATTACGCCGACCAGAATAAACTTCCAAAACTTTATATCAAAAAACTTTTTTATAAAATCGCCCATAATTATTCCTTTTCCTCGTTGTTTTCGTCCTCAAAATTAGAGAATTTTGTTATGTAAATCGGTCTGTCCTTGGTTTCCATATAAATTCTGCCTATGTATTCGCCAAGAATACCGATAGACATTTCGGTAATTCCGCCCAAAAACAGAACCGCACACAAGGTAGTTACATAACCCGGTGTGGTAATTCCGAAAAACAACGTCTGAACAAGGGTTATCATTATATAGATAAGCGAAATAACAAAGATTATCGCACCCATTACTGCCGTAAAACGGAGGGGAGCAACCGAAAAACAGGTAATTCCGTCAATCGCATAACGAAAAAGACTTGAGAATTTCCATGTTGTCTGTCCAAGCTGACGGTCAACGGTTTTAAATGAAATCCATTTTGTGTTGAAACCTACCCAAGAGAATATTCCCTTTGAAAATCTCTGAACTTCGGCGAGTTCAAGAATAGAATCGACGACCTGTCTTTTCATCATTCTGAAATCCATAGTGCCGTACGGCATTTTGGTATCAGTGAGTTTATTTGAAAGAGCAAAGAACATTTTTGAGAAAATTCCTCTGAATTTGCTTTCGCCCTCTCGTTCGTCACGCTTTGTGGCGCAGACATCGTAGCCCTCGTTTTCGAGAGCGTCTGCCATTTGTGGGAAAAGTGTCGGCGGATGCTGCAAATCGGCGTCCATAACCACCACATAATCGGCGGTGGAATGTTGAAGTCCTGCGTACATAGCCGCCTCTTTACCGAAATTTCTTGAAAATGAAATATACTTTACATTGGGAAACTGCTTTGCGAGCTTTTTCATAACAAGGTAAGTTTTATCTTTACTGCCGTCATTGACGAGGATATATCGAAATGAATATTCGGGCATTGAGTCAATAACCTTATTGGTTTCAAGCACAAAATGCTCAAGTCCCTCTTCTTCGTTGTAACACGGTACTATTAAATCTATAGTTTTCATAATAATTCGCCTTTATGTTGTTAAATTTGTATAAGCCTATAATTATTTTTATTATACCAAAAGTACACACAAAAGTCTATATTTTTATAAATTATTTGAGAAGTGACGAAAGGTAAATTTATTTTTGTTAAAGTTGGAATAACAAAAAATAAACTTACAAAAAGAAAAACGGCAAAACCTTAGCGGTTAAGCCGTTTCTTAGTGGTTGCGGGAGCCGGATTTGAACCGACGACCTTCGGGTTATGAGTGCTAAACACTAAGTTTTGCGTTATTTTGTAATCTTTAATAAACAGCTATTTTATGCGGTTTTTCGGTGGTTGTGCTTTTGTATTGTTTCGTAATTTTTGGGGTTTATTCGTTAAATTAAACCCCAAATAAACCCCAACTTTTCCGCTGCGTAAAATAGATTTAGAACAATTTATTTTTATGTACTGACATCTGTTCCGTGCAGAGATATTTTATATTATGCAGCGGCTAAAAAATAGGGAGGGGGGTCATACACGAAGCACGCAAAAAATCTAACTACGCCCCCCCCGGTCCTGCGGCTGCGAACATTTCAATTTTTTATGGGGGGATTGGTGTTATTCCGCTGCACAAAACAAACAGAAAGGGCAAGCCCGTATTTCAAGACTTGCCCTGGTGTTATGCTTTTAGGTTATTGGTAGGGCGGTGTATCCTACATCTCAGGTACCCCAAAGGGTGTGTCGGGAACCATTTCCGACCTCAACAACCTATTGTATATTATGTAATTACTATGGTAATTATACCGTATTTTTTTACATTTGTCAAGTTTGCAATGCTTTTAAACTCAAAAAGGCTTTAATCTGCCACTATTCAAACGCCTTTTTATTTTGCCCTCTTTAATATCAAACAAAGTCGCAACATACAAATAGTTTTTGCTTATATCTAGTTTTATTCCAATTTGTATATTATTGTCATAGATTTTTACAAGCTCTATACTGTTTGGTTCTTTGGGATTTGTACCAACAAAATCGGGATTTTTTATTATATCGGGTATTTTTTCTATATAATCAACGCAATTATTATGGCGTGTTTCAATGTGTTTTCTAAGACCTTTAGAGGCATAGATAGAAATACAAGGTAGATTAATGTTTAAAATTTGGTTGTATTTATTTATGTATTCTCCTACTTTGTATAACTTATCCATTACTTTTTATCCTCTGGTATATACTCTATTAAATCGCCTATTTGGCAATCAAGGATATTGCATAGTTTTTCTAAACATTCAGCAGAAAGCACAACATTACCGTTACGAAAATCCTGTAAGGTTTTTTGACCGAATAACTTTTCTTTTCGTATGCGATAGGAAGTAAAGCCCTTTTCTTTTAATGCGTTAAGAATATCAATTTTATATTTTATCGGCATATCTGCACCCCTTTTTAAATAATACTCCTTTTCCACTATAACAATTATAGCACAAGTATGCACTAAATTCAAGTGTGCATATTCAACAAATTAAGCACTATATCTTTGTGCATAATACCACTGTACAAGCACTAATATATGGTGTATAATATAGTCACAGGTTAAGGAAAGGGGAAATAAAAATGCTAAATCGTTCGATTATCTGCAAGGTAGCAAACAGATTACGCAAAGGCGGTTACACATTATCGCAGGCATTCCGTATGGCGTGGAAACTCGCTAAGGGCAAGGCAAGCGTAAAGGTTGCAGGCGTTACCAAAGAACGCAGACAAGAGGCAATCGAACATTTGAGCAGATACAACCCCGAAACGGTCAGCTTTAGCCTGTTAAGAGAAAAGCAAAACAGCTTTGACCTCAATGCTATTGCAGTGTATGCAAGTGTGGGCAGCGGCAAGGCTTACAAAATGGGCTATATTTCCGCTGCTGTGGCGTGTTTACTTAGTGGCGTAGATAATATCACAGCCGTAAATGCACGCTTACAGGCTATTACAGGCGGTTTCTACGCCGATATGGTGCAGGGTTTGAGATTATCACTTTCAATATAATTTATGAAAAGAGGTTTACGCAATGAAGAGTGATTACAGGAAAATGATTGACGAAATGCTTTCGAAAATCAAAAGCGAAAAGAAACTTAAAAAGATTTTTGATTACATATGTTTTGTTTATCTTAAAACTGAAAACAAATAAACGGAGGCTTGAAAATGAAATCAGATATTGCAATCAGAAATGAAATTATCGAGTACACACAAGCTATTGAAAATCACAAGGCTTTAGTGGCAATTCTGAAATTTATAAAACTGATGTACAAAAACACAGCACATAAAATGTAAAAGGGGCATTTATATGGCAATGGTAAAAAATACAATGGAAGTCATAAAAGAAGCCACAGACAACATAGACGTTTTTTATGATTTAAGGGTTGGCAATGTTAATGATATTTATTGCAATAGTAGCAACCCTATTGATATGATAATTAATGCTTTTCGATTCGGCTATATGCAGGGTTCAAAGGCAACAAAAGCGTATATAAACAAACAAAAGGAGCGTAAATGATGGATTTTTGGAAAAAAGAATACCCGGAAATAAGTGATTTATATTTTGATTATATCGGTGGAGAGGAATACAACCAACTAAAGACTACCAAATATACAAGCAAGGTAATATCAAAGATTACCACAAAAGCTCAATCAGAATTAGCAGACGATATTACAAACGCTTGTTGTGATTGTGAAACAGCAGGCTTTATACTTGGTTTTTCGTATGCTCTAAAACTTATGAGTGAGGCAAAATCAGCCCTTGAGGTAGTAAAATGAAATCTTTAATTTTAACCGCTGCGGAAATCGCAACGCTTGTTATGCTTAGTGTAGCTATACAAGACATTGTGACCGATAATGCGACAAGTAACACCTATGAGGAATTAAAAGCCTTACAAAGCGATTTAGACGGCATTTTATACAAAGGCAAAAGCCCTTTGAGCAATGCCTGAATAATTCGGGCAACGCTCAAAGAGCCTACATACTTTTACAGATATATTTTACCACAAACAACGGCAAATGTCAATAAATGAAAGGCGGTGAGCGTATGAAACAAACTGCACTACTAACTAAAGAAAATCAAATGACATTAATCCTGCAAGCTAATATTAACGATGATATTCTTACAAACGGACTTACAGCAGACAACTTGCAGGATTTAGAAGAATTACAATTTGATTTACTGCAAATTATACAGAAGTTTGCAAAAATATTATAATCTTTATGCAGCGGCATAACAAACCGCTGCATTTTTGTTTGTATAAATATTTATGGTCCCGTGGGATATTATATTTTTAATGCTGCATAAATACTGCATATTTTTTTATTGTGACAAATAAGATTTATAAAGTTTTTTATTTTTCCTTAATGTTCTGATTGCTTTTCTTATGGTTCTGATCAACTCGTTTTCAGTTATTCCGCTACCGATTGATATTGCATTATAACTCTTATTTAAGAAAAAATGTTGGATAATTACATCTTTTTCGGCACTTGGCAGGCTATTAACTGCATTGTGCAATATAGTATATAGTTCCCTATCTTCAATATTTTTGATATATTCTGTTGCCTCTGTATCCTCAAGCAGTTCTATTATTTCCGTGTCATTATCTGCTACAGTTTGATTATATGAAATCTCTGTTTTCTTTGTTTCTTTTCTAAAAATGAGGTGATTTAGTTCTGACAATATATTAAAACTCAAATATGTATTAAATTTATATTCTTCGTCTGCCTTGTATGCATTTACAGCTTTTAAAAAAGCAAAATACATTTGTTGTTCTAAATCTTCAAATGATATGTAATTAGGCAGCGGATAGTTATGTACCTTTTTCCCCAGAATAAAAATCATAAGCGGTTTTATGCGTTCCCAAAGCAACGGAATATAATTCTTATTCCCCTGTTGTATCAGCAAGGCTATTTCCTCATTGGTTATTATGTTCGTTGTGTTGCTTATACATTTTGACATAGATATACCACCACCCGTTATAATCGTTATATACAGGCGTTGCAGATACAAAGCGGTAGCCTTTATACTTACGCTCCCAATACGCTCTATCGTCTATCCGCTGCGTTGCTATGCGTGCTATCCCTCTGCGTGTATGCTGCCCGTCCTTTGTTTTTACTGTCGGATTTTTTAAATTAGTAGAACTGTTCCAACGCCTTTTACCCATAGGCTTTTTAGAGATGTATCTTGCGAACGCCTCGCCGCCCTCCTGCTCTGTTGGCTGAAAGCGATCAGCGTTTGTATAATCTCCGTGTTTCCATAGTTTTTCCGCTACATCTCTGTCAATAGCTGACATTATTCCGTGCCAATGCCAACGCCCGTTTTTACACTCAACTACATAAATGTATTTTACCGGTGGCAAACCGTGCTTTTTTCTGTATGCTTTAATACATCTAAAATAATTTTGAATGTCTTTTATAACTTCCTTTTCGGTGTTTGGCATTTCATCAGTCCTGTAAGTCGGGTGAATTAATATATCACCTGCTACAAAATTAGTATTAATAAGCCTTATTAATTTTTTTACAGCGTTTTTCTCGTTTAGGTTCTGTTGCTCTTTTTTGGTAAGCCTACGCTTATTATCGTGCCGGTGCCCGTGTTCTGTTATCGGGAAGTATTCTAACTCTAAATAGCTGCCCGATATTATTCTTTTTTCTCGTGATTTCATCTTTTAGCCTTTCGGTATAATAGCATTGCTTTAGGTTGACTTGTTAATACCGAATACAAGCCCGAAAAAGCGGCACAAATACCGCATTTTTCTTGACTTTTCCGCTGCAAAATGATACAATAAAAGTGTTAAAGATTGTAGCGGAAAAATCTGCTTGACCTCGTCTGATGTGGTTATTAGGCGAGGCTTTTTCTTTATTCGGTTTTATTCTTTTTATTGTTCTTTACGGTTTGTATATCCGTATGGGATAACATTAGCGGCAGCGGCATTATATGTACCCGAAAGGTAATCTATAAGCCCGTCAAGATTGATTAGTCGCTTTTTACCACACATTACAACGGGAATTTTCCCACTGATTGCAAGCTGTCTGATATAATACTTTGAAATGGCAGTGTTTTCGTCCATTTGTTTTATTTCCTTGTAACATTCGTCAAGTGTTCGCATTCTTGCAAGTTTTTGCATTTTCTTTCCTTTCTGTTTACAGCTATGCTAAAAAATGATATAATCACATTAGAGCCGTAAACTTTTTTGTGTTAGGTTTTGGGCTTTAGCCGTTTGAGGTATTGGCGTACTTCAAGCGGCGTTTTCTTTTGTACGGCATTGTGCATTTGACTGCATTTAGCCGCTGCGTTGGGATTTTATTAGCTGCATACTCTTACACCGTTGTAGCTGCTTTCTCGTTTTCTAAACGCTTTAAAGTTTTGCGTTCCCACATTTCACGCTCACGCTGTTTTAACCTATCCTTGTTTTTAGCTCTGTAACGCTTGTTATATTCTCTAAGATGTTCACGGTTTTTCTCTCTCCATTCACGGGCATATCTGCGGCGTTCTTCGGCTATAAGTGTATCAAGTTCTGTTTTTGTCATTGTTATTTCTTCTCCTTTTTTATTTTATTCTTGCAATCTTTAATTTATCTTGCTATAATAATTATAATGCAAGAAATTTATTAAAGCAAGTAAAAAATACATTTTTTATAAAGTGCAAGAATTATTTACAAGAGGTATTATAAAATGGCTGATAATGCAAGTAAAACAAAACAAGCAAGCACATACAAGGGTTATAACAATATTATTGCCGTGCGTATTCGTGAGCTGATGAAAAGCAGCGGTACAACACAGCAAGAATTAGCAGAAAATACAGGTTGTTCAAGACAAGCTATTGCACAATATGCAGACGGTTCAAACGCTCCTAACATTGATAAACTTGTAAGCATAGCAAAATATTTTGATGTATCACTTGATTATCTTGTGGGGCTATCCAATGCTCGAACAGCTGATAAAGACATTCAGTATATATGCGATTATACAGGACTTAACAGCAAAACCATTGATGAATTACACTCAACTCTTGAAATGTCACAAACAGGGACTACAACCGACAGCAGCATAGTAATTGATGAAACAAATATAAAGGAAACTGCTGCGGCTATCGTAGGTAGTGTAAAATCTTCTTGTAAAAATTTTTTGGATTGTATAAATGAATTTATATTAGATTTCAACATACAAGAAATGACAGATAATATAAGCGTATATTTGGAATTAACAAAGAAATTAGAAATAATAAAAGAACAAGCGGGAGTACATTCCATTTTGTATTCAAATGTAAAAGATAAGCAAGACTTTTATTTATTTAAGATTTCTAAGAATATTCAAGATGCAGTAAAAGACTTATATAGCAAAGGCGGTGAATAAATGGCAACAATAGAAAAGCGAAACAACGCATACCGCATAACCGTATGCTGCGGTTATGACATAAACGGCAAGCAAATACGGCGGCGTATGACTTATACCCCCGACGAGAAAATGACCGCAAAGCAGATTGAAAAGGAAGTGCAGCGGCAAGCTGTGCTATTTGAGGAGCAATGCAATAACGGGCAAGTTATGAATAGCAATATCAAATTTGCAGATTTTGCAAACGATTGGTTTAAGCATAAAAAGAACGATTTACGCCCAAAAACCTATGCCCGATACCTTTCAATGCTACCCCGTATTAATGCCGCAATCGGTCATATGAGGCTTGAACGCATACAACCCACACACTTATTGACCTTTTACGAAAACCTTGCAGAGGGCGGAATAAGGGCAGATACAAAGTATAAATGCCTTGTTGACTTAAAGCAGTATATTGCAGATAACAAGCTGTCAAAGGCAGCATTTGCGAGAAAATGCGGGTTGCAGGTAACATCTTTGTCAGGTGTGGTGAATGGTGGTAACTGCACCAAAGAAACAGCAGAGAAAATCAGCAAAGGTCTTGATATTCCGCTGCAAAAGGCTTTTGAACCTGTCAATACAGGCAAGCCGTTAGCGGCAAAAACCGTATTACATCATCATAGGCTAATATCTTCTATGCTTAGTACAGCGGTTGAATGGGGCATATTGTTTTCAAATCCTTGTGACCGTACTAAGCCGCCAAAGGTGGAGAGGAAAGAGCCAAAATATCTTGATGAGGTGCAGGCTGCAACCTTGCTTGACCTTTTAGAAACAGAAGATACAGAGTATAAAACAATTATAAGGCTGCTGCTCTTTACAGGTTTAAGGCGTGGCGAGCTGCTCGGTCTTGAGTGGTCAGACATCGACTTTGAAAAAGCAACTTTGCAGGTTTGCCGTTCGTCGCTGTATTTGCCGGATAGGGGAATATTTGAGGACGATACAAAAAATGCAACATCAAACCGTATAATAAAGCTATCGCAAACAGCCGTCAACGATATGAAAGCTTATAAGCTGTACCAAATGGAACATAGTTTCAGAATAGGCGACCAATGGAAAGGCTCACAAAAGATATTCACAACAGCAGAGGGTAAACCGTTGCACCACGATACGCTTTCAAGGTGGTTTTCAAATTTCATAAAGGCACATTCTGATGTACTACCGCCTGTTACAATACATTCATTGCGACACACAAACGCAACATTACAGATTGCGGGCGGTGTTCCGCTGACAACCGTTGCAAAAAGGCTTGGACACGCTGACACAGTAACTACAAGCAGAATTTACGCCCACGCTATAAAATCGGCAGATGAGGCAGCGGCTGAAACTCTCGAAAACCTCTTGACGCCAAACCAAAACAGAAAGGCAAATGCAGGATAAAAAATAAGGCTATGCAATCGGAAATGACAGCACAACCTTTTTTCAAAATTATTTACTTTTAGCTGTTTTCAGAGGTCATAAACCCCAAATAAACCCCAGCCCGTAATATTTCAATACTTTTAAACAAAAAAGAAAAACGGCAAAACCTTAGCGGTTAAGCCGTTTTTAAGTGGTTGCGGGAGCCGGATTTGAACCGACGACCTTCGGGTTATGAGCCCGACGAGCTACCGAGCTGCTCTATCCCGCGATATTTATTGCCTGTATCTTTACAGCTATATTATAATACACCTTGTTATCAGATTTGTCAAGCCTTTTTATAATATATTTTTAAAAAATCAAAAATATATTTGCAAGCCGTAAATGTTTTGTAATATCGGCAATATTATTCGGGCTTTTTGCCGTTTAGTTTTACTTTGATTATTGCATTTTTTGTATGATATTGGTATAATAAAAATACAGCTCATTTGCTGAAAAGGGAGGAATTTTTTATGTGTCAGAAAAAACCGTATTACATCACGACACCAATTTACTATCCGTCAGGCAATCCGCATATCGGACACTGCTATACAACTGTTGCTTGCGACTCTATCGCTCGTTACAGACGAATGCAGGGCTATGATGTAATGTTTCTTACGGGCACTGATGAGCATGGTCTTAAAATTGAGCAGAAGGCTGCCGAAAAGGGTGTAACTCCCAAGGAATATGTTGACGAAATTGTTGAGCACTTCAAGAGCCTTTGGAGCTTTATGAATGTAAGCTATGACAGATATATAAGAACCACCGATGATTACCACATCAAGACTGTTCAGAAGATTTTTAAAGAACTTTACGATAAGGGATACATTTATAAGGGCGAGTATTCGGGTAAATACTGCACTCCTTGTGAGAGCTTCTGGACAGAAAGCCAGCTTGTTGACGGCAAATGTCCGGATTGCGGCAGAGAGGTTACAGAGGCTAAGGAAGAGGCTTATTTCTTCAAAATGGCACCTTTTGCCGACAGAATTGAAAAATTACTTACGGAAACAGACTATTTACAGCCGAAAACTCGTGCGACAGAGCTTGTAAACAACTTTATCAAGCCGGGTCTTGAGGACCTTTGTGTGTCGAGAACTTCTTTTAAGTGGGGTATTCCTGTAACTTTTGACGATAAGCATGTTATATATGTGTGGATTGACGCACTTTCAAACTATATTTCTGCGCTTGGTTTTTATAACGACGCTTATAATGATTTTGATAAATTCTGGCCTGCCGATGTGCATATGGTTGCAAAGGATATTATGCGTTTCCACGCTATCATTTGGCCTGCAATGCTTATGGCTCTCGATTTGCCGCTTCCAAAGCACCTTGCGGTTCACGGTTGGATTACTTTTAACGGTCAGAAGATGAGTAAATCACTCGGCAATGTTGTAGACCCGTTTGTACTTGGCAAGAGATACGGCGCAGACGCTATCCGTTATCACATTCTTCGTGAAATGGCACTCGGCGCAGACAGCTCGTTCTCTAACGAAATTATGATAAACCGTATTAACTCCGACCTTGCAAACGGCTTTGGCAACCTTGTGTCAAGAACCGTTGCAATGGTTGAAAAATATTTTGGCGGCACACTTCCTACAGAGCGTGAAGGCGGAGAATTTGACGATGACCTCATCGCAACCGCTACCGCACTTAAGTCGAGCGTTGATGACTTTATTGATAAAACCCAGCTTAACAATGCGCTCGCCGAGATTTTCAAGGTAGTTTCCCGTGCTAACAAGTACATTGACGAAACAGCACCGTGGGTGATTGCAAAGGACGAAACAAAGAAAGCAAGACTTGCAACTGTTCTTTACAATTTGCTTGAAACTATCAGAATCACAGCCACACTTCTCTCTGCATTTATGCCGACTACAATGCCAAAGGCACTTGAGCAGATTGGCGCTTGCGAGAAGTGCGCTACTTACGAAAATGCCGATAAATTCGGTGTTCTTCCGCTTGATGTGACAGTCAAGAAAGGTGAGGCTCTGTTCCCGAGAATTGATGTTGAGAAAGAAATCGAAGAACTCAACGCAATTATCAAGAATAACGAAAAGGTTGACGAAAAGACAGAGAAACTCAAAGAAGAAATTGAGGGCGTTGCTCAAATCGGTATTGATGATTTCTGCAAGGTTGACCTCAGAGTTGCCGAAATTAAGGCTTGCGAGCCGATTAAAAAGGCTAAAAAGCTTTTGAAACTCACAATTTTTGACGGTGTAAAAGAGAGAACCGTTGCTTCGGGTATCGCAAAATTCTATACACCTGACGACCTTATCGGAAGAAAGATTATTCTTGTATCAAACCTCAAGCCTGCAAAGCTCTGCGGTGTTGAAAGCTGCGGAATGATTCTTGCCGCAACTTGCGGAGAAGAAATAAAGGTAATCTTTGTAGACGATATGGAACCCGGCTCAAAATTCAGCTGATTTGTTTTAAATTAAAATTGTTGCCCGATTACGGATTTTCCGTAGTCGGGCATTTTTGTGCATTTATATTCTAATGTTGGGGTAACATTAACAAATTATGGTTTAACGAAATGTCTGTCGGGCATTGAAATTTAGCTAACGCTAAATTATCCTCCCAAAAGCAAAAAAGTTTACTCAATTTTTTCAAAAATTGCGGGTTTGGGCAGCGCCCATAATATCTTCCAATATTACATTCTATCAGGCGCAAACAGCGTAGCTGTTTGCGTGCTTGCACTTAGTTTGACAAAACAGGCGACAGCCTTTTATAAAAGAAATGATTAACTTTTTTATTATATAATAAATATCTTTTCTTGTTGCTATCGCATTTAAGGGCTAACGCCGTTGTATTCAAGCCGCCAAACAGCGAGCTGTTTGGCTATCCAAAAATTGCGTTAGCAAAAAGTATTTGTGGGCTTTGCCCACACCCACGACCTTTGAAAAGGTCGACCAAACTTTTATAATTGTTTGGTAAAGCAATCAGCTAAACCATAATTTCCCGAATTTTTATTATAAAGCTGAATTTTAAACTTTAACGAATCAAAACACCCGATTACGGAAAAAGTGTAATCGGGTGTTTTATCATATAATCTTATTAAAAATTATTTTTTAAATCCGTCTTTAAGTGACACACTGCGGTTAAATACAAGGTGTTCGGGTGAAGAATCCTTATTGTCTACGCAGAAGTAGCCTATTCTCATAAACTGGAAGCTCTGCGGAGCAACAGCGTTTTCAAGGTTTTTCTCTGCCTTACAGCCTGTAAGAACTTCAAGTGACTTCGGATTAAGGTAGTCAAGGAAGTTTCTGTCGCCTGTATCAGGGTCGGGTACTGTAAAGAGGTTATCGTAAAGTCTTACCTCTGCATCTGCACAGTTGTTTGCGTCAACCCAATGGATTGTACCTCTTACTTTTCTGCCGTCAGGTGTGTTGCCGCCTCTGGTTTCGGGGTCATACTCGGCATAAACCTCTACCACATTGCCGTCCTCGTCCTTTTTGCAGCCTGTGCATTTTACAATGTAAGTTGACTTAAGTCTTACTTCATTGCCCGGATAAAGGCGCTGGTACTTTTTAATCGGCTCTTCCATAAAGTCGTCTGCCTCAATAAAACATTCTCTTGAGAAAGTAACCGTTCTTGTACCGTCCTCCGGTCGGTTCGGGTTGTTTTCAATCTCAAACTCCTCAACCTTACCCTCTGGATAGTTTGTGATAACGAGCTTTATAGGGTGGAGTACGCACATTGCACGCTTTGCGTTCTCATTTAAATCGTCACGCAGGCAATGCTCAAGAAAACCGTACTCAACGATAGAATTTACCTTTGATACGCCGATTTGCTCCGTAAACGAACGGATAGACTTAGGGGTATAACCTCTTCTTCTAAGTCCGCAGAGCGTAGGCATTCTTGGGTCATCCCAACCGCTTACATAATTCTTTTCAACAAGTTCACGGAGTTTACGCTTTGACATAACTGTGTTGTTAATGCCAAGACGGGCAAACTCAATCTGACGAGGCTTGTTAGGAACGGAAATATTATTGATAACCCAATCGTAAAGCGGACGGTGGGCCTCAAACTCAAGTGAGCAAAGGCTGTGAGTGATACCCTCGATAGCATCTTCAATCGGGTGAGCAAAATCGTACATAGGGTAAATGCACCACTTGTCGCCTGTGCGGTGGTGAGTAAGGCGGTTGATTCTGTAAATAACAGGGTCACGCATATTAAAGTTGCCTGACGCAAGGTCGATTTTTGCACGGAGCGTCATTTTGCCGTCCTCAAATTCGCCTGCTTTCATTCTTGCAAAAAGGTCAAGGCTTTCTTCAATCGGTCTGTCACGATACGGGCTCTTTGCCGGTGTTTGTGTATCGCCTCTGTTTTCTCTCATCTGTTCGGGTGTGAGTTCGCATACATATGCAAGTCCCTTTTTGATAAGTTCGACAGCGTAATCGTACATTTGGTCAAAGTATTCCGATGCAAAGTAGAAACGGTCTTCCCAGTCAAAGCCGAGCCACTTGATGTCCTCTTTGATAGCGTCAACATACTCTACATCTTCCTTTGTAGGGTTTGTGTCGTCCATACGAAGATTGCAGATGCCGCCGAATTTTTCGGCTGTGCCAAAGTCAATGCAAATAGCCTTTGCGTGACCTATGTGGAGGTAGCCGTTTGGCTCGGGAGGAAAACGGGTGTGTACCTTTTTGCCCTCAAATCTGCCGCCCTCGGCAATATCTTCTTCTATGAATGTATAAATAAAGTTACCGCTTGGTGTTTCGGTAGTCTCTGTGTTTTTTATCTCGTCTGCCATATATATCCCTCTTTTGCCGATGTATTACTTATTCTGCAAGTATTGCCATACCTTTTTCAAGTCTTGCAAGTGACTCATCTTTGCCGAGAATGTCAAGAATTTCTACCGCACCGCCCGGTGTAACGGTTTTGCCTGCGGCCGCAATTCTTACAGGCCACATTACCGTGCCGTTTTTAAGCTCTTTTTCGACAGCCATATTAATAAGGCAATCGTGAATTGAAGTTTCGTTCCATTCAGGCATAGCCTTTAATCTGTCATAAGCCTCTTTCAAAACTACGGGTGAATTTTCAAGATTTGTCTTGCTCTTTTTATTTACGAAAAGTTCCTTTGTGTAACTCGGCAATTCTGCAAAGAAATCGAGCATTTCAGGAATCTGTGTAAGCTGTGTTGTACGCTTTTGGAGTATTGCCGCAAACTTTTCGTATGGCATCTGTTTGTCGCCAAATACCTTTTTATAGTAAGGCATTGCAACCTCGGTGAATTTTTCAGGGGTCATAGCTTTGATGTATTCGCCGTTAAACCAAGAGAGTTTATCGTAGTCAAATACAGCGGGTGACTTGCTGATGCCGCTTATGTCAAATGCCTTTTCAAGCTCCTTAAGAGTGAAAATTTCCTGATTGTCTTTCGGGCACCAACCGAGAAGTGCAATATAGTTAATGATAGCTTCCGGTAAGTAACCCTCGTCAATCAAATCATAAAAACCTGTTGCACCGTGACGCTTTGAAAGTTTAGATACATTGCCGTCAGCATCCTTACCCATAATGAGCGGGAGGTGAATATAAGTAGGAATTTCCCAACCGAATGCCTCGTAAAGGAGATTGTACTTAGGTGTTGAGCTAAGGTACTCACAGCCACGGACAACATGAGTAATGCCCATTGTGTGGTCGTCGATAACATTTGCAAAGTTGTATGTCGGGTAGCCGTCTGTCTTAATAAGGATTTGATCCTGTAACTCTGTATTTTCAACGGTGATTTCACCGAATACTGCGTCAGTAAAGGTTGTACTGCCCTCAATCGGCATTTTCTGACGAATTACATATGGAACGCCCTCGGCGAGTAGTCTGTCGATTTCTTCCTGCGGAAGATCACGGCAATGTCTGTCATAGCCGCCGCCGACTGTTTCGTTCTGGATTTTTTCAAGGCGCTCTTTTGAGCAGAAGCAACGGTAAGCCTTGCCCTCTTTTATAAGCTGTTCGGCGTAAGGAAGATACATATCCTTTCTCTCTGACTGAACATAAGGGCCAAAGTCGCCGCCGAGGTCAGGACCTTCGTCGTGTTGAAGTCCTGCAAGTTTTAAAGTATTATAAATAACATCAACCGCACCGTCAACAAGTCTTTCACGGTCGGTATCTTCGATTCTCAAAATAAATTTGCCGTTCTGAGATTTTGCAACAAGGTACTCGTAAAGAGCGGTACGCAGGTTGCCGACATGCATAAATCCTGTAGGACTTGGAGCATATCTTGTACGAACTGTAAGCTCAGGCATAGTTTTACCCTCTCTCTATAAAAATTAGCTTTATTCTTTATTATATCAATAATGGCGGTACTTTTCAATATTTTTAACCGCTTTTTTTGGTTGATGCATAAAAGTTATGTGTGTGGGCAATGCACGCTGACAGTTAAAAATTATACAGCCTTACTTAATATCTCGCAAAAACTCAATATTCTCATACGAATGTTCAACTTCTTTTGAGTACAAGCCGATTATTCTGTGTCTGTCATCAGCAGTCAAGCTGCCCTTTTCGGCAAATTTATACATCTGTAAAATATATGCCGATTTAACCGCAAGTGCCGTTAAATCAAAACATTCCGTAACATCATAGCTGTCTATTGAGTTTAAAAAATATCTGAAAATATAGTAATAAATCAGGTTTTTATACTCGTATTCGTAATTGCGTATGTATTCTCTGAATTTCAGAATATCGTCTTTATTCGGCTTATATTTGCTTGCGCCCGTAAGCAGATGTTTCCATTCGGCGGTCATTATGTCAAGCTGTAACAGCAAATTTACAGTTTGACCGTACTCTTTTATAAAACTATCCTCTGTAATCACAGCGGATTTGTAACAGATTCCGTCAAATTCGGACTGAACCTTTAAGCAAATTTGATATATGCCGTTCAGGCAATCGAATATATCGTTATCCGTATTTTTCAGTACCGCAAATATATTTTGCCTTGCACCCAATAACAATTGCATTAACGAAAAATCATAATCGCACGGCTCGGCATCTTCTCTGTTGTCTGCGGTAATGATTTTATCCATTGCACCGTTTTTCAGCATTAATCTTAGTGCTTCGGGACAGGCAAGCGAGAGTATTTTTTCCTGAAATTGCGAATAATCGAGTGTTATCCTCGGAAATCTTTTGCAGGTTTCGCAAAGTGCGTTTTCACCCATATTTATATAAATATCGCAGAGCATATCTTTATTCCAGAACGGGCAACGGTTGTTGTTAAGAGTAAAAATTCTGTCACCGTCAGCGTCAATTGTCATTACACTTCTTAGTTTTTCTCCGAATGCCCCGTCTGCGTTTTTATATTTTATATAGCTGTCATCGTCAACCACAACATCCCATTCTTTGCAGCAACTGTCGGGACATTTGTCGGCTATACATTTAAAATCTTTGTAAAATTCGTGGTAAGCGGTTTTCATAAATACAACCCCGTTGTAAATTGTCAGTTTATTTATAGTTTGGCAGAGTGTTTTATCGGATAATAATAAAAGTTTGGTCAACCTTTTATTATTACTCCCTATAGTACAACTCCCGACTGTAACTTTCGTTAAAGTCGGGAGTAAAAATTACATCTCTGTGATTATCTCATTTACAGTTTTTCCCGGAGGAATCATAGGAAGTACATTCTGGTCCGGACTGATTCTGCAATCAACGAGTACAGGCTTATTAAGAGCAAATGCCTTTTCAAGTACAGGCTTAATATCTTCTTTTGTGTTAATTCTCATACCGTCAATACCAAAGGCATTGGCAAGTGCGACAAAGTCGGTTGCACGGTGCGGGTCGGTCTGTGAGAAACGGTTGCCGTAAAACAACTTCTGCCACTGACGAACCATACCGAGAACGGTGTTGTTCATAACAAGGATTACAACAGGCAAGTCATATGATTTCATAGTAACAAGCTCGTTTAAGTTCATATGAAAACTTCCGTCGCCCGTAACAAGTACAACTCGCTTGTCGGGATGAGCTGTCTGTGCGCCGATTGCTGCGCCCATACCAAAGCCCATTGTGCCAAGTCCGCCCGAAGTAAGGAGTGTGCGTGGTGTCTGTGCTTTATTGAACTGCGCAACCCACATCTGATGCTGTCCTACATCGGTAGCAACAATGTCATCGTCACTCTTTATTTCATTGAGTGCGCCGAGAATTTCTTTCGGCTGCGGATACTTGTCGTCGGCAGGAATTTTATTATCAAGATAATGTTTCCATTCACCGAGAGTTTCAAGCCATTCTGCGTGATTCTGCTGTTCCATACCGTCGCAGAGTGCCTCAAGTATATATTCAAGGTCGCCGAGCACATACTCGCTTACCTTAACATTTTTATTGATTTCTTTTTCGTCAATTTCAAGCTGTACAATTTCAGCCTGTGCGCCGAATTTATCTCTGTCGCCAGCAACACGGTCAGAAAATCTTGCACCGCACGCAATAATAAGGTCGCACTTGTCGGTAGCCATACCTGTTTCATAGCCGCCGTGCATACCTATATTACCCATACAAAGCGGGTGGTCGGCAGGAATACAGCCAAGTCCCATAAGCGAACAGCAAACGGGAATATCTGTAAGCTCTGCAAATTTTTTGAAAATTTCCGTTGCGTTTGCGCTGATAATACCGCCGCCTGCATATATAATAGGCTGTTTGGCATTTCTTATCATATCCTGAACTTTTTTGATTTTTTCGGGATTTTTAATGCTTACTCTTTCAACTTCTTTAGGCTTTACAACCTCAAATTCGGTTTTGTTTGCGGTAACATCCTTTGGTACATCAACCAAAACAGGACCTTTTCTGCCTGATTGAGCAATTTCAAAAGCCTTACGGAGAGTAGGAGCAAGGTCTTCGACTTTTTCTACAAGGAAACTTGCTTTTGTGATTGGCTTTACAATGTTTACAATATCAACTTCCTGAAAACTGTCCCTGCCAAGCTGGTCGGTAGTAACATTACCTGTGATTGCAACAACAGGTATACTGTCGATATTTGCGGTAGCAATACCTGTAACAATATTAGTGGCACCCGGACCTGAAGTTGTAATTACAACACCTGTTTTGCCTGTAGCTCTTGCGTAACCGTCGGCAGCGTGTGACGCACCCTGCTCGTGAGCGGTAAGAATATGGTTGATTCTGTCGCTGTACTTATAAAGAGCGTCATATGTATTAAGAGCCGCACCGCCCGGATAACCGAATACGGTATCAACTCCTTGCTCTAACAAACACTCACAAATAATTTCTGCACCTGAAAGCTGCATTTAACCTCTCTCCAATCCTCTTTATATGGCTTACAAATCTATTATATCAAAATGCCATCAGATTTAAATTCTTTAAATATACGTTACCTTTTATTTTACATAATAACAGCAAAAAAGTCAATATTTTTATAATTATAAGATGTTTGTTGCAAAGAGGTTATAAGTGAATATTAATTTATAAAGAAAAAATATAAAGACAAAAAGTTTGATGTTAAAATTCCGATAAAAATAATAGGCTTCGCACGGGTTTATAAAATTCGATAATGGTATCAATCGTGTTTGTGTATCTGAGATTCTGTGGCGCAGGTTTTTCAAGGTCAATCTTTTTGTCGCAGTCCCATATTTTCATTTTCCGGTCATAATAGTCTGTTTCTTTAAACATAAAAGCTCTTTAAAAGTGATAATAAAAAAAGTGTATCATACAAAACAAAATAAAACAAATTAGTATTTTACGAAAAAACAGATTAAAAGGTTATTTTTAGCCACATTTTTATAATATGAATTACAAAATTTGATAAAAATACCCACAAACAATTTTGTTTATTATTGACATAATGGTAAATATATGAGAAAATATTAATGCAAAATTTTACAAAGGAGTATTTAACAAATGAACAATAAGATGTTAAAAAAAGCAGTATCGGCATTGCTTGCGGTTGTTGCAGTTTCGTCTGTTGCAATCAGTGCGTCTGCGTATGACATAAATAAATACGATTTAAACAGTGACGGAATTCTTGATGTGCGAGATGTCACCTACCTGCAAGAGGGAATAGCAAACGGCGATAATATTGACGGCAAAGCAGACTTTGATGGTTCGGGCTCTATAAACATAAACGATGTTACCTATGTCCAAAATATAATTAACGGCAGTTTTTATATAAAGCCTGACTTTAATTTGCAGTCAAATTCAAAGAGTAAACTTAATTTAAAGAGCGTGTATATAGGCGCTGACAGTGAGTATCCGAACAATGCTTACCATCCAAAGGTTGTGGATATGGGCAAAAAATGGAACGGATACCGCTATTGGATTTCGTACACGCCGTATCCGAACGGAAACGATAAGTACGAAAATCCGACAATTGTCGGTTCAAACGACCTTATAAATTATTCGGAAATCAAATTTTGTGAGGGTATTCGAGATGATTACAAGGCAGGGGTAAGGTTTAATTCCGACTCCGAGCTTGTGTATAATCCCGACAAAAACCGTTTGGAACTTTTTTGGCGATATACAGATTACGAAAAAAACTATATGGCTCTTTATATGCGTTACTCATATGACGGCAATAAATGGAGCGGCCGTACACCTGTGTATGAAACCGATAACCGCAAAAAATACGATATGGTAAGTCCTGCAATCGTTTACGAAAACGGGACTTACAAGCTGTGGTATGTAAACGGCTACAAGGTTTGGTACAAGGAGTATAAGGACGGTGTTTGGTCGGACAGTGCGGTGACTGCATTAACTTACCCGACAACGACATATACATGGCATATTGATGTTGAAAAAATTAACGGAAAATACGAACTCCTTGCTTGCTCGACCCAAGATAAATCAGACCGCAAGCATATGAGCCTTTACCACTCAACATCGTCAAACGGCTTTGATTGGAGCGAAGCGCAGGTTGTGCTCAAACCGTCGTCCGATCCGTCAAATTGGGACGGCGGCGGACTGTACCGTTCGGCTTTTATTTATACAAACGGTAACTATATAGTGCTGTACAGCGGAAGAAACGACAACGGCGATTTTGGCACGGGACTTGTATTCGGCGACAGTATGAATAAGTTGCAAGGTACAGACCTTGACTTTATCGGCAATCAGAAAACCTCGGCAGACAAGCTGTGGAAATATATAAATCAATAAAAGTGGGCGAATTTATGAAAAAATCATTAAAAATAATGTCCGTCTTTATGTCGGCAATGCTTACCTTAGGCTCACTCGGCGCAGTATCGCTGACAGCAGGCGCTCAAGAAAGCATTGGCACTGTCACAAAAATAACAAGCGGTGACTTTGTTTATACCGTAGAGGACAATGTCGCTACCATTGTGGATTACACAGGCTCGGCAAACGCACTTGTAATTCCGCAGACGATAGACGGCCGCAAAATCGTACGCATTGGCGACTATGCTTTATCTAAAAAAGCAAAATTAAACAGTGTTGTTGTGCCGGAGTCAGTCGAGAGCATCGGCTCAAGTGCTTTTGAGGATTCTGTTGACCTCAAAAAGGTTACTCTGCCCGACGGCGTAACCAAAATCGGACCTTCTGCATTTTACGGCTGTTCAAAATTAACAACGGTAAATATTCCTGCCAAATTAGAGGAAATTGATGATTACACATTCAGCGGCTGTACTCAGCTTACAGATATAAAACTCTCGGAGTCGGTTACTTATGTCGGTGAAAGCGCATTTGAAGGCTGTTCAAACCTAAATTCAGTAACGCTTTCCGAAAATACAGAAACAATCGGCGATTGTGCTTTTTATGAGTGCGACTCACTTTACAGTATAAATCTTGAAAATGTAAGTCAGATTGGCGCAGGCGCTTTTGTGTATTGCGCAAATCTCGATGATATTGACCTTACGAACTGCTCGCTTATAGGCGAAAATGCGTTTTCCGTATGTCAAAGCCTTATTAATATAAAATTTCCCGACTCTATATACTCAATTCCGCAAACTGCCTTTGAATACACTCTTTGGGAGCAGAGTGCTCCTGACGGTGTGCTTTATGCAGGCGACTTTGCATACAAGATAATCGGTGATTTTACAGACAGCACATTGACATTTAAAGATGATACATACGCAATTAATGACGATTTCCTTTCTTATAACGAATATGTTAAAAAAATCAATTTGCCCGACAGCCTTACAAGTATCGGTGTATCCGCTTTTGAGGGGTGTTCCGCACTTAAAACAGTAACAATCCCGGATTCCTGCGGAGTGCAGGCAATGGCATTTTACGGTTGTTCAAGTCTTACAGACATAAATTATAATGAAACTGCGGTACGGACAGCGCCGACAGCATTTGTAGAAACAGCTTGGTACAACAGCCAGCCCGACGGTATTGTATATCACGGCAAATCAGCTTGTGCATATAAGGGCGACTTTAAGGCAAACGAAACTATAAAAGACGGTACGGTTGTTGTGGCTGACGGTCTTTTCTACGGTGACGAGGAACTGACAAGCATTGATATAGCCGACAGTGTAGAGTATATAGGTAGTATGGCTTTTGAGGAATGTATAAATCTTAGAGAGGTAAAACTGCCGAAGAGTTTATATACAATTTGTGAAGAAACATTTTACGGCTGCGAAAGTCTTGAAAGTATCACTTTACCCGATGTTGTAAATATCGGTGAGTCGGCTTTTGCACATTGTATAAGCCTTAAGAATATCGTTATTCCGGAAAGCGTGGAATTCGGTATTGACGACAGTGCATTTTTAAACTGCACTTCACTTCAGAAAGTAACCGTTAACGGAAATATTCAACAGATTGGTTCTGCAGTATTTATGAACTGCGAAAATCTTAAATCAATTAACATTCCGAAAAGCGTTGAATCAATCGGCAATGATGTGTTTGAATTTTGCGATAATGTAACAATCAAATGTTACGAAAATTCATATGCTCACGAATACGCAAAAACAAACGGCATTAATTATTCGTTGATTTTTGATGAGAGAGAATTCGGCGACATCAACAATGACGGCAAAGTAGATGTAAACGATGTAACTCATTTGCAGAGATATATTGCAGGCTTTACCGATGAGAGCGGTGCACCGATTATTCCTGACAGCGACCTTGGCTATGCGGATATAACAGATGAAGGCACAATTGATTCAAGAGATGTTACAGCTTTGCAGATGATACTTACAAATAAGTAATCGGATAATTTTATTAGATTATGGTTTAGCGGAGTGTCGCTCGGGGATTGAAATTTAGCTAACGCTAAATTATCCGTCCAAAAACAAAAAAGTTTACTCAATTTTTTCAAAAATTGCGGGTTTGGGCAGCGCCCATAAAATCTTCCGATATAACAATTTATCAGGCGCAAACAGCCACGCTGTTTGCGTGCTTGCACATAGTTTGAAAAACAGGCGACAGCCTTTTATAAAAGAAATAATTAACTTTTTTCATTATATAGTGAATGTCTTTTCTTTTTGCTTTCGCATTTAAAGGCATTCGCCGTTGTGTTAAGTCGCCAAACAGCTTGCTGTTTGGCTATCGTCAGATTGCAATAAACGGAAAGTATTTGTGGGCGTTGCCCACACCCACAACCTTTGAAAAGGTTGACCAAACTTTTAACTTTGGGACGGAAAGTTTGGCTGTTGCTTTACTTTGTTGCCCGACTTAAGCTAAGCAAAATGAGCTTAGAATATTTCACACAAAAACTCCCCTTGAGCATTAGCCAAGGGGAGTTAATCATTTAATTTTATTTTAAGAATGTTGCAAATCTCTTTGTTACCAGTGCAAATACAGCATAACAGCCAAAGCCTGCAACTACAATAATCCAGCGGACAAGCCACAAATCCATAAGCAGATACGCAAGCACGATGGCAACTATAAATATTATTGTCGGCAATGCAAACTGTCTGATAGGGAAGAGGTCTTTGTCGAGCTTTCTTGAGTGACGGGAGTGCATTATAAAAGAAACCATATAAGACGCTACCGTTGTAAAGCAGGCTGCCATACCGCCGAACATCGGCACAAAAATAAAGTTGAGCACAATGTTTGTAACTGCCGCCACAATGGTGTTGAATGCTATGTATTTTGTGGACTTGTAGTAATATTCTACATTTACATAAACCGTATACATATACATTTCAAAAGATGCAAATACAAGCGGCGGAATCATATATATACCGCTGTAATACTCCTTTGTAGCCATGATTTTTACAATTTCAGGCGCAACAAACATCAGGCAAAGCATTACAACAAGGGCGATTTCAAGGTACTTTGTAATATTTTTGTTGATGATATCCTTTTCATTGGTCATCAGCTTTCGTGTAAACCAAGGCACCCACACCGCCTCAAGAGATGCGGTAACAGCCATCGCAACCATACTTAGATTATAAATCAGGCTGTAAACACCTGTTTCGGAAGAATTATACAGGTTGGTAATCATAATTCGGTCTGAGCTTGACAGCAGTACAAGCGAAAGTCCGTGGAAAATAAGCGGCAATGAGTAGGTGAGGGCATATTTCCAATACAACTTGTTAAATACCTTTTTGCCCCTTATAAATGACGCAATCACAAAGTATATGCCCACTATGGTGTAAACAGCGGCATATGGGATAATGTAACCCATATACTTATTGTCGCCATGCATATTTAGAATTGTTATAATTGCGGCAACCTGTATCGTCAGGTTCGGCAGTGCCAGCAAAAGGGTCTTTTTTATGTAGTCAACCTTCATCATATATTTGGTGGTCATTGCGGTTGATACAAACTGAAAATACGACTGCATAAGACAGCAGATTACAAGCACAATGTCAATGTCGCTCCATATGAGCATTCCTGTAATTATGAGCGCCGAAGAACCCACAAAGCTGAGAAGTGACAGTCCGTAGATTGAGGACATATATCCCTCGATATCGTCACCAAAGTCAATGTAAGCCGTTCTTATTGAGTTGCCGAGCGACATACCCACTATGAGTGTAAGTATGCTTACCCACGAAAGGTAGGTTTGCGATATACCGTACTCAGAGGTTGTGAGAAGTCGTGTGAATATAGGGATTGTAAAGAAAGCAAGCGCTTTGTTAAAAAGATTTCCTACAAGGTAAAATGCGCTCGCTTTAAGGCTTTTGTTGCCCTTTTCCGCTTTACTTGCCAAGTGAAATTCACTTCCTTAAATAATAATGATAGCTGTGTTTTTTCTTCAGCGAATGCTTTCCCTTTTCTTCAAAAATAAAGTTTCCGTCCTCGTCCTTTTTTGGCAGAGCATAAGGAATAAAGGCGGCCAAAGTAAGGATTGAGAAGAAGTAGTAAATGTTGTAGTATGCCTCGCTTTGCAGCATAATCATAAAGGCACAAATTGCGCCCGATACAATAAAAGGAATTTTGCCGTTTTTTCTGTTTCTATACAGCGCCACACCGCAGATGATAAGAATTGCAAAGAAGATTAAAAATCCCGGCAGGCCGCTTTTGTATAAAAGGTCAAGATAATAGTTGTGGGCATGGGTAGCGCCGATAAGATCTCGTGATGCCTGATTTTCAATTTCACCAACACCAAATACAGGCGATTTTGCAAAGGCGGCAAGCGCACTGTCCCAAATCTTAGTTCTTCCCGTAAAGGTAAGGTCCCTGCCGAGCATATCTACAATAATAAACGCAAATGCCTCCTGTAATCTGAGGATGATTACACCGAAGAAATACGCAATATTTATTGCGAGATAGGTAATGATATTGAGAAAATTCGGCATTTTGTTTATGAGTGCAAGCAAGAGGAAGAGTGTAAATACAGTCATACCGATTACACTTGTTGCCGAGAACGCAAGTATTACAGTGGCAAACGATACCGCAGTAATTACAAATGACGAAAGCGTCAGCTTGTTGTACTTTCTCAGCGAGCGAACTATTGAGAAGATAATCGCAGGGAAAAACAGCATAATTGAGTTGTTTCTGTATCCGAGAAAGTAGTTTTGCGTAAATGTGTTAAACTCGTACATACCTTGCGGAAACAGAAGTACAGTTGCAAAATTTATAAGCACAAACAGTCCGAGCGTAAACGATGCGCCGTCAAGCAGTGCGTCGGGGTCTGTTTTCAGTCCCATTTCCACAACAAGGCAGATTGCAAGGGCATTTAGTATGGCGATGAACAGTGAGGTGTAATTACCTCCGCAATAAATTGTTGCAAGTACACGCCACACCTCAAAGAAAACTATTCCTACAAAGAACAGCGACACTTTTTGGTAAAAGTAAACGAACCATACGCCGAGAACGGCTATTACCATAACCTTAAACACATTTGATATGGTATCGAATGTGTGCAGCGCAGGCATTTGAGAAAACATTGCAGGCTTATAAAGCACCATAAATACAAGGGCGATAAACCAGCGTTGATTCATTAGCTTTTTCATTATAACCTCCTTATATTACAGTATCTTTTTAAGCCTTTTAAGGACGGGTAAAATACCGAGTTTGCTTAAAACTTTGTTGCGTTTAATTTTAAATTCCCTCTTTTTGTCAACCGTTGCATATTTAAACACAAGTTCGTCAAAAGGAACGGTGTCAAGCCGATTAAAGAAAGCCTCTCTGTTTGGGTGCGCCTTTGTCGGTGTGCCCATAACAGGATAGGTGAGCCTGAGCTTTTCTTTTGGAATATCTCTGAAAAAGATTTCGCTTTTAATATTGTCAAAGAGCTTTTTACCTTTTTCGTTGTTTAGCAGTACAAAAGAAATTCCCTTGTGGTCGTCAAAGTCGGGGAAAATCTGCTGAATAAGCCACAAATCTCCGAGTGTAATATCGCTGATTCGTGGGAAAGACTTTAGTCGGCAGGTGCTGCAAGCAGGACGGTTGAAAAGTGAAAAACCAAATCCTCTTGCGAAGGCATCGTCTTTCCAAAAAGCCGATTTTTCGTGGCCTTTATACTTAATGGTGAGGGAATAATTTTCCCAGCTTATCCTTTTGTCACGGAAAGAAATCGAGTCGATATGTTCGTTATTCGCATTTGCAAATTCAAGGTACTTATTCCAAATTTTAGGTGACGGAGCACCATGGCAGAACAAATCAACCGTTATAAGATTTTCGTAATTCTTGCCCAAAAAGCTCTTTAGCGCCCTTATCTGACAGGGAGTGCCTGAGAAAAGAACCGTTTTCTTATTATCGAGCAAGGCTTTGGTTTCCTTATAAATGCCCTGAGTGTTACTCTGAACATATTTTGAACTTCTGAATTTTTTAAGGTCATCTATATTATCAACGGCAATGTGTCTTACACCGAAGTTTTCATCAAACGCAGCGCCTATAACAACGCCGCCGTTGCTTATTATCGCTTTTGCAAGGTGGGTAAAAATTCCGCCCGAAGTGCTCTCGTGGCGAATATTCTCATCTTTGCTGTATGCCGCAACAGCCGAAAATTCAGCTGTACCCTTTTTAAACTGCTTTATCGGGCAGGCTTTAATGCACGCACCGCAGCCTATGCACGCTGATTCGTCAACATTTGCATACACAAATCCCTCGCTGTCGGGTTTCATACTTATAGCTTTGACAGGGCATTTGTCGGCACACGCCGAACAGCCGCAGCAATCGTGCTTGTCATACAGCTTTATATGTTTTTCATGGGCAGGCAAAATTCCGTCAAGCGCAGCGGTAATGTATTCGGCAGAATGAGCCTTTAATTTTTCAAGCCTTGCCTGCACCTGTGTATAATCAATAGTTTTGTTTAGTTTGCCGTCCCATTCGTCGGCAAGCTCGCTGTCTTTTATCTGTCTGTATTCAAGACCAAGGCTTTTTAAAAGCGACTCAAGCCTTGTGTTGGTTGAACCCTTAGTGCCCTGAGCAAAGCGCTCGAACACAAAGTATTGCCTTTCAAAAATGGTAGAGAACACACTGCTATGGAAAGAATCGGTGCAAACATACTTTGCGTTTTTAATAAGGTTTACAAAGCCGTCGGGCGCAATATCGTAAAGCGCAAGGTCAGCATATCCGTTGTCCGACTCCGTATAGCCGTCAATATACGGCAGGCACACAACCTTTAAGCCTGTTTTTTCGGCGAGCTTTCTAACCTTTTTTCTATGCTCAGGATTTTTGCCGAGAAAGTAGCAGAATATGTACTCGCCGTCAACTTTCGGTGTACTTCCGCTCATTTTGTCCCATATTTTCTTGTCAACCATAAGGGTTGGGTCAAGAACAAGCTGAGCCTCTTTGTTTGTGAGGTTTTTTATTATGTCGCAGCCGCTCATCTCTCGGCAGGAAAGGCTGTCAAAGCCGTTGATAGCTGATTTATAAAGGCTTTCATCGGCTTTCTCAACCGAGTTTATGCCAAAACTCGGCGCATACGCAATTCTGCGAGTTCCCTTTGGAACGAAGGAAAGCGTGTAATACTGCTGTTGAATATGAACAGGCAGCCAAATTTGGTCGCTTCCGCAAATCACGGCATCGTATCTTTTGCTGTATTCTTTTAGAGCTGCAAGGCTGAGAAAATTACGGGTTATGCGCAGATTTTGATTTACAAAATTGTCAAAGCCTGCGTTCCTCTGAGCCATACACTTTGAGTATTCCGCATTGCCTGCCGTACCCTTTTGCGACTTTTTATATTTGATTTTTGCCGCAAGTTTTTTGGGCGAGAGCAGTGTGGCGAGCTTGTCTTTTTTGCTCGATGTATATGTAAAGTTGATAATTTCGGTATCATATCCCATTTCGGTAAATATGGACTGCATAGCATATGCCTGCAATTTTGTACCGTAATTTTGAGTTTTAAATGGGGTTGCCAGACCTAACATAAATTTCTGAACCTCCGAAGTTTAGTTGCCTTTTGTTTTATCTTCATAAAATTGCTGCAGCTTTTTAGCCTCAACAGAAATTTCAAAGCCGCAGTTTTCTATTTCCTTAGCCGTATCTTTTCGCTCGTAGTCAAGGCTGTTTTCAAGAATTTGCTTTGCCCAGAGTTTATCCTCTGACTGAGAATCAATAAAGTGCATAAGCGGTGTGCAGTCGACCTCCTCAGGCACAACCTTTGCCGTACCAAAGGTCATAAGACCTGCCGCCTGAGCCTCAATATACACAATGCCAAAGCCCTCGTATCTTGACGGAAGAACAAATGCGTCAAATGCCTGCATAACATCGGGCACATCTTTTCTAAGTCCCGTATAGGTAATTTTATCGGAAAATCCGTTCTCTTCGGCATATTTTTTAAGTCCGTCAAATTTTGCATAGCTTTTGTAGTCGCCGACTATAACAAGGTGAGAATCGGGGTGGAGCTTGCAAATTTCATTGAATATGCTCAACATTCTTTCGGGATTTTTCTGATAATAAAGTCTGCCTACAAAGCCTACCGCAAAGGTGGTGTCGGCTATGCCAAACTCGTTTCTTATTCTTTTTCTTGTGCTCGGATTGTAGGAGTAGCTTTTTGTATCAATCGCATTCGGCAAAACTCTGAAATTGTTTTTTTTAAGAATTTTGTCGCCGAAAAGATACCTGCCTGCGTCCTTACTGCAAGCAAAAAAGTCTGTTGCGTAGCGGCGAAGTCCTACCTTTAGCACACTGTTATACATTCTTTTTACAAAGCTCGGATTGTTTACATACGCAAGGTGTGCGTGGGCAATCCTTGTTTTTATGCCGTATTTTTTGCCGAGCTTGCAGTACAGCGCCGACCATTCCTCCATATTTGAGTGGAGAATATCGTAATTGCCGTTTTTCATAATCTCGCTGACCTGCCTGATGTTCTCGCTCAGATTTTGCGATTTGGGAGTAACACGAAAAATATTACAGCCCATTTTCTTAAATGCGTCCTCGTTAAGACTGCCGTTTTTAACTGACGGCAAATCATCAATTATGATGTCAAATTTTACATCGTTGTGGTTCATATGGGTGTAAAAGTTCAATAAAACAGCGCCCACACCGCCACCGTTGATTCCGACAGCAATCTGTAATACTTTCATTTTCGTTTCCTTCCTGTTTGGCTTAATGCAGTTTTTTCAGTACCCTCTTTACGCCGAGAGGTATCATTTTTTTGATTTTGGTTTTCGGGTTTACCTTGAACGCAAGTTTTGTTTTGACATAGCTGTCAAAATCTAAGCCGTCAAAGCCGTCATAAATTGTATCTCTGCACGCCGGTCTTTCTGATGCCACGACAAGGTTTGAGTTCATGGCAGAGGCTTTTTCGTAATCCGATTCTATAATTTCGAGCCTGTCTTTTATCAGGTCAAAATAATCTTTGCCCTTTTCGGTATTTACGAGTACGAGAGATACTCCGTTTTCGTCATAAAAATCGGGGTGAAATTTTTGAATACCCCAAAAATCGGCAAGCGAAATATCGCCCACTCTGTTTTTATTGGCAAATTTACATTCGTAACAGCTTTCTCGGTAGGTTTTGCAGTAGAGAAAGGCGCTGTAATACGGGTCAAAAAATCCGTAGTCCGACTTGCTTTTTTTGCCGTTTTCAGCCTTGTAATACAAGTCCCAGCCTCGTTTTTCTTTACTTCTGAAATTGTATGAGGTGAGTTTTCCGCCGAGCTTTCTGCCCATATAGTCAACATAATTTTTAAAGAGTGCAGGACTTGGCACACCATGGCACACAATGTCAACGGTAAGCAGTTTTTCGCAGTCCTTGTTAAGGAATGTTTTAAGTCCTGCGACCTGACAGCCTGTACCGCTGAACAAAACATATTTATCGTCTGCAAGCAAGGTTTTTACCTGCTTATAAATACCTCGGGTGTCGCTCTGCACATACTTAGAGCTTTGCAATTTGTAAAGCTCGCTTTCATTGCTTACGGCAATGTGCCTTGCAACAAGATTTTCGTCATATGCACAGCCGAAAACAACGCCGCCTTTTGCAAGCACTTCCTTTGCAAGCGGAATAAAAAGTCCGCCCGATGTGCTTTTAAAAGCCGAGGTGCGGTCTTTGTACTTTGCCGCATACACCTTTGGCTCATCGCAACGCTTTGCGTCAGTCATAATGGGGCAGTGCTTTACGCACAGACCGCAGTCAACGCACTTGCTTTCGTCAACAACAGGGTAGAGAAATCCCTCGCTGTCGGGTTGTATGGTTATACATTTTTTAGGACAAATCTGCTCACAGCCTGAGCAGCCGCAGCAGCTTTTGCCAAGCTGAAGTATATTGTTCACAATTAATCACCTATCATATTTTTAAGAATATCAAGCGATTTTTTACGCTCTGCCGATATTTTTTCGTTTACCTTTTCAAAATCTATTTTTTCGCTGTCAATGTCAAAGTCGTTGTAGCTTTTGAGTATTCTGTTTTCGTAGCCGATAAGCTGAAGAATACTTGAGATTCTTTCGCTGTAACTCTTTGGCAGAACATCGGTAAATTGTGTGTTAAGACCGATTGCAAAGGCAGTGCCATGGAAAGAATCGGTAAGGAAATGCTCGGCATTTTTTATGTACCACAAAAATTCACCGATTGGAGGACAGCAAACAAATTTGCCGCTCCTCACAATATGGTGGAAACAGTGGCTCAGTCGGTAGAGTTTAAGTCCCTTTTTCTTTGCGTACTGCTTTGCGTATTTGTCAAATTGTTTGTTTGGGTGGAGCTGATACACAAGCACATATTTTTCGATGCACTCTCGCTGAGGTATGAGCTTTTCCCACTCCGATTTTTCAAGCAAAAAGGTAGGGTCAAGCACCTGCTCGGCAGGCACTCCGAGTTCGTTTGCGATTTTTACACCGCTGTTTTCACGAATTGTAATTTTATCGTAGCGTTTAAGCCACTTTTTAATGTTTTCTTTGTCATTTGGCAAAACTTCACTGCCGCCAAAACTTGCGGCATATGCAATCTTCTTTGCACTGTCGGGCAAAAACGACAGAAAATATACAGGGTCAATCTCACCGCACACAACGGTATTCCACACCTGATCACTGCCTGTCATATAAATATCTGCCTGAGGAATATCGGCGGCAAGCTCCTGTTCGCTGTTGTATTCCTTGTCGGTCACCTTAACGATTTTTCTGTACTCTGCAAATCGCTTATCCGCAAATTTATATACGGGATTTTGAGTTGCTTTAAAAACAAGACGAGTGAGTGCATTTTTATTCCACTTTGCACTCACACTTTTGAGTCTTGTGTCAACAAGATTTTCGGTTTTTTCGTCTGTTCGGTAATAATCTATACATACGGCATTTGCACCGAGCTTTTCAAGAGCGGTTTGTGTTGCATATGCCTGAAGTACAGAGCCGTAGTTAGATACGGCGTGTCTTGTAAGATATGCAACGGTTTTCTTCTTTTCCATATGTTACTCCAAAGTTTCAATAGTGATTCCGCCGTTGCTTTTCACAACAGAGTTTGCGGGAATGTCACGATAAATTACACAGCCTGCGCCTATAACGCAGTTGTCGCCGATTTCTACGCCTTTAAGAATAACGGCATTGGTGCAAATCCAGCAGTTACTGCCGATTTTCACCTTGCCCACCGAGTAACCCTGCTCACGAATGAGCTTTGTTCTATCTCTGAATTTATGGTTTTGGTCATAAATTTTTACATTTTCGCCGAAAATTGTATGGTCGCCGATTTCTACGCTTTCAAGGCAGTTGATAGAACAGCCACGATTGAAAAAGCAATCGTTACCGATTTTGATTGACGCACCCTTTTCAAGGTAAAGTCCAAAATTTTTGCGGAAAGTTGTGTTTTTGCCGATAGAAAATCTTTTTCCGAACATAATTTTAAAACATAGCTTTTTAAAAACGGCTTTTAAGCGCCAATATATTTTTAATAATGTCATATCTTTTTGCCACCCTTTGCTTTAATCAAATCTTTGTAGCAGTTCATCAGCTTTTCATAGTATTTTTCGCAGTCGCAGTTTTCCCTTGCCTTTTCAAGCGCCGCCTTTGACATTGCAAGGTACTCGTCCTCGGTAAGATTGTTCATCTTTTCAAGGCAAGCACAAAGGCTGTCGGGATTATTCGGCTCGCAAATAAAGCCTGTTTTTCCGTCATCAACAATTTCGGGCAGACCGCCGTTGTTGCTTACAATGGCAGGCTTGCCGAGTGCAATAGCCTCAAGAATAGAGTAAGGCCCGTTTTCGTACCATTCACTCGGCAGAATAACGCACTTTGCCTCTTCAACATATTTTTTCAGTGCGTCACCGCTCTGAAAACCTGTAAAAATAACCTTTTCTGTAAGGTTGTTTTCTTTAACATAGTTTTCAAGCTCCTCACGCAGAGGACCGTCACCCACAAGGTAAAGTTTGTTTTTAAAGTTGCCCTTGTGGTATGCCTTTACAAGTGACATAAGTCCCTTTTCAACCGAAAGTCTGCCAAAGAAAAGGAAATAGTCCTTTGCGTTGCTGCATAGCTTGTATTCTGTGCCGACAGGCAAAAAGTTCACCCAATGCACAACGGGATTTTTTGTGATGCCCGATTTTACAAACTGCTTTCTGTAAAAATCAGACGGACAAATGTAGAAGTCGATTTTATCGTACATCTTCATTCTCTCGTAGTTCTTAGCCTCAATAACAGCAAGGTAGGTTTGAAGTGCGGAGTTTTTTACGCATTTCTGCTCAAGTGCAGGCTTGTAGCTGTGCTCAGCCACGCAGCGGTCGCACACCTTGTCGCCGCAAAGCATAGTGTGTGTAGGGCACACGCAGTTGAGGTCGTGCGCCGTAAACACAACAGGAATATTATACTTTTGTATTGCGTTCAAAATAGAAAGCGTAATGTGTCTGTGAACCAAATTTATATGCACAATATCGGGCTTTTCTGCCTCAATAAGCTGTTCGATTTTCTTTTTAGCATCAAACGAATACAGGGCGTGCATACCTGCTGTGAGTTTCTCAAACGGCGACATACTCTTGTTGAAATCAACATTTTTTGAAAAATACTTTGCCTGTGCGCAATCGTAATTTTTTTCGTCCTGCATAGCAAAATATATTACTTCGTTGCCATGTTCTTCGAGCAATTTTGCAAGTCCGAAGTGATAGGTTTCACTGCCGCCTTTTACATAGTGGTATTTATTTACAAGCAGAATTTTCATTTATTCGGCCCTGCCTTTTTGTTTTAATGCTCGTGCCATAGGGTAGAGTTTTGAGTGAACAAGCGAGATTACGGCAATCATCATACCCTTTGGCATTGCATTGCATACACTTGTCATCAGTTTTTTAGATTTCTTTCTGTCATCGGGGTACTGCGGAAAGTCTTTCCATGGCGACATAGCCTTGTACTTTAGGTAATCGCCGACAAATGGGTGGTTGTTGTTTTCGTTCCATGGTCGTGTACCCGACAAAAAGCACGAAGTATAGTGAATAATATACGGGTCTGTTACCGTTTCGCTGTACTCCTGTTCGCTTAGATGGTGCTCAGGCTTTCTGACCTTCATCAGGTCTTTAAAATTAAAGTCGAAGAATACAGTCATTGCGTCATATTTTGTATGTACTACCTTTACAAGTCCCTTTTTGGCGAGAACACCGTTGAGCACACCTTGGTCAACATAGGTTATGTCGCCGTTGTGCGCAATGATAAAGTCGAGAAATTCCTTTTCAACATTCATCTCACGCCAGCTTTTAAGGTCAATGAGCAGTACGCCGTTGTTTGTGTAGGTGCTGTTGCTGTCAAGGTTAAGCTCGGTTTTGTAGCGGTCACTTCGGCAGTCGTCAACAGCCGCCACAACCTTGTCACCGAGGTCTGTTTCCCAAAATTCCTTTAGCGAGTGGCGAATAACTGTGTCGCAGTCAAGATAAATACATCTGTCTATATCGTCAGGCAAAATGGTGCAAAGAAAAAGTCTGAAAAAGGTACTGATATTCCATCTGCCAACCTCAATTTCCACGCCTGCCTTTTTGTTGAGGTCGGGCTGAGGTATAAAGTGAATGGTGCGTCCGTATTTGCCGACCATTTCTTCAAAGCGATGTTTGTTCTCGGCAGAAATGCTGTTGTCTATCATATAAATATTGATGCTTTCAGAGTCTGTATTGTTATGAAGTAAAGACATTATCGACACACCCGCAATCGGTGCATAGCTGTCAGAACTTGAATAAACTATGTTCATTTTACCCTCCGTAAAAATATTTTTAAGTCATTATTTAAGATACTTTTCTTCAAATTCCTTAAACGACTGGAGATTTTTGTCTTTATCGGCTAAAATAAGATTTTCAATACCGCCGATTTCGTCAAACGGCCACTCAACGCCAAAGTCAGGGTCGTTATACATAATGCCGTCATCATACTCGCCGTAGAACTTTTCGCCGCATTTGTAAGAAACAACAGACGGCTCAAGCACAAGGTAGCCATGAGCAAAATGTTCGGGAACATAAAGTTCGTTCATATTTTCTTCGGAAAGGTAGAAACCCTGCCACTTTTTAAAGGTAGGGGAGTCGGGACGAAGGTCAACGATAACATCAAAAACCTTACCTTTAATGCATCTTACAAGTTTTGCCTGCTCGTGTACACGCTGAAAATGGAGAGCACGGATAACACCCTTGTGAGATACTGTATAGAAAACCTCTGCAAGGTTGTGCTCAAGACCGTTAGCCTCGAAAACCTCTTTTGAGTAATCCTTAATAAATGCGCCTCTTACATCTGTTGCGCAAAACGGTTTAATAAGATATGCACCCTCAAAATCGGTATTGCAAAATTCAAACTTCTGAATCATATAAATAATCTCCTAAAAATGTTTCTATTCTGAAAATTAACCCATAATTTTCAGAAAAACGCAGTTTGCATTACGAATATAAAGGGCGAAAGATAAATTTCGCCCTGATTTTTAGTCTACGGACTTAATCCACTCCATAGTAAGCCTTGTGCCCTCTGCAAAGGAAATCTCAGGTTTGAAGTGGCAGTCTGTTTCTATGTCGGTTGTATCAAATGCCTCAAGCGGCATATTTACACCTGTAAACGGCACATCACCGAAAATCGGTTTTGCCTCAGGTGCAAGCTCGTTCTGCATTTCGAGAATGAACTCCTTGAGTGGTCTTGCGTTGCCACTGCCTATTGTGTACTCTTTGTTTGCAATGCCGTATTTGCCGATTGCCTCAAAGGCTCTTGCAACATCGTCTATATAAATGAAATCGTAATTTTGTGTAGCGGCTGTAAACTGTAAAGGCTCGCCTGCAATAATTTTGCGAATTGTTGAATTAACAAATCTCGGCGAAAACTCGCCTGCGCCGTAAGCGTTGGTAATTACCGCCCAGCAAAGGTCTATGTCAAGGCTGTTTGCAATCGGCTTGCAGATAGAACGGGCAATGAGCTTGCCTGCACCGTAAATGTACGGCAAGCCAGGTTTGCTTTCCTGTGTGTAAACCGCTGTGTAGGTTTCTTTTTCCATAATCGAACCTGCGTTTACAAACTTTTTGCACTGCATTTTGTCGGCTGTTCTGAGCGCACGAGCTGTCCAGAGCGCATTCTGCAACTGAATGTTCTCATCGCATCTTAACGGGCCTGCCGAGCCTACCCACGCAAAGTGGTAGAAAACATCAACATCTCTGTCTGAAATTTTATCAAAGAGAGTTTCAATTTCATCAAGCTCGCAGTACACAATTTCAATGCCGTCAAGCTTTTCTATGTTATTGATTTTTTCGTTTTTATCTTTTACAACGGCATAAACCTTAACTCCGTCATCGCAAAGTCTTTTGCATACATTTGAGCCGACAAAGCCGTTTGAGCCTGTTACAATCGCCTTTTTCATCACTAAACCTCTTTTGTAGATGATATATTAAATTCTGCTCGCTAAAAATTCCGCAATCTGCTTGTCCATACATTCTCGCACATCGCCGTTTGCCATATAGCATTCTGACCACTCAACAGTCTTTTCAACTGCCTCGGTAACGTGCCAATGCGGTTTCCAGCCAAATACAGCCTTGAGTTTTGAGCAGTCGAGTTTTAAGAAATTCGCTTCGTGTACGGCATTTTTCTCACTTTTGTTTATCCAATTGATTTTGCCGTCGGCGTACTTTACAAACAGGTCAACAAGCTCGCCTGTAGTAACGCAGTCACATTCATCGGGACCTACATTGTAGTAGTCCGCAAATTTAATATCTTCGTATTGTGCTTTTGCAATCATAAGGTATGCAAACAACGGCTCAAGCACATGCTGATACGGTCTTGTTGAATGTGGGTTGCGAACGATTATATCTTCGCCTTTTTCAAGTGCACGAACGCAGTCCGGAATAATTCTGTCGTTTGCAAAATCGCCGCCGCCGATTACATTGCCTGCTCTTGCGGTTGAAATTGCCACTCTGCCGTCTGCAAAGAACGAATTTTTGTAGCTGTGTGTTACAAGCTCCGAACAGCTTTTGCTGTTTGAATACGGGTCAAAGCCGTCGAGCGGCTCGTTTTCACGGTAGCCCCATTGCCACTCCTTATTTTCGTAAACCTTGTCTGTTGTTACATTGAGGAATGACTTTACGCAGTCCGACTGTCTTACACATTCAAGAATGTTTACAGTGCCCATAACATTTGTTTCGTATGTATAGGCAGGCATCTTGTAGCTGTCACGCACAATCGGCTGAGCCGCAAGGTGAAGTACAATTTCGGGCTGTGCCTCGTCAAATGCCTTTTTTAGCAAATCAAAATCACGAATATCGCCGATAACGGACTTAATGTCGCCCTCGATATTTGCAATTTCAAATAAATTCGGGTTTGTAGGTGGGTTAAGAGAGTAGCCGGTAACCTGTGCGCCTGCATTTGCAAGAATTTTGCAGAGCCAACTGCCCTTAAAGCCTGTGTGACCCGTAACAAATACTTTTTTACCTTTATAAAAATTAAGCATTAATCTTTCCATACCTTCCACGGCGCTTTGTTTGTGCTCCAGAGTTTTTCGAGCTTTTCTTTGTCACGAAGAGTGTCCATACACTGCCAGAAACCGTTGTGTTTCCAGCACATAATCTGACCTTCTTTTGCAAGCTGTTCCATAGGCTCACGCTCAAACATAATTGTATCGTCTTTTACATAGTCGAGCACCTTTGGTTCGAGCACCATAAATCCTGCGTTTATCCAACCGGAGTCAATGTCGCTTTTTTCACGGAATGCCTTAACCTCGTTTTCGTTTGAAAGGTCAAGCACGCCGAAACGGCTTTCGGGTTTTACCGCCGACATAGTGGCAAGTCTGCCGTTCTTTTTGTGGAACTCTAAAAGTGCGTTTATATCTACATCAGAAACGCCGTCACCGTAGGTCATAAAGAAAGGTTCATCGCCTATAAAGTCACGCACTCTCTTAAGTCGGCCGCCTGTCATTGTGTTAAGTCCCGTATCAACAACCGTGACCTTCCACTGTTCGGCCCTTTTGTTATGTACGATTATTTTATCGTCCTGTGTAAAATCAAATGTTATGTCCGAAGTATGCAGAAAATAATCCGCAAACCATTCTTTAATTACATGCTGTTTGTAGCCTGCGCATATAATAAATTCGTTTACTCCGTAATATGAATAAAGTTTCATAATATGCCACAAAATCGGCATTCCGCCTATTTCAATCATAGGCTTTGGCTTGAACTGCGATTCTTCGGAAATTCTTGTTCCAAAGCCACCTGCAAGTAATACAGCTTTCATTGCTTTTCCTCCTTAAACCGCACCTACACGCTTAAATACAGAAATAAATGTTTTGAAAATTATTTTTAAATCAAGTAATACGGAACGGTTCTTTACATAGTAAATTTCCATAGCTCTTCTGCGTGTGTATGTAGTGGCGCTTCTGCCGTTTGCCGCCCAAAAGCCTGTAAGACCCGGCTTTACGCTAAGCAGCATATCACGGTAGTTACCGTAAATTTTAGTTTCAACATCCATAACGGGGCGAGGGCCTACAACAGAAATATCGCCCTTAAGAATGTTAATAAGCTGTGGAAGTTCGTCAAGACTTGTTTTTCTCATAAATTTTCCTACTTTTGTAACTCGAGGGTCGTTTTCAAGCTTAAAGTTTTTTTCGTATTCGGCTTTTTGTTCGGGTGTGAACTGCTTTATAAGTTCTTCCGCATTTGTTACCATACTTCTGAACTTATAGATTTTTATTGTTTTGCCGCCTTTGCCGACACGCTTGTGCGCAAAGAAAGCAGGACCTTCGCTTGTGGTTTTTATAAGTATGGAAAGAATGATAAAAACAGGTGAAAGAACAATCAAACCGATGAGTGAACATACAATATCGAAAACACGCTTTACAAAATCGTAAATCGGCTTCGGTTTAACTGAATGTGTGTTTGATGCTGCCGCTTTCGATGTGTCGGTAATATTTGCTTTTCCCATAATTGCTTCCGTTTTATCCTCCGTAAATTTTTATTATACCCAATTAATTACCTGTGTAATTAAATAAAATTGCTCTGAAGTATTAAAGATTAGTCTTTGGTTGAACTGCTGTAATATCCGCCGTATCTTGAGTAGTAACCCTTGCCTTTTCTTGTTTCCTGCGGTTTAACTCTGTTAAGAATAACTCCGATGATTTTTGCATCTGTACGCTCGACTGTTTCTACGGTTTTTGCAAGCTCGGGATATGTAGTTGAGTTGTTTCTTGCAACAATTACAACACCGTCCGCTGCCTTAAGAATCGGAACTGCGTCAATAACAATGCCGACAGGCGGTGTATCAAAAATAATGTAGTCGTACTCTTTTTCAGCCGTCTTGATAAGGTCAGCCATAGCCTCACTCGCAAGCAGCTCGGACGGGTTAGGAGGAATTGCGCCGTAGGCAATCGCCTTGAGGTTGTCAATCTTAGTGTCCTTTATAATGTCCTCAAGCGAACACTCGTCATTAAGATAGTTTGTAAGACCGGGTGTAGGCTCAATTTTAAGTGCTGTGTTTACTCTCGGACGGCGAAGGTCGCACTCAACTACAAGCACCTTGGTGTCAACCTGCTGAGCAAGTGCGGATGCGACATTTATTGAAGTTACGGTTTTGCCTTCACTTTTTGTCGATGATGTAAAAGCTACCTTTTTGCAGCCTTTTTTGAGAATTGAATAAGCTATATTTGTTCTTGCCGCCTTGTAAGATTCACGAACCTGAAAGCCGAGAACATCAGTATCTATTGAACGATCAATTTTTGTTTTATTCTTTTTCATTGCTGTGTAACTCCTTTACTTATTTGCCGTATCTGTTGCCGTATTTGTTTGCATTTTTCTGATTTGAAAAATACTCAAAGTCAGGAATTGCGGCAAGAATAGGAAGATCAAGAATAGTTGTCATTTCTTCGTTGTATTTAATCTTCACATCGAGGAAGTCACGAACAAATGAAATGATAAGAGCAAGTATAAGTCCGCCGAGAAATGCAATAATTGTGTTTCTTGTTACATTCGGTGATGTAGGCACTTTCGGTGTATCTGCCTCATCGACAATCTTGAGTTTTGCGTTGTCCTTTACATTTGCGATTATCTTAGGTGCTATTTTAGCAATGGAGTCGCCTATTTCTTTTGATTCATAAGGACTTGGCGATACAACTATCGCCTTAAATACCTCGGTATCCTCAATGCTTTCAAACTTAATCATAGCTTTGAGCTGTGACGCTGTGTATTTTTCGTGGAGCTCCTTTGAAACCTCGCTGTAAAATGTGTTTGAATCGAGCAGCTCAATGTAGGTTAAAACAAGGTTTTTAGCGTAGTTTACACTCTGGTTGTCTTCCATAGCAGAGGAAGTGTTGTAGTTTGTTTCAACATAGAGCTTTACGCTTGAGGTGTATGTTTTCTGAATAAAAAATGTAGTTACAAAAACCGATATGATTGCAAATAAACACGATACGACCAAAATGAAAACGATGTTTTTCTTAATTACTCTTGTTATGTCCTTAAACGATATTTCCATTAAAATGATTCTCCTCCCAGCTTTTACGGCGAACGCAAATGCATTTTCGCAGTTGCAATAATCAACATAAAAGCCGATAATTCTTCAAAATATAACATTACTATTATATTTGAAAACAACTTAAAAATCAATACTGCTAAAATGCGGTAAATTTGACGATTTTATATGCGAATAAGAGGATTTTGTACAAATATAACAAAACCTTTGTTATATTTGTTAAATTAAAAAAATGCAAAATTTTATTATTTGGTAATTATGTATATATTTTTGAAATAAAAAACAAATAACCGCCACACTAATAAATAAAATTATACAAAAACAAAAATGTTTATCAGCAAAATTTCTACACATACAAAATTGTATGTGTTTAACGAGTTTGCTTTTTTAGTAAAAATGATGTGAACATCAAATACAAATTTATAAAAGGAATAATAAAAACACCCTTTTGATGCAATAATTCAAAAGGGTGCACAAACAGATATGCAGTTTAAAACAAAATTGTATATTATTGAAAATCGAATAATTACAGATTCTTTTCGTATATAAGTCTTAATCCCTCGAGTACAAGGTCGTCGTTTACGGTAATGTCTTTTTTGCAGAACTTTACAATGTGCGGTGCAAATCCGCCTGTTGCAACAAGAGTGCATTTGTGACCCGTTTCCGCTTCAAAGCGGTCGATTACGCCGTCAATCATTGCGGCATTGCCGTAAATTATGCCGCTGCGTATACAGTCGGCAGTATTTGTTCCGATTGCCTTTTGCGGCGCAGAAAAACTGACCGACGGCAAAAGTGCGCATTTTGCGGTAAGTGCGTCAAGTGAAATCTGCACACCCGGCAAAATAACTCCGCCGCAATAAGCCTTGTGCTCGTTCATATAAAGAATGGTTGTGGCAGTGCCCATTCCGATTACGATTACCGGGCAGGGGTACTGTTCTTTTAATGCAACGCACATACATACAATGTCCGAGCCTACGGCGCCGGGGTTGTCAAGGCGAATGTCAAGACCTGTTTTAATGCCCGGTCCGACAACTAAACTTTCTACATTTGTCACAGTAAAAATAGCTTTTCCGAGCAGGTCGGTTACTATGGGCACTACGCTTGAGATTATTGAGCCGTTAATTTCGTTTACATCAACATTGTTTATTCTGAATATAGTATAAAGGTCAACTGCGTAATCGTCGGCGGTTTTACTGCGATTAGTGGAAAATCTTAACTTCATAAGCAGTTTTTCACCTTTGTAAAGTGCAAATTTTATATTTGTATTGCCCACATCCGTGCAAAGCAACATAAATATCACCTCATTGTAATTGCTTGGAAGAAACATCCTGCAACTCTAAATTATATCGTATTTTTCCTTTTGTTTCAACTCTATTTTTAAATCTGTTTTGCTTATGGATGTAAATATTTGCCGCATTTGCGGATTTACTCGAAAAATGAAAAATTGTATTGTTTTTAGACTAAAGATGTTGTATAATAAAATATGCTTTAATTAATATAATGATATAATGAGGAAACAGCGTTTAATTATCTGTTGCTTTTTTTAAGACGGGAGAGTGTATATATGGCAGATAAATACAACTTAGACTATTTTGATGACGACAGAGTTGCGGCTCAACGCAGTCAATACAGGAGAGAATACCGTCAGCCGATGAACAGACCGCCGCAAAACGGCAGAGGGCCTGTACCTAATAATCGAAATAATGTGCATCGCAAGCCGCCTAAAAGAAAAAGATTCAGCAGAAGACTTAGAAACCGCATTATTATTGTAAGTGTTGGAATACTTATATTAATACTTATAATCACAATGATTTCTTCAATGTTCAGAGCCTGTACCGGTTCGGACAAAAAAGTTGACAATAATTCCGATAAAACAATACCGCCTACACAGGCAGCAACAACTCAACCCGCAACACAAGCAGCAAACGCAGCGGCACTTAATTTTGTTACGCCTAATATTAAGGACGATAACACAACAGGATATATGGGTACAAACGCTTACATCTGGAACGGCGCCGCATATGAGCTTTTCGGCGGCGATGAATACAGAGCACAGCTTTATGCCGATTCAATAAACAGCTATCAGCAGAAGTTAAGCGGAATTAAGGTTTACAATATGGTTGTTCCCAACCATACGGAAATGGGACTTCCGCAAAGACTTAAAAACAGCTCCGCTCCGTCGGATTCACAGGCAGAGAACATCAAGCAGATTTATTCAAAGCTAAACAGCTCTGTAACACCGATAAATGCTTACAACAAAATTGCCGAGCACTGCAACGAATATGTTTATTACAATTCCGACCACCACTGGACAGGACTTGGCGCATATTACGCATATACGGCGTTTGCGGAGGCAACAAATCAGGATGTTCTTGACCTCAGCACCTGTACCGAAAACAAGGTCGAGGGCTTTACGGGCTCGTTTGCAAACACAAATGACGGACTTACAACCGATACCGTAAGCTATTGGACATTCCCTTATAATGTTACAATGGATATTACGGATTCAAACGGCACTGTATCAAACTACGATTCGCCTTATTATCAGTATGCGGAGGCGGGTTCAAATACATACAGTTTATTTATTATGGGCGACAATCCGCTTACCGTTTTACATTCGGATTCAGAAAAAGGCACAGGCAAGAAGATTGCCGTTGTCAAAGAAAGCTACGGCAACGCATTCTCACCGTATCTTACAAATAACTATTCCGAAGTTCATATTATAGATTTCAGATATTTCGGACAGAATCTTGCAGACTACTGCAAGCAGAATGGCATTACAGAGGTTCTTTACCTCAACGGCATTATGAGTGCAAATACTCAGGTACAGCTCGACAGTATGGACGGCTTACTGAATTAATTGTTGATTTTTATTTGAATTAAGAAAGGAGGCAGCGGCAATGCTTGCGGAAAATGTAAGAGTAAATGTGTTTGGCAAGGTCGGAAAAGGTTTTTTCTCCGCCTATGTTTCAGGCAATTCCTTTTCAAACAAAAGCGCTTATCTTGTTACACGCAAGGACAGAGTTGAAGAATACTTTGACGGTGTGGTTATTGCCGTTGCCAAATTTGAGGGACTCAAGGGCGATAAATTCATAGTCGCTCCGTACGGAGAGATTTATTACGAGCCGGAGCTTAAAAAAATACTTGCCCGCTTGCGTAATGTAAAAGTGGAGAGTATAAGCTGTCTTTACGAAAAATCCTGCGGTGCGGTGATTTTTTACCGCAACAAGCAGAATACAAAGGTATTGCTTGTGAAGAACAGCAACGGCAGATATTGGAGCTTTCCGAAAGGTCATATAGAAAACGACGAAAACGAGCAGGAAACCGCTTTGAGAGAAATCAAGGAGGAAACAGGGCTTGATGTTACCCTTGCAAAGGGATTTAGAGAAATCAGCGAGTATTGCCCGTTCGGCAAAATTCGCAAGCGGGTAGTGTTCTTCCTTGCACAGGCGTTTACCGACAGCGTAAAAATTCAGGAGGAAGAAATCGACAGTTACATCTGGGTTGACCTCCAGCAGGCACGAAAACTTTGCACATATGACAACGATTTAAGAATTATAGAAAAAGCTGAAACCGCAATACATTTAATGAGAAATTAATTTGAAATCCGTTTCATATATATAATCGGGTGATTATATATGAAACGGATTATTTTATTGCTTATTTCTGCTTTTGTGCTTGCCTGTTCGGTTATGACGATTGTCGGCGGAAAGGAAACCGATAATTTTATAAAGTATGCGGAATTTAATGTTACGGCAGACGCTCTGCAAAAAGCCGTCAGTTACGATGTTTCTTCACAGTCGGAAGATACCAAACTGAATTATATAGAAATTTTATCGTACCTCGGCGCAAAATACGGCGGCGATTTTTCAAAATACAAGCAAAGCGATATGGATAATCTCTGCGAAAAGCTGAAAGACGGCAAAACAATAGCCGAACTTACCAAAGATATGAAATACTATACATATTATTATAATGTGTACACGGCAGTGCTGAACGGTATGGTTGGAAATTTTGAGGAAGAACAGTCTGACGGCAGTATAAAGCAGGACTACGGAGTGCGGTGGTTTTCGCCGATTGCAAAAACCTTTCCGTATTCGCATTACGATGACTTCGGTGCAAAGCGGACATTCGGATACACAAGACCGCATCTGGGGCACGACCTGATGTCGGCAGTCGGTACTCCCGTTATAGCCGTTGAATCGGGCAAGGTCGAGTGCCTCGGCTGGAACAGATACGGCGGTTGGCGAATCGGCATACGCTCGCTTGACAATAAAAGGTATTGGTATTATGCGCATTTAAGGCAAAACCGCCCCTATGCCGAGAACCTCAAGGAGGGAGATACGGTTACGGCAGGCGATGTTATAGGCTATGTGGGCAGAACAGGTTACAGCGATACCGAAAACATAAACGGAATTACCGAAAGCCATCTTCATATAGGGCTTGAGCTTGTTTTTGACGAAAGCCAAAAGGAAAGCGACAACGAAATATGGGTGGATATGTACGCACTCATAAGTACCCTTGAACAGCACAAAAGCTCAACCGTCAGAAACAGTGAAACAAAAGAGTTTAAAAGAGAGTTTTCTTTTAAAGAAATTAGTTGATAATGCCAAAAATTCCGAAAAGCAATTATATTTGCGCTGTTTTCATTGACTGTATTCTCAAAATAATGTAAAATAAACTGTAATCGCCCTCACCAAAAGCGGTGAGGGTATTTTATGGTGTGCAAATCCCGACAATTATTATACTGCGTTCAGAGCAATGAATTATCAGGTTAAAAAAGATATTTAACGCTTGATTTTGCACTTATTTTATAGAATATTTGGAGGTATACAGATTGGTTTTTTCAAGCCTTGTATTTATGTTTGCGTATCTGCCGCTTACTCTGCTCATATATTACATTGTGCCGAGAAAAGGCAGAAACATTTTTCTGTTCTTTATAAACCTTTTGTTCTACGGTTGGGGCGAGCCGAAACTTATCGTGCTTATGCTCATAAACATAGCCGTAAACTACATAGGCGGATACCTTGTAGATAAATTTAAAGATGACCTGAAAAAGCGGAAACTTGTGCTGATACTTACCTGCGTTATCGACATCGGCACACTTGCTGTGTTTAAATATACGGGAATGATTGTAGAAACCGTAAATATGCTGCCGTTCCTGAATCTGCCGACTCCGCAGATTTCTTTGCCGATCGGCATCAGCTTCTATACATTCCAGACAATGAGTTATGTAATTGATGTTTACAGAGGCGATGCGCCCGTATCGAAAAATCCGATTAACTTCGGTACATATGTAGCGCTTTTCCCTCAGCTGATTGCAGGCCCTATCGTTCGTTACCGTGATGTTGCCGAACAGCTCACGAACAGAAAAGAAACCTTGGACGAGTTTACAAAGGGTGTAAATCTGTTTATAATCGGTCTTGGCAAGAAAGTTTTGATTGCAAATCAGATGGGTAATCTTAGCACGGCAATGTTTGCTACCACTGACGAGAACGGCGTTGTCGGAACTTGGGTAGGAATTATAGCCTACAGCTTTCAGCTTTATTTTGACTTTTCGGGCTATTCCGATATGGCTTGCGGTCTTGGCAATATGCTCGGCTTTGAGTTTCTTAAGAACTTTAACTACCCGTACATTTCTAAATCCGTTACGGAATTTTGGAGAAGATGGCATATTTCACTTTCAACATGGTTTAAGGAATATGTTTATATTCCGCTCGGCGGCAACAGAAAAGGTGCGAAAAGACAGATACTTAACCTTATTATCGTATGGGGACTTACGGGTATTTGGCACGGTGCGTCATGGAACTTTGTATTGTGGGGACTTTACTACGGCGTTTTGCTTATTTTTGAAAAATTTGTTTTCAAAAAGGTTCTCGACAAACTGCCGTCGGCAATTCAGCATATCTACACAATGTTTATAGTAGTTATCGGTTGGGGACTTTTCTACTTTACAGATATGAGCAAGCTCGGTACATTCCTCGGAGATTTGTTTAACTTTGGCAACGGCATTTGCGGTGAGCAGGCTTTAAATCTTATACTTTCATATTTGCCGCTTATCATTGCAGCGGCTGTTGCAAGCACACCGCTTGCGGCAAAACTTTATGCAAAGGTACAGAATACAAAGTATATCGGTTTTGCGCAGACCGCATTTGTTGCAATTGTGCTTATACTTTGCACAGCCTCGCTTGTAAATCAGAGCTATAACCCGTTCCTATATTTCAGATTTTAACGGCAGGAAAGGAGAGTCTTTATGAAATATGCAGCAAAACATTCAGCAAAACATATGGAATCATCAAAGCCTGTCTGCCGCCATCTGCCGAGCTTTGTATTTATAATTTTTATATTCGGCTTTGCAATTTGGTTTTTAATAAATCCGAAAGCCGACTACAGCTCAAGCGAAAAGAGATATTTGCAGAAATTTCCGACAGTGTCGGTAAATTCTGTGCTTGACGGCAAATTCGGTACTGATTTTGAAAAATACTTTGCCGACCATTTTCCTATGCGTACCCAATGGGTAGGCGCAAACGCTTACTTTAATCTCTCTGTCGGCAACAACGGCGCAGACGGTGTTTATAATTGTAAGAACGGCTACCTTATAAATAAGCCGATACTTGATACCGACACACTTGAGAGCAATGTGCAGACAATCGCAGATTTTGCGAAATCAGTCGATGTTCCCGTAACGGTAACACTTGTGCCGTCAACAGGCTACATCGCAAATGATGTTCTTCCTGCGGTTCACGATACATATACAGATGACGAAAAAATCGAGAACGCACAGAAAGTGCTTACCGAAAGCGGTGCGGATTTTGTGGATTTGCGTTCCGCATTCAAAAATGCCTATGCAAACGGCACACAGCTTTACTACAAAACCGACCATCATTGGACAACGGCAGGTGCATATACGGGTTATACGGAAATATGCAAGTCGCTCGGAATAACCCCTGCCGACAAGAGCCTGTTTACGGTCGAAAAGTACAACGATTTCTACGGCACAACCTACTCAACAAGCGGTTTTTGGCTCACACAGCCCGACACCATTGAAATTTGGAACAATAAAAATAACACCGAAAAGAATATCAGCGTAGAGATTATTGAGGGCGACGAAAAACAGGATTACCACTCAATGTATTTCTACAATCATCTTGAAGAGGACGATAAATACCCTGTATTCATAGACGGAAACCACGCAATGACAAGAATTAAGAATACAAATGCCGCAGGCGGAAAAATTCTCCTTGTAAAGGACAGCTTTTCACACTGTCTTGCGCCGTTCCTTGCAGAAAATTACAGTGAGGTAATACTCGTCGATATGCGTTATTACAAAAACAGCATTTCAGAACTTGCACAGCAGGAAAAACCCGATAATATCCTGGTGCTCTACGGCATAGATAACCTTGCAACCGATACCGACATTGCGTGGCTGTCGTAAAATGATTAATAGCGGTAAAATTGACACTCGGCTTTTTAGTCGGGTGTTTATTTTTGCGTGGATAAATTTTAATATTTTTAGTATAAAATTGTTGTTTTATGAAATATTTATGCTATAATGATTTCAGTGAAATATAAGAACTAAAGGCGGTGAGGACAATTAACAGCATAGGAAGAAATATATTTAAAGCTATTCATGAGGGCAAGTGGCTTTATATAGAGTATAAAAACAAAAGTGATACGATAAGTAACGAGATTTTGCTAAGCTATCATTATCGCTGTAATAAAGCTATAATAGATTTCAGCAATAAAAAATATTATAATAATAAACTGAAAATTAAAACAGTATCTCAAAGCACACAGCCCCTGACATTTGTTGATATTCAACCAGAAAATCCTGATTCGGGAAAAGATAATAATACAGGTAACAATTCTGGTTCGGGAACAAATGAAAATGGAGGAGAAAAGATAGAATCTGTTTCAACAGGAGACGAATCTGCAGTTGGATTTTGGAGCCTAATGGCTGTAATCATGGTAAGTATAGTGATGTGTATGGCATTTACAAAAATAAGACGTAAAAAGCAGAGAAATTAAGGAGCCACATAAGTGTTCAGAAAAAAGTATAAAGTAGTATTAAAAGTAGTAGTATTAGCAATTGTTCTTGGAGTTCTATTAAATGCTTGTAGTAAAAGACAAACAGTAACCGAGGAATATAATACAATAAGTGATTTGGCGTATTCTGAAAAATGTAAAATTGAACCAATCATATATATTGAAGAAAAAACAGGATTTGTTCCATATATTGTATTAACTAATGATTATAATGGTAAAACACTTTTGTTAAGAAAAGAAATTCTTCCAGAGAATAGAAGAGTTAGTGATTATTCGGCTTACTATGAAGAAAGCGAAATTGATAATTACTTAATGGGAGAGTTTTTTGATAATTTACCTATTCAAACTCGTTGCTTAATTCAAGATTCGGAAATAGAGATTTTAGATGAACGATGCTTGAATCAAATAGATGATAGCGTGATAACTATTGTAAGAAAAGTGTTTTTGTTGTCTTTTACTGAACTTGGATATAAAAAAAATGGGCATGTCGGAGTTGAAGGGGTGCCATTGTTGTATTTTAAAGATAATAAGAATCGTTTTGCTACTACGAATAATGGAAAGTTTACTGTAAGTTGGTGGTTAAGAAGTGCGGATTCTACATATGATTCTTGTGTATATGCAGTAGGACCGGAAGGTGAAATTGGAAGCACGAATGCATGCAATATGAATGGCATCAGGCCAGCATTTTGTGTTGACGGTAAGCAAGAAATATATAAAGAAGAGGGCAGATATATTTTAAAATAACATAACTTATTTATATTAAAGTGATTATGTTATTTTGAAAGAATTATTGAAATTCATTTGCCTGTGCTATCTAAACGTTAATTGGCTACATTTTATTACTTAGTTTGATAAGTCATAATTTATCAATGTTACCAATAATTAGGATACAACAAAAAATCCGACAATAGTTTTTACTACTGTCGGATTTTTGATTGTTAAACTTATTCTTCTGTAATATCTTCGGCTTTTTTCGGGATAAAGTTATTTAGGAAACTTGCTTTTTTGCCTCTGTTTTTAAGGTAGATAAATCCCAAACCGTTAAACACAACTGCGCCGACAAAGTTTACCATTAAATCTTTCATTGTATCAATAAGACCGATGTCGAGGTAGCCGTTGATGCCGAGGTCTTTGCCGTTTACGGTTGTAGATGCTATTCCGCTTATATGGGTAACGGCGTTTGTATCGTTGCCCGAAAGCAGGGTAGAGTTGATTGTTGTGACGATTGTGTCTTTCTGCATATCTTTGCCGAGAAAAGTGTCAACACCAAACTCGAAAAATTCCCAAACTGTACCTGCCGTCATTGAAAAACAGAACGAGAACAGGCATACAAAGATAGGGGAAAGGTTAAATTTAACCCTTTTACTGCGGTTCAAAATATCGGTAAGTCCGAATCCCACGCCTGCGCAGATAAAACCGTTCAGCGTATGAAGAATTGTGTCGAGAAAAGGTATTTTTTCATAGAATGAACCGATTTCACCGAGAATATTTGCCGAGAATACAAACAGTATCATAAAGGTTTCAAGCACGCTCGGCAGTTCTATGTGAAGACTGCGGTCAATGAACGACGGAATCAACATAAGTATAAATGTAAGTCCGCAAGTCATTGCGCTTTCGTATTTGCCACGGATGATGTTGAGAACAAATATAAATATAATTACAAGCCTTAGTATAAAGTAAAGTGCGGCAAGCTCCTTGTTTTGCTTAACACTGATAAGCAAAGTGTGCGGCTTTTTTGCCTTTTGTGCTTTGTTTTTATTTTTTTTCACTCGTTTCACCTCTTAAAATTTTGTCATACATTATTATATGTAAGTGTTGATGTTTATTTTCTAAAAAGATTCTGTTTTAAATTTTGGGTATATTATTCGGCAAGCTGTTTTGCCAAGCAATTATAAAGGTTTGACCTAAATTTTTAAATCATTTCGCTTAACTCGTGCGCTAAATCAAATTTACTCCGACTTTTGATAAGAAACCTAAAAATAAGGCAGTCCGATTTATTTATTCTCGGACTGCTTTTTGTTAAGATTTTTGCTCTGCGTCCTGTTTTTCGGCAAGCTCTTTATTAAGTTCCTCTTTTGCTACAGCAAGCATAAGCTTGATTCTGTTTTCCTGGTTTACCTTTGGCGCACCCGGGTCATAGTCTATTGTAACAATGTTTGCTTTTGGGTTTACTTCCTTGATTCTGCGGATAGCGCCCTTGCCGTTGATGTGGTTCGGCAGACAGCCGAAGGGCTGTGTACAAACAATGTTTTCGTAGCCTGTTTCGGCAAGCTCAAGCATTTCTGCGGTAAGTAACCAACCCTCGCCCATTTTGCTGCCGTATCCGATAATGCCCTTTACAAGCTGTTTTGTATGAGCGTATTCGTGCGGCGGAACGAAGTTATATTTCTTTGCTGATTCAATCATAAGTGCTTCGAGTTTTGTGAGGTAGTCAAGCAGCATTTTACAAAATGTGGATTTAATCTTTGCACCGCCGTAAAGTTTAGCGTCCTCAATTCGGTTGTCAACCTTAAATGAAGCAAAGCCCATAAGACCCGGCACACAAACCTCGCAGTCCTGTGAAGCCAAAAATTCCTCAAGTCCGTTATTCGCCATTTTGGAATATTTTACATAAATTTCGCCTACGATGCCGACTTTAACCTTTGGCACTTTATTAAGCTTAATTTCCGAAAAAGATTTTGTGATTTTATCAAGATTTTCGTCAATTTCTTCAAGCGTATAGCCGTTGCCCTCGATAAGCATTTTAGAAATCTTATCGCTCCAATCGGCAACAAGCGCCATACTTTCGCCTTTATTTACCTCATAAGGCTTTGTCTGGTTAGAAAGGAGCATAAGCTGATCGCCGTAAACAAGACCGCCGACAAATCTTCTGATAAGCGGAAGTGTGAGCGAAAAACCGCTGTTCTTTTCCATACCAAAGGAAAGAGAAATTACAGGTACAAACTCAAAACCTGCTTTTTTAAGCGCTTTTCTTAACAGGAAGATATAGTTTGAGGCACGACAGCCGCCACCTGTCTGGGTAATCATAAGCGCTGTTTTATGCACATCGTATTTGCCGCTCTGTAAAGCGTGTATAAACTGTCCGATTACAAGGAGCGCAGGGTAACAGGTGTCGTTATGAACATATTTAAGACCTGTCTGTGCAATTTCAGGGCCGCAAGTGTCGAGAAGTTCCGACTTGTAGCCGTAGTAGTTAAAAACATTCTGAAGTATATTGAAATGAATAGGTGCCATATTCGGCATAAGGATTGTGTATTCCTTTTTCATTTCTTTTGTAAAAAGCAAACGACCTGTTTTGCTGTCATATTTAAGTTCAGCCATTTAAAGCACAACCTTTCAAACGGTGGTTAATCGTTGTCAATAGCAGCAAGCAAGCTGCGGATACGAATTTTAACTGCACCAAGATTTGTGATTTCGTCAATTTTAATCTGTGTGTAGATTTTGCCCTCTTTTTCAAGAATTTCTCTTACCTCGTCGGTAGTAATGGCATCTACGCCGCAGCCAAAGGAAACAAGCTGTATAAGCTCCATATCCTTTCTTGTTGTAACATACTTAGCGGCAGCGTACAGTCTTGAATGATATGTCCACTGGTTAAGTACATTGGTGTGGAATTTCTCAACCCTCGGAGATACAACATCTTCGCTGACGATTGCTACATTAAAACTTGAAATAAGTTTATCAATGCCGTGGTTGATTTCGGGGTCTACATGGTAAGGTCTGCCGGCAAGCACCATTATCTTTTTGCCCTCTTTTTCGGCTTTTTCAATAATCTCGTTGCCCTTTGCGATTACCTTTTTTCTGTACTTATCCTGTTCGTCATAAGCAAGTTTTGCGGCCTTTCTTACCTCGTTGAGAGTAAGGTCAGGAAAATATTTTGAAAGTGCCTCATATGCCTTTTGTGGGAAATGCTTTGGCATATGTACGCCGAAATATTCCTTTATAAAGCAGATTTTCTGCACATCTTTCATATTGTTGTTGATAACTTCGGGATAGTAGGCAACAACAGGACAGTTATAGTGGTTATCGCCGAGGTGCTCGTCAAAGTTGTATGACATACAAGGGTAGAAAATAGTTTCTGCTCCCTCGTCAATCAAAGTCTGAATGTGTCCGTGCACAAGTTTTGCAGGGAAACAAATTGTATCACTCGGAATTGTCTGCTGTCCGCGCTGATATATCTTTCTTGTCGAGAACGGTGAGTGGAATACTTCAAACTTAAGTTCTGTAAAGAATCTGTACCAGAACGGATACATTTCAAACATATTGAGCGCCATAGGCATACCGAGCTTGCCACGGAGTCCCTCTACAGGTTTGTACTCTTCAAGCATTTTGAGCTTTTGAGCGTACATATTGAGTTCGCTCGACTGCGATTTCTTTGTAATCGGACGCTCACAACGGTTGCCTGCAATAAATCTTCTGCCGCCGCCAAAGCTGTTGATTGTAAGTCGGCAGTTGTTGCTGCACATACCGCAGTTTGTTACCTTTATATCGTGAACAAAGTTTTTGAGAGTCTCTTTATTTGCAAGTTTACTCTTGCCGTTGCCTTTTGATTTATTTTTTGAATATAGCGCCGCACCGTATGCGCCCATAAGACCCGCAATGTTAGGTCGAACAACCTCAACGCCCATTTCCTGCTCAAATGCACGGAGTACGGCGTCGTTAAGGAATGTGCCGCCCTGTACAACAACTCTTTTGCCGAGTTCGTCAGGACTTGACGCTCTGATAACTTTGTAGAGTGCATTCTTTACAACGCTTAAGGAAAGACCTGCGGAAATATCCTCAATTGTTGCGCCGTCCTTTTGAGCCTGTTTAACGCTTGAGTTCATAAATACCGTACATCTCGAACCGAGGTCAACAGGGCGCTTTGCAAAAAGTCCGAGCTTTGCAAAGTCGGCAATTTCGTAACCGAGAGCGTTTGCGAATGTCTGCAAGAAACTGCCGCATCCGGAAGAACAAGCCTCGTTAAGGAAGATGTTGTCGATTGCGCCGTTGTGAATTTTAAAGCATTTGATGTCCTGACCGCCGATGTCGATGATAAATTCAACATCGGGCATAAAGTATTTTGCGGCAGTGAAATGCGCAATTGTTTCTACTATGCCGTAGTCAACATCAAAAGCGTTCTTTATAATCTCTTCGCCGTAACCTGTAACGGCAGATGAAACTATGTTGATTTCGGGGTTGATTGCATAGACTTCCTCAAGAAAGCCTTTGATAATCTCTACGGGATTTCCTTTTGACGGAAGATATTTTGAATAAAGAAGTTCGCCGTCGTCGTTGAGAACAACGCCTTTAACGGTGGTAGAGCCTGCGTCCATACCCACATAAGCCTTGCCTTTGTAGCCTTTAAGTTCCTTTTGAAGAACTGTTGCTTTTGCGTGACGGTCAGAGAATTTTTTGTAATCTTCTTCGTCTTTGAAAAGCGGAGGGTTAAAGGCAAAGTTGCCGCTTCCACGGTAATTTTTTACTTCTTCGATTACCTTGTCAAAGTCAATTGTTTTTTCGGCGCAAAGTGCCGCACCGCAGGCAACAAAGTAAAGTGAATTTTCAGGGCATATACCCTTTGTGTTTAAAGTTCTGTCAAAGCAGTTTCTAAGCTCGCTCATAAAGGTGAGAGGACCGCCGAGATATACAACCTGACCTTCGATCTCCCGTCCCTGTGCAAGACCTGCGACAGTCTGGCTTACAACGGCGTTGAAGATACTTTCGGCTATATCGCTCTTTCTTGCGCCTTGGTTTAAAAGAGGCTGAATATCCGTCTTTGCAAATACGCCGCAGCGTGATGCGATAGTGTATGTTTTTTCGTACTGCTTTGCAAGTTCGTCAAGATCTTCAAGCGGAACATTGAGCAGTGTTGCCATCTGGTCGATGAATGCACCCGTACCGCCGGCACAGGTACCGTTCATACGCACTTCAAGACCGTTTGTGAGGAACAGAATTTTTGCATCCTCGCCTCCGAGTTCAATGACAACATCTGTGCCCGGAATAAATGTATTTGTAGCAACTCTTGTTGCGTAAACTTCCTGCACAAAGTCAATGTTGCTTGACTCCGCAACGCCCATACCGGCAGAACCGGAAAGCGCAACGGCTGCGTTTTCAACACCCTTTACCTTACTGCGTACAGTTGTGAGAATTTCGGCAATTTTTTCGGTTATTTGAGAATAATGTCGTTCGTAGGTGCTGTATATAATTTTATTTTCTTCGTCCAAAACAACGCATTTTATTGTAGTTGAGCCAATGTCAAGTCCTAATTTCAACATACTGCCTCCGTGCCTTATAAAGTTATATAAAGTCATATTATGTCAATTGATTATCCAAACTATTATACGCTTTTTTTATTTAATTTTAATTCTTTAATCGCAATATAATTTCTTTAATAAAAATGACTATTATTTACAAAAATATCAGCCGTTAAGTTGTATGTTTTCTTGCCAAAATAATACAATTTTCGCATAATGTATGTATAACAATTTTTTGCGTATAAAAATTATTGACGAATTTTACGGTTTTATGGCAATTAACAAACTTTTGCTTTGTCTAAAAATCACCTGAATCGGCGAAAAACTCGGTTTTATGCGGAAATTTAAAATATTTGGTAAAGTTTTAGAAAAATCGGGCGAAAACATATGCGTTATTGTTGAAAACCTCTTTACAAATTAACATTTAAGTGTTAAAATTTATTATGATACAGTATGTATCTTTAAAAATTGTATTAAATGCGGCAAACGGTGTTGTCGCTGATATACTTTAAGGAGGACAATTCCAATGGCAAGAAAAATGAAAACTATGGACGGTAACAGCGCTGTTGCTCATGTTTCTTATGCGTTTACAGATGTTGCTGCTATCTATCCTATCACACCTTCTTCCGTAATGGCTGACCTTACCGACAAGTTCTCGGCAATGGGCACTAAAAACCTTTTCGGCAGAGAAGTGCAGGTTACGGAAATGCAGTCGGAAGGCGGTGCTTCCGGTGCGGTTCACGGTTCGCTTGCAGCCGGTGCTTTAACCACAACTTACACAGCTTCACAGGGCTTGCTTCTTATGATTCCGAATATGTACAAGATGGCAGGCGAGCTTTTACCGGGCGTAATTCATGTATCTGCCCGTGCTCTTACAAGCCACGCTCTTTCAATTTTCGGTGACCATTCAGATATTTATGCTTGCCGTCAGACAGGCTATGCAATGCTCTGTTCAAACAACCCACAGGAATGTATGGACCTTGCTGCCGTTGCACATCTTTCGGCTATCAAGGGCAGAGTTCCTTTCCTCCACTTCTTTGACGGTTTCAGGACCTCTCACGAGATTCAGAAGATTGAAGAGTGGGATTATGCGGATCTCGCAGATATGCTTGATTGGGACGCAGTAGAAGCGTTCCGCAGAAGAGCACTTAACCCTGAGCACCCTGTAACAAGAGGTACAGCTCAGAACGACGACATCTTCTTCCAGGCAAGAGAGGCCTGCAACAAGTATTACGATGCAGTGCCTGAAGTTGTTGTTGAATATATGAACAAGGTAAACGAGAAGATCGGCACAAACTACAAGCCATTTAACTACTATGGCGCAGAGGACGCAGAGCACATTATCGTTGCTATGGGTTCTGTATGTGATTGTGCAGAAGAGGTTGTAGACTTCCTCAACGCAGCAGGCGAAAAGGTCGGTCTTTTAAAGGTTCACCTTTACAGACCTTTCGTTGCAGACTATCTCTTAAGCGAGCTTCCTAAGACAGTTAAAACTATTTCTGTTCTTGACAGAACAAAAGAGCCCGGTTCAATCGGTGAGCCTCTTTATCTTGATGTTCTTGCTGCTATCAACGGTTCTGACTTTGCCGGCGTAAAGGTTTACACAGGCAGATACGGTCTTGGTTCTAAGGATACAACTCCTGCCGACATCATTGCCGTTTACAGAAACGCAGAGAGCGACGCTCCTAAGAGAAGATTTACAATCGGCATTGTTGATGATGTTACAAACCTTTCACTCCCGATTGTTGAAAACCCTGACACAACTCCAAAGGGTACACATTCATGTAAGTTCTGGGGTCTTGGCGCCGACGGTACAGTAGGTGCAAACAAGAACTCAATCAAGATTATCGGCGATAACACCGATATGTACGCACAGGGCTACTTTGCTTATGACTCAAAGAAGTCGGGCGGTCTTACAGTTTCTCACCTCCGTTTTGGTAATCAGCCTATCAAATCAACATATTATATTTCTAAGGCTGACTTCGTTGCTTGTCACAACCCATCATATGTTGACAAGTATGACATCGTAGACGACCTCAAGGAAGGCGGTTCATTCCTCCTCAACTGTCCTTGGAATGTTGAAGAGCTTTCAGAAAGACTTCCGGGCAAGATGAAGAGAATCCTTGCTACAAGAAATATCAATTTCTACACAATCGACGGTATTAAGATCGGTAAGGAAATCGGTCTTGGCGGCAGAATCAACACTGTTCTTCAGTCAGCATTCTTTAAGATTGCAGACATTATCCCGGCTGAAAAGGCTAAGGAGCTTATGAAGGCTGCCGCTAAGAAGTCATATATGAAGAAAGGTCAGGCTATCGTAGATATGAACTACGCTGCCATTGATCGTGGTATGGAAGACCTCAAGAAGGTTGAAATTCCTGCCGATTGGGCAAATGCCGCTGACGATAAGGCAAGCGATGTAGTTCCAGGCGAGGGCGCACTCGTTGAGTATGTAAACGGTATCCTCAAGCCTGTAAATGAGTACAAGGGCAACAAGCTCCCTGTATCTGCATTTATGGACCATGTTGACGGTACTGCTCCTAACGGTTCAGCCGCTTATGAAAAGCGTGGTATCGCAGTTGATGTTCCTGAGTGGAATTCAGACAACTGTATTCAGTGTAACAAGTGTGCTATCGTATGTCCTCACGCTGTAATTCGTCCTGTTGCTATGACAGAGGACGAGCTTGCAGCCGCTCCGCAGGGCACAAAGAGCATTCCTATGATTGGTCTTAAGGAACTTAAGTTTGTTATGACTGTATCTACACTTGACTGTACAGGCTGCGGCGCTTGCGCTAATGTATGTCCGGGCAAGAAGGGCGAAAAGGCTCTTACAATGAAGCCAATCGACAGCCAGCGTGCAGAGCAAGCTGTATTTGATTATGCGGTAACTCTTGACGAAAAGCCTGAAGTAGCCGCTAAGTTTAAGTTCTCTACAGTTAAGGGCAGCCAGTTCAAGCAGCCGCTCCTTGAGTTCTCGGGTGCTTGCGCAGGTTGTGGTGAAACACCATACGCTAAGCTCGTTACACAGCTCTTTGGTGATAGAATGTTCATTGCCAATGCAACAGGCTGTTCATCAATTTGGGGTGCATCTGCTCCGGCAACACCTTACACAAAGAACAAGAAAGGCTTTGGCCCTGCTTGGCAGAACTCACTCTTTGAGGATAACGCCGAGTTTGGTCTTGGTATGGCTCTCGGTCAGAAAGCTATCCGTAACAGACTTGTAGAGTATGTTCAGAATATTCAGAAAGATACAGACAGCGACGAGTTAAAGACAGCTTGTCAGAACTACCTTGACACAGTTTGCGATTCAACCGCAAGCCGTCCTGCAACAGATGCTCTTATTGCAGAGCTTGAAAAGAATGTTGATGACGCTAAGGTTGGCGAACTTGCCAAAAAGACACTTATCGACAAAGACGAACTTGCTAAGAAGTCAATGTGGATCTTCGGCGGTGACGGTTGGGCTTACGATATCGGCTTCGGCGGTCTTGACCATGTTATCGCATCAGGCGAAAATGTAAATATCCTCGTATTCGATACAGAGGTTTACTCAAATACAGGCGGACAGGCTTCTAAGGCTACTCCTGTAGGTTCTGTTGCACAGTTTGCCGCTGCAGGTAAGTCTGTTAAGAAGAAAGACCTTGCCGCTATCGCTATGAGCTACGGCTATGTATATGTAGCACAGTGTGCAATGGGTGCTGACAATAATCAGGTTCTTAAGGCTATGGTAGAGGCTGAAAGCTACAACGGCCCGTCACTTGTTATCTGCTACGCTCCATGTATCAACCACGGTATTAAGGGCGGTATGAGCATTGCTCAGCAGGAAGAGAAGAAGGCTGTTGAGGCAGGTTATTGGAATATCTTCCGTTATGACCCACGCCGTGCCGATGAGGGCAAGAATCCGTTTATGCTCGATTGCAAGGCTCCAAGCGCTTCTTATCGTGACTTTATTATGGGTGAGGTTCGTTATAACTCACTTACCCGTTCATTCCCTGAAAGAGCAGAACAGCTCTTTGCTAAGGCTGAAAAGGTTGCAGAAGAGAAGTACGCTCACCTTGAAAAACTTGCAAGCCTTCCTGATGCAGAGTAATTTTATAAAGTAATAAATAAAATTTAATAAATTTGCGTTGCTCCCTGCTTTAAAAGTAGGGGGCAACCGCACTGATTTTATTTTTAAGAATAAAAATTATTTATCGGCTAACAATAAAAACAGCGTAAAGATATGTATTAAAACGACAGCAACCGTTGCTTTCTGTGTTTTTCTTCACGAAAAAGGCAGTAAAATACAGATGCTTTTAAGTTTTTCGAAAAAAATTAAAAAAATTTCAAAAAACTTTTAAAAAGCCCTTGACAAATCAGGGCTGTTATATTATAATCTATCTTGCTGATTTGATGTTGGCGAACAGATGGCGGAATAGCTCAGCTGGCTAGAGCACTCGGTTCATACCCGAGGTGTCGTAGGTTCAAGTCCTATTTCCGCTACCATACGGCCCGGTGGTCAAGCGGTTAAGACACCGCCCTTTCACGGCGGTAACACGAGTTCGATTCTCGTCCGGGTCACCAAACAATTAGCCGGTGTGGTGGAATAGGCAGACACAAGGGACTTAAAATCCCTCGGTCATTGCGACCGTACCGGTTCAAGTCCGGTCACCGGCACCATGAAAAGGTCTATTGTCGTAAGACAATAGACCTTTTCACTTTTATAAAAATTAAGTTAAGATACGGCTTGTTAAAGTGGTTTTATTTGTTCTGTCTTAAATGTTGGGATAACATTAATAAATTAAGGCTTAGCAAATTTATTTGCCAATCAATTATAAAAGTTTGGTCAACCTTTTTAAAGGTTGCGGGTGTGGGCAAAGCCCACATTTAATAAATGCTAAACTATACTTCGGAACAGCTCACAAATGTGGGCTGTTTTTTGCGTGCGGAAAATGATAAATAAATTGCTTCGGATTTTGTATATATCTGAAAAAGCAGTGACTTTTGCCGCATAAGCACATAGCTGAAATCTTTTTTGCCGAAAAATTTATCGCTCCCAAAATAATACTTGTTTTGACGGCAAAAGGTGATATAATTTAAAAACAAACTGCATTTTTAAAATTTTTATTTACATAAAAACCGAATACGGAGCAATTAAGAATTACATACAAGCTGTACTTGCATTTAAAATAACGGACTGCAAATTCGCAAGAGATTTTATAACAGAAAAAATCAAACGATAATTTAGTATAATTTTACCATTAAATTATGGTAAAAATGTAAAAACCCAAAAAGTATAACGATAAAATTATATATTTTGCATAAAAAGTCTATATAATTTTTGTTTGATAAAATTACTTACTTTTATTGCTCTTTTGACAAAAATATGATAGAATAATTCAGAGGTAGTATGTATTATGGATAATGTTATAGTTGTAGCCTCCGGAAAAGGAGGCACGGGAAAGTCAACAGTGTGCATTTGCCTTTCGGTTGCCCTTATTAAACAGGGCAAAAAAGTTTTGCTTATCGACTGCGACTGCGGTATGCGTGGTCTTGATATTATGCTCGATATGGAAAACGACATTGTTTTTGATGCGGCAGATGCCGTAAGCGGTAACTGTTCTTTTACGGACGCAGTTTATAAAAGCAAAAACAATGAGAATCTTTATCTTATGGCGGCACCTTTTGACACCGATAACGAGCTTAGTCCCGGGGTATTCCGTCAGCTTGTCGATACATTAAAAGCTGACTATGATTTTGTTATTATTGATTCACCCGCAGGCATCGGCTCGGGCTTTGTTACAGCTGCTACGCCCGCCGACAGGGCGCTTATTGTAGCCAACGCAGAGCCGACAAGCGTAAGAGGCGGATTAAAAGTAAAAAACAAGCTTGACGCTTTGGGTATAAAAAATCAAAGGCTTGTTATAAACCGCTTTGACAGAAAAACTTTTACCGAGCTCGGTTTTTATGCCGACCTTGACGAAGTTATTGATGCGGTACAAACTCAACTTATCGCACTTGTACCGTTTGACATAAGAATATCAGTTATTATGCAGCGTGGAGTTGCAGGGCTTAACTGGAGTGCCGCAGCATCGGTTTTTGATTGTCTGGCACGAAGGCTTGAGGGGCAGAGAGTTCCCTTGGCATTTAAAGGATAAGCCTTTTAATATATAGGGAGGAATTTGTGTATGAATATTGCTCTTATTGCGCACGATGAAAAAAAGGAACTTATGGTTCAGTTCTGCATTGCTTACTGCGGTGTTTTAAGCAGAAATAACCTTTGTGCGACAGGCACTACGGGCAAAATGGTTTCAGAGGCAACAGGCCTTACAATTCAGAAGTTTTTGGCAGGCTCACAGGGCGGCAGTCAGCAGATTGCGGCAAGAATTGCCTGCAACGAAGTTGATATGCTTCTCTTTTTCAGAGATCCGCTCAATCCAAAGCCTAATGAGCCTAACGATATGAATATGCTCAGACTTTGCGATATGCACAATATTCCTGTTGCTACAAACATCGCAACCGCAGAGGTACTTATTCACGGTCTTGAGCGTGGCGACCTTGACTGGAGAAATATTTTAAAGTAAAAAACGATTTCATTGTCGGGCGGTTTTGTGCTGCCCGATAATTGTGTTTATACGGAATTTTCGATTAATATAAAAGGTTTTATAATTTGGAGGAAATAATGGGAGTAATCACCAAAAAGATTAAGGGCACGGAAGATGTTTTGCCAAAGGACAGCTACCGCTGGCAGTTCGTTGAAGATGTTATGCGTAAAGAATCGGCGGCTTACGGATTTAAAGAGATTCGCACACCTGTTTTTGAGCACACAGAGCTTTTTGCAAGAGGTGTGGGTCAGACAACAGATGTTGTTCAGAAAGAAATGTATACATTCGATACAAAGGGCGGAGAAAGTGTTACACTTCGTCCCGAGGGTACGGCAGGCGCAGCAAGAGCAGTGCTTGAGCACGGTCTTGTAAATGACAGCTTACCTATCAAGGCAAGCTATTTTGTGTCTTGCTACCGCTACGAAAAGCCGCAGGCAGGCAGATTAAGAGAGTTCCACCAATTCGGTCTTGAGTGCTATGGTACACAGTCACCTGTTGCCGATGCGGAACTTATTTGCGCCGCACAGTCTATTTTTGACCGCCTTGGCATTAAACAGCTCAGACTTGAAATTAATTCTATCGGCTGTCCTACTTGTCGTGCCGAGTACCACAAGGCGCTCAAGGAGTATTTTTACGGATACAAAGACGAGCTTTGCGAAACCTGCAATTCAAGACTTGAAAAAAATCCTATGAGAATACTCGACTGCAAAAGTCCCGTATGTTCAAAGATTGCACAGGGCGCACCTAAAATTACAGATTATCTTTGCGATGAGTGTAAAGAGCACTTTGCAAGCGTTCAGAAATACCTTGATGCCGCAGGTGTTGAATATACGGTAAATCCTACAATCGTTCGTGGACTTGACTACTACACAAAGACTGTTTTTGAGTTCGTTACCGACTTTATCGGTGCTCAAGGCACAGTTTGCGGCGGCGGCAGATACGACGGACTTATTGAGGAGCTCGGCGGAAAGCACTTGCCGTCACTCGGATTTGCAATGGGCATTGAAAGACTTTTAATGCTTATGGACAAGCAGGGCATTGAAATTCCGAAACCGTCAACCTGCGACCTCTATGTTGCTGTTATGGGCGAGAGTGCGTCGCTTAAATCATTTGAAATTATCAAAGCTGTCCGTTCCTGCGGACTTATTGCCGAAACCGATGTTGTAGGCAGAGGATTAAGAGCACAGATGAAATATGCCGACAAAATCGGTGCAAAGTTCTCTATGGTGCTCGGCGACAATGAGATTGAGCAGGGCAAGGCAGTTATTAAGAATATGTCGAGCGGCGAGCAGACTGAAATTGTACTTGACGATACATTTGCAGAGAAATTTATGGTACTTCAGCTTGCCGATGTTGACAGCTTTAAGCTGTAAGCGTTGACAACTTAATTTAAGGAGATATACAAAAATGGCAGAATTTATGACAGGACTTAAACGAACCGACTATTGCTCCGACCTTAGAATCGGCGATGTCGGCAGAGAAGTAACAGTTTGCGGTTGGGTACAGCGTTGCCGTGACCTCGGTCAGCTTATTTTTATTGACCTTCGTGACCGCACAGGCATTGTTCAGCTTGCTTTTAACGATAAGACGGATAAAGAAATTTTTGATAAAGCTTTTGCTTGCCGCAGTGAGTATGTTTTGGCGGCAAAAGGCATAGTATGTGAGAGAAGTTCCAAGAACAAGGATATTCCTACAGGCGATATTGAGGTTATGGTAACAGACCTTAGAGTTCTTTCAAAGGCACAGACACCGCCTTTTGAAATTGTTGACGAAACAAGCACAAACGAGGAGTTAAGACTTAAATATCGTTATCTTGACCTTCGCCGCCGTCCTATTCAGAACAACATTATTATGAGAAGTAAGATTGCAAAGGTTGCAAGAGATTATTTCTACGAGAACGGCTTTATTGAGATTGAAACTCCGATGATGATTAAATCAACTCCGGAGGGCGCAAGAGATTACCTTGTACCGTCAAGAATCCACAAGGGAAAGTTCTATGCTCTTCCGCAGTCACCGCAGATTTACAAGCAGCTTTTGATGGTATCGGGTTTTGACCGTTACATTCAGCTTGCCCGTTGTTTCAGAGATGAGGACTTAAGAGCCGACCGTCAGCCTGAGTTTACACAGATTGATATGGAGCTTTCGTTTGTTGATATGGACGAAATTATGGAAATCAACGAGGGACTTTTCAAGCGTTTGTTTAAAGAAGTGCTTGGCAAGGAGCTTGTAACTCCGTTTGAGAAAATGACATACAACGACGCTATGGAGAACTACGGTTCGGATAAGCCTGATATTCGTTTCGATATGAAGATTCAGAATATTTCCGACCTCGTAAAGGACTGCGGTTTCAGCGTATTTACAAGCGCTGTTGAAAACGGCGGTTCTGTTCGTGCCATTGTTGCAAAGAATGCGGCGTCTGTATATACAAGAAAAGAAATTGACAAACTTACAGAGTATGTAAAGGGCATCGGTGCAAAGGGCCTTGCCTATGTAAGATGGGTTGACGAGCCGAATGCATCATTTAAGAAGTTTATGACAGAGGAAGAACTTTCCGCTATTTACGAAAGACTCGGCGCAGAGAAGGGCGATGTAATCTTCATTGTTGCCGATAAGAACAGCACAGTTCTTACAACTCTCGGTGCATTAAGACTTAAGGTTGCAAAGGTTCTCGACATTATTCCCGATGAATTTAAGTTCCTCTGGATTGTTGACTTCCCGTTCTTTGAGTATGACGAAGAGAGCGGAGAGTGGCTTGCAATGCATCATCCGTTCACAATGCCTAAAGAGGAGTGCTTGAAGTACCTTGACACAGACCCGTCAAAGGTTATTGCAAAGGCTTACGACCTCACTCTTAACGGAACAGAGCTTTCAAGCGGTTCAATGCGTATTACTGATTATGAGTTACAGCAGAGAATGTTTAAGGCATTAAAACTTACCGACGAGGAAATTGAAGCAAAATTCGGCTTCCTTGTAGAAGCGTATAAGTACGGAGCTCCGCCACACGGCGGTATGGGCATTGGCCTTGACCGTGTTACAATGCTTATGTGCGGTACAGACAGCCTTCGTGATGTTACGGCATTCCCTAAGGTTCAGAATGCAAGCGAGCTTATGTCAGCTTGTCCGTCCGTTGTTGACGATGAGAGCCTCGATGTTCTCGGAATTTCAGTAAAACCGCAGGAGTAAACGATGAATCAATTGTTTGTCGGAGCGGTTTCGTCAGGTGTGCCTGTCGGACTTATAGTTACACTTGTATTGATTGCAGCGGCTGCCATTGCCATTGCGGTGGCAGTCTATAAAATAAAACACGGAATCAGACAGATTTCAAGAAATATGTTCGGTACGGATTCTTTTGTACAGGGAATCAATAATCAGAAAAGGGAAATGAGTGAAACTCCACGCTCTTTGCAGGCTATGACGAGTCTTTGCCTGCCGAGAATACAAAGAGATTTCCCGGAGTTTGACTATGACGATTACAAACAAAAGTCAGAAACCGTACTGCGCAGTTATATGAACTCCATTGAGGAAAAAAATCCGAAGCTTTTGTACGGCGAGTGCTCCACAGCCTTAAAAGACAGCGTAAAGAGTATTATTACCGACCTGTCAAACAGAGGCTACAAGCAGAATTACGATGATATTGTAATTCACCGTACGGAGATTTCACGATACACAAAGGACGGTGCAACCGCAAGGATTTTGTTTGTATCGTCTGTAGGTTCTTATGCCTATACCACCGACGCCGCAGGCAGTGTGGTTTACGGCAGCAGGGATATGAAAACTCAAAGTGTTTACGAAACCGAGCTTGTGTATATTCAGAATGTGGATATGGTGGCAAACGGCAGTGAGGGACTTGGTATTAATTGCCCTAACTGCGGCGCACCGATTAAGAACTTAGGTCAGAAATTCTGTGAATACTGCGGCACAGGCATTACGGAAATCAACATAAGAGCGTGGAAATTCTCGTCAATAAGAGAACAAACCAATGCTACAAGACCATATTAATTTATAAACAATTGCACTTAGGCGATGTTGAAAATCAGAGTGAATTATGGTTTAGCAAATTGCTTTGTTTAACTTGTGTGTTAAATAATAATTTATTTGTTACCCCAACATTTTTGAAAACAAACCTGTAACAGATTAAGAAGATTTAATCTAAAGCAAAAGCCTTCGCTTCAGTGCAATTATATCAGCTCACAAAAATTTAAAAATAAAGAAAAATTCTTGTAAAGGAGATAAGACTATGGGCATTATCAGAGCAGCCATTAACTCGGTTAAAGGCGGATTGGCAGATTCTTGGCAGGAGGTTATCCAGCCAAGGCCAATGAGCGGAACTATCGCAATGGTTCCCGGTGAAAAGATAACACACGGCACATCTCAAAACACAAAGGGCACACCAAACATCGTATCAAACGGTTCGGTTATTCAGGTATATGACAACCAGTGTATGCTCCTTATTGACGGCGGTAAGGTAGTTGACTTTACTGCGGAACCGGGTTATTACCAGGTAAGCAACAGCTCAATGCCGTCACTTTTCTGCGGTCAGTTTGGCGACTCTCTTAAAGAAACATTCTCCCGTATTAAATACGGCGGAATTCCGTCACAGTCGCAGTATGTAATTTACATCAACCTTGCCGAAATTACAGGTATTCTTTTCGGCACAAAGAATGTTGTAAACTACTTTGACAGTTTCTACAATGCAGAACTTTTCCTCCGTGCGCACGGTACATATTCTATTAAGATTACCGACCCGCTTAAGTTCTATCAGGAAGTAATCGACAAGGGCCTTGTAACAGCTTGTCAGCCGTTTGACTACAAGTCAAAGTCAATCCAGTATAACACAGAGTTTGAGGCAGCTTTAAGTTCTGCTATCAACAACTTCTCTGCTGACGGTTACAGAATCAGCTTTATTAAGGGTAAATCCCGTGAATTCGGTCAGTATATGGCTAAAACTCTCGACCAGGAATGGGAGCAGCAGCGTGGTTTCCAGGTTCAGGCAGTTGCTATCAACATTTCTTACAATGACGAGAGCACAGAGCTTATCAATATGAGAAACAAGGGCGCAATGCTTTCAGACGCAGCAGTTCAGCAGGGCTATGTAGCAGCTAATGTTGCGGAAGGTATGAAAGCGGCAGGCTCAAACTCAAACGGCGCAATGGCAGGCTTTATGGGTATGGGCATGGGTATGAATGCAGGCGGTAATATCCTCGGCGGCTATCAGCAGAACCCACACTACAACAATCAGCAGCCACAGCAGCCTCAACAGCCACAGGGCAATCCGCTTGGCGGCGCACAGCCTGCTCAGCCGCAGCAGAACGCTCAACAGCCTGTACAGCCTGTACAGCCTCAGTCGGCAGATAGCTGGACTTGCGCTTGCGGTGCGGTAAATACAGGCAAATTCTGCCCTGAATGCGGCGCAAAAAAGCCTGACGCACCTAAAAAGCATTTCTGTGTAAACTGCGGATATGAATTAAAAGAAAATCAGAAGTTCTGTCCTGAATGCGGTACAAAGGCAGAATAATTTAAGAGGGATAAGGCAATAAATGGGTACAGTCAATTATAACTGTCCGTCCTGCGCCGCACCACTGACATTTAACCCCGAAAGGCAGAGATTTTGTTGTGAATACTGCCTTTCGGAGTTTTCGCCTGAGAAAATTCAGCAAATTTACGCCGAAAGGGAACAAAGCGGTGCGGACACTCAACAGGAGTTTAAAGAGGAACTGCACGATGGATATGTGTTCCATTGCGATTCCTGCGGCGCAGAGGTTGTTACCACTTCATCTACAGCGGCAACAACCTGCTTTTACTGCCACAATCCTGTTGTAATGAAGGGCAGATTGTCGGGAGATTTCAGACCCGACAGAATTATTCCGTTTAAGTTGTCACGAGAACAAGCTGTTTCAGCTTTTATGGATAAAACAAAAGGCAAAAAGTTTTTGCCCAAAGATTTTTTAAGCGACTCAAATATTGAGAAAATGACAGGTGTATATTTCCCATATTGGTACATAGATACTCAACAGGATTCTCATATGACGGCAAGGGGCAAAAAGTACAGGCACTGGAAATCCGGTGACAGACGATATACCGAAACTTCGTATTATGACCTGTTCAGAAGCGGCGATGTTTATATACGCAATGTTTTTGAAAGAGCACTTTCGGCTGCCGACAGAGAAATGCTGCAGTGCATACATCCGTATGATTTGTCAGAGGCACAGCCGTTTTCAATGTCGTACCTGTCGGGTTTTCAGGCAGAAAAAAGAGATATAGAAAAGTCCGATATTCAGATAATGGTTGACCAAAAGATTGACGAGTATTGCAAAGAGGTGCTTAAGGGTGCTTGCAGTGAATATTCGGGTATTGAAGTAACCAATTACTATGACCGCACAGATATTGAAAGTTGGAGTTATACGCTTTTGCCTGTGTGGATTATAACTTATAAGTATAAGGGCAAGATTTATCCGTTTGCCATCAACGGTCAGACAGGTAAGCTCTACGGCAGTTTGCCTGCCGATACCGGCAGATTAATTGCAATGTCTTCATTAATAGCCGGCATAGCTTTTGCATTCGGTATGTTGGGAGGTATATTTTTTATATGAAAAATGTACTTTCCGTTGCGGCCGTATCGCTTGCCGTAACCGCCGTATTTGCCCTGTCGGTAACACCGGCTTTTGCAGAGAGTAGCAAAAAGCTGACAGACGATGCGGATATTATAACTTCTTCGCAGGAAGAAACCATAGAGAATAATCTGAAAAAATGTACGCTTGCCACAGGCTGGGACACAATAATCTATACCAATAACAACAATGTGGATTCGTATGATATGGAAGATTATTGCAACGATTATTTTGATAATCATAATTACGGCTGCGGTGATAAAAAAAGCGGCGTTATGCTCACTATAGATATGAGTTCCCGTGAAATGTATATAATCACCAAGGGCGAGGCGATGTACTGTTTCAGCGATGCCCGAACAGACGATTTGCTCGACAGCGTTCAGTACGAGCTTTCAAGCGGCGACTATGACGGCGCTTGCGATGAATTTATCGAAACGGTTGAGCAATACTATAATGCGGGCGTAGATACAAGCAAAGACGCAAGCTACAGCAATATAATTGAAGCACAGCTTACTCCGCTTGAGAAGGTTATAAAAGGCTTTCTCTACGGTATAATGTTTATGCTGATGGGCGGTTTGGCAGGATTTCTTGTCAGTTTGGGCGTTCGTTACGCTTACGGCAAAAACGGCAAGGGTGCGAGTTATGACCTTGATAAAAACAGCTCGCTTAACCTTACGGAAAGCAGAGATCAGTTTTTATACAAGAATGTGACTTATACTACCGTGTCGAGTTCAAGCTCAAGCTCGTCGTCGCACAGAAGTCACAGGAGCAGCAGCAGTCACCGTTCAAGTCATTCATCACACGGCGGCGGTGGCAGACATTTTTAAATTTGCAACAACGGCGTTCTTTATATCGGCTTAAGAACAAAATCAGAATTTTTACAAACTGTCGGCAGGAATTTTGTTCCTGCCGATTTTTAAAAGAATATTTTTGATGCAGCTGAGTTGCGGTTTAATAAAACATACTTTTTACAAAATTATAAAAGTTTGGTCAACCTTTTTAAAGGCTTGAGCTAAATTTTAAAAATTATTTAATCTTTACTCCAAACCAAATCCCAACAGGCAATGCAAAAGTATTACCCGTACAGCGTTTTATTAAAGAATATGAAAAATTATGAAATTATAGATAAGCTCTACGCCTATCACAATGCAGACAGAGCAGAGTTTACAGCATTAATAAATACTGTTACAGACGAAGAACTTGAGTACCTGCGCAAAAAGGCACAGCAGACGGCACAAAAATACTACGGTAACAAGGTGTATATCCGTGGTTTGATTGAGATTTCAAGTATTTGTAAAAATGACTGCCTTTACTGCGGTATACGCAGGTCAAATGCAGATGCCGTTCGTTACCGCCTCTCAAAAGAGCAGATTTTGCAGTGCTGCGATACAGGCTACCCGCTCGGTTTTCGCACCTTTGTTTTGCAGGGCGGAGAGGACGGATATTTTACCGATGATGTTATGTGCGATATTGTGCAAAAAATCAAGCAAAAATATCCCGACTGCGCAGTAACGCTTTCTCTCGGCGAACGCAGTTACGAAAGTTACAAAAGACTGTTTGATTCTGGTGCAGACCGATATCTTCTTCGTCACGAAACGGCAGACAAAGAGCATTACGAAAAATTACACCCTGACAATATGTCGCATCAAAACAGGCTTGATTGCCTGTACAATCTAAAAAAAATAGGTTATCAGACAGGTGCAGGTTTTATGGTCGGTTCGCCTTTTCAGACCGCCGAAAATCTTGCGGATGATCTGATTTTTATAAAAAACCTCAATCCGCAGATGTGCGGTATAGGCCCGTTTATTCCGCATAAAGACACGCCGTTTGCCAAGCAGCCTACAGGCAGTGTGCGGCTTTGCCTTATGCTCATCTCAATAATAAGACTGCTTTTGCCGAGCGTACTGCTGCCGTCAACAACCGCACTCGGTACGGCGGACATCAACGGCAGGGAAAAGGGGATACTGCACGGCGCAAATGTGGTTATGCCAAACCTTTCTCCGCTTGAGCACAGAAAGGACTACTCTCTGTACGATAATAAAATTTGTACGGGTGACGAGTCGGCACAGTGCATAAGTTGTATGAAAAACAGAATGAAGTCAATCGGCTACGAAGTTGTGACCGATGTGGGAAATTATATTGCTCCTTAGTTGCGACAGGAAAGGAAATATGAAATGTATGACAAAAAATCTCTTAAAGCAGAGGAATTTATTAACGACGGTGAAATTCTCGACACCCTAAAATATGCAGACGAAAACAAAGATAACCTTGCGCTCATAGACAAAATCGTCGACAAGGCAAGGCTTAGAAAAGGACTTGACCACAGGGAGGCAAGCGTTTTGCTTGCGTGCGAGGACAGCGAAAGACTTGCAAAAATTTATGACCTTGCCGAGCAGATAAAAAAAGATTTTTACGGCGACAGGATCGTTATATTTGCCCCTCTTTATCTTTCAAATTATTGTGTAAACGGTTGTGTTTACTGCCCGTATCATCTTAAAAATAAACATATCTGCCGTAAAAAACTTACGCAGGAAGAAGTGAAGAGCGAGGTTATCGCATTGCAGGATATGGGACACAAAAGGCTTGCGATTGAAGCGGGCGAAGACCCTGTAAACAATCCGATTGAGTACATTCTTGAGTGCATAAAGACGATTTATTCAATTAACCATAAAAACGGCGCAATCAGACGAGTTAATGTAAATATTGCCGCCACCACGGTTGAAAATTACAGAAAGCTAAAGGATGCCGGCATTGGCACTTACATTCTTTTTCAGGAAACCTACAACAAAAAGAGCTACGAGGAATTGCACCCCACAGGGCCAAAGCATAATTACGATTACCATACCGAGGCAATGGACAGGGCAATGCAGGGAGGAATTGACGATGTGGGAATTGGCGTGCTGTTTGGACTGGAACTTTACCGCTATGAATTTGCGGGACTTTTGATGCACGCAGAGCATCTTGAGGCGGTTCACGGAGTAGGCCCGCATACAATCAGCGTCCCACGAATTAAGCACGCAGACGATATAGATCCCGATTCATTTGACAACGGAATAGATGATGAAACTTTTGCGAAAATTTGCGCACTGATAAGAATTTCCGTACCGTACACGGGTATGATTATTTCGACCAGAGAGAGTAAGGCGGTGCGTGAAAAGGTAATAAGACTCGGTGTATCGCAAATCAGCGGTGCGTCCTGCACAAGCGTTGGCGGTTATGCCGAACCCGAAGAAGAGGACGAGAATACGGCTCAATTTGATGTGTCAGACAATCGTACGCTTGACGAGGTTGTAAATTGGCTAATGAGCCTTGGCTATATCCCGTCATTCTGTACTGCTTGCTATCGTGAGGGCAGGACGGGCGACAGATTTATGTCGCTTTGCAAAAGCGGTCAGATTCAAAACTGCTGTCATCCAAATGCACTTATGACGCTTAAGGAGTATCTTATGGACTATGCAAGCGAGGATACAAGAAAAATCGGAGAAAAGCTGATTGAAAAAGAGCTTTTGAAAATTCCAAATGAAAAAGTAAGAAAAATTGCCGCACAACACATTGCGGAGATAGAAAACGGCAGTCGGGATTTTCGCTTTTAAGAGGTGCTTATGGGACTTAATGACACACCGCTTGCAGAAAGAGTGCATATTGCATTTTTCGGCAAGCGCAATGCAGGAAAATCAAGCCTTGTAAATGCGGTTACGGGGCAGAATTTGTCGGTTGTATCCGATATTAAGGGCACTACTACGGACCCTGTAATGAAAGCTATGGAACTGTTGCCGCTCGGCCCTGTTGTAATAATTGATACACCGGGTATTGACGATGAGGGCAGTCTTGGTGAAATGCGGATTGAAAAAGCAAGACAAGTGCTTGACGGAACGGATATTGCAGTGCTTGTGGTTGACGGTTCGATGGGAAAAACAGCGGCAGATTCTGAACTTATAAATCTGTTTGAACAGAAAAACATACCGTATGTTGTGGCTTATAACAAGGCTGATTTGCTGAAAAATCCACCGCATACAGATGACGGAATGTTTGTAAGCGCAGAACAAAATACAGGTGTTTTTGAGTTGAAAGAAAGAATAGCAAGCCTGTTAAAATCCGACAGAGAGCAGAGAACACTTTGCTCGGATTTAATTAGCGCAGGTGAAACGGTAGTGCTTGTTGTGCCGATAGACAAGGCTGCGCCAAAGGGCAGAATAATTTTGCCGCAGCAAATGGCAATACGGGAAATTCTCGATTCGGGCGCAATCGCCGTTGTAACGAGGGACAGCGAATTTGAACAGACTTTGAAATCGCTTGCCCAAAAGCCGTCGCTTGTAATTACCGACAGTCAGGCTTTTGCGGCAATCGCAAAACTCACCCCGAAAGACATCAGACTTACTTCTTTTTCAATTCTTATGGCAAGGTATAAGGGTGTGCTTGACACTGCCGCAAAGGGTGCAAAAGCTATAGATTCGCTTTGTGACGGTGACACGATTCTTATAAGCGAGGGATGTACTCACCACCGCCAATGCGACGATATTGGCACGGTAAAACTTCCACGGCTTTTAAGAAAATACACGGGTAAGAGCATAAAAACAGAAACAAGCTCGGGCAGAGATTTTCCCTCTGACCTTACAAAATATAAACTTGTAATACATTGCGGTGGCTGTATGCTTAACGAAAAAGAAGTTGACAGCCGCAGACAAAAAGCCGAAAACGCAGGCGTACCGTTTACAAACTACGGCATAGCAATTTCATATATGCGTGGAATTTTTAATGGCAGTTTGTTTGTAAATAAAATATGATGAAATGACCTCACAAAAGTTATCTGCTTTGTGGAGTAAATTATGGTTTAGCAAATTGATTTGCCAATCAATTATAAAAGTTTGGTCGACC
>ERZ772879.76-NODE-76-length-76893-cov-5.659231_pt1 | contig 76893 bp, 63 predicted proteins | sample MGYA00580582_ERZ772879 | MGnify/ENA primary metagenome ERZ772879 (study PRJEB29015, sample SAMEA2737682) | human gut metagenome | biome: human gut; feature: human-associated habitat; material: faeces | place: China | collected 2012 ... | reverse complement strand
CGTATAGACACGTGCAGACCTTGACCCGCAGGTGTGGGTTCTTAGCGGGTTTCCCGCTTAGAGCCACGGGAGGTAAAGGGAAACGCAGCTTGCTGTGGTTCGCGCTCCTTGCAGGTCATGGTCAGTACGTGTTAGCGTGCCTCAGAAGGGGCCAAGCACTACGACCGGAGGTCGGACACACACCACAAATCCCCAGACAAATCAACAAAATTAGTTTGATTAAAATTAAATTAGAGAAAAGTGTTGACTTTTATAATTAACCTCGTATACTTAAGAACATCAAGAAAAGAGGAGGACAACGTCATGAAGAACGTGTCAGTAGAAAAGTTGAATGTTATGACGTTGGTTGCCCCAATTATCATTGCGATTATTATTATTATTTCGCAGTGATGGTTGGCTTTTTGAGATGCTAACGCTAGCCATGACTGCTTCCCAAGGAAGATTATCATGGCTAGCCAAATTTAATTACTTTGTAAACGAGTAACGGCTAGTATTTTGCGCAGAATACTAGCCGTTTTTTTATATAAATTTTTTGAGCTCAAACTTTTACTCGTAGGTCATACAGGAATATTAGGAGATATGGTTATGAATAAGTTTGTTAAGAATTCAGTTTTGATGTCAGCAACATTGGTTATGGTCGCAGGAACTGGGCTGCCAGTTGTTTCAGCAAGTGAAGCCAAGGCCATCAATTGGACGCTTACCGGTGATCTAAAGACGACCGACCCTTCAAACGTTGCGGACATCCCATCACAAGACGCCGTAATGGCAACCGGTGAAGGGTTGTACCGTGTTGGTAAGAGTGGTCAACCAGAATTGGCTGCTGCCCAATCAGCCGAGGTATCGCAAGATGGTTTGACGTGGACCTTTAAGTTGCGTGACAACTTGAAGTGGTCAGATGGGTCAAAGCTAACTGCCCAAGATTTCGTCTACAGTTGGCAACGTACGAATGATCCTAAGACAGCGGCCATCGGTGCGATGTTCTTCAGTGGGGTGAAGAACGCTGATGCCATCCAAGCAGGTAAGGTCACGGATTTGAATGAATTGGGTGCTAAGGCGCTCGATGATACCACGTTGCAAGTGACGTTGGAACGCCCATTGCCACAGTTTAAGGCTGAGTTGGCGATGATGTACTTCTTCCCTGAAAAGCAAAGCTTCGTCGAGCAAACCGGTCAAAAGTTTGGCACGACCGCTGTTGATTCACTTTCAAGTGGTCCGTACGTCTTGAAGAAGTGGGATGGTTCAAGTTCATCATATACGTATGAAAAGAACCCAAATTACTGGGATGCAGCCAATGTTAAGACGCCAGCCGTCAACGTGACGACAACGGCTGATGCAACGACAAGTTTTAACCTATACAACTCAGGCAAGACGGATTTCGCTTTGTTGAATGCGACGCAAGCCCGTAACTCAAAGAACAAGCCTGGTTACACGGTAGTTGATACCGCTGCGACGACATACATGACGATGAACCAAAAGAATAAGGCGTTGCAAAACGTGAAGGTTCGTCAGGCGCTATCATTTGCGGTTAACCGTGAGAAGCTAGCGAAGAATGTATTAACGGGTGCGGCTGAACCAGCCAAGACCTTTACCGCCAAGGGGTTGGCAAAGGATCCAAACACGGGCAAGGACTTTACCGTTGGTGCTCACACAAAGTACGTCAGTTATGACAAGGCACAAGCGGCCAAGTTGTGGCAACAAGGGTTGAAGCAAGTTGGTCAAAAGCAAGTGAAGTTGACGTTGTTAACAAACGATACCGATGCCGCCAAGCAAACCGGTCAATACTTGCAATCGCAATTGGAAACGAACTTGAAGGGCTTGACGGTTTCGGTGAAGTCAGTGCCAGCTAAGCAAACCAGTTCACTCCAAAAGGCGGGTAAGTTCGACTTGTCATTGGCAACGTGGAACGCGGATTACACTGATCCAGTTGATATGTTGCAAACGTTGGTAACGGGGGCATCTTGGAACCTAACTGGCTGGTCAGACAAGAAGTACGATGCGCTCTATGATAAGGCAACGACGACGGATGCTAACGATGAGAAGGCACGCTTTAAGGACTTGGCGGCCGCTGAAGAGTATGCACAAAAGCAAGGTGCTGTAGCGCCGTTGACATACTCAAAGATGACCGCTTTGATGAATCCAAAGGTTAAGGGTGTCTTCGTCAATCCAGTTGGTGGCACATTCGATTGGAAGAACGCAGTAAAGAATTAGGAGAAAACGGTATGACAAAAGACGGGACACATATTTTGAGTTTGGATAATGGCTACCATTTGTGGTCACGCACCGATGGGACGGGCAAGCCAATCAAGTTGTTGACGTTGCATGGTGGTCCAGGGGCTGGACATGAGCCATATGAACGTTTTCCAGAGTTCTTGAATCCAATTGGAGTTGAAGTGACACAGTATGACCAACTTGGGGCTTGGTATTCAGATCAACCTGACTTTGATGATCCAGCCAACGTTGAAAAGTATTTGAATTACGACTACTACTTAAACGAAGTGGAAGAAGTTCGCCAAAAGTTGGGTTATGAAGATGGTGAGTTCTATCTTGCTGGGCACTCGTGGGGTGGCTTGCTTGCCCAAGAATATGCGCTCCGTCATCCGGGCGTTTTGAAGGGACTAATTATCATTTCAATGATTGATAACATTGATGATTATGTCACGAATATCAATGCGATTCGCGAAAAGGAGTTCGACGCCGATGTCGTCGCCTTTATGCGCGAAGTTGAAGAACGTGGCGAATGGGATAACCCGACCTATCAGAAGTATGCGACACACTTGGACCGTGAATACATCACACGCCACCCGAATGCACCGCATCACCAAATCAGTACGATGGGGACAGCAGTGTACAACCATTTTCAAGGTGACAATGAATTTGTGATTACGGGGAAATTGGCGCACTGGTCAGTGGCAGATCGACTACACGAAATTGAAACGCCAACCTTGTTAACCTTTGGTGGGCACGAATCAATGCCGTTGGAAGTAGCGCGTCAAATGCGTGACAAGATGCCAAATGCCCGTTTGCGTGTGACGCCAAACGCCGGCCACGTCCACATGGTGGATGACCCTGAAATCTTCTTTTATAACTTGACGCATTTTATTCAAGACGTTGAAGCGGACGAATTTGTGCCAGAATAATGAAAAACCGACATCGCCAATGAAGGTGATGTCGGTTTTACTATAGCCAAGGGAATTCAGGTTTTGTCGCGCCATAAAAGGCGGTGTCGTGGCCGCTCATGAAGGCCCAATTTTGATTGCCGTAGTCGTAATGCCACCATTCTTCGAGATAGTTGGTGAAACCAGCATTCGTCATCACATGATAAAGCAGACGACGGTTTTCGCGAATCTTGATGACGTCTTCAGATTCCGGTTCAAACTCGTAATAAGTTGTCTTAGCACGGGCGCTAATGTCATCAAATGGACTGCCCATTTCCAACAGGCGACCACGTTCATCAACGATTGAAACGTCCACTGAACCACCTGTGTTGTGTGGTGAAGGGCGGTTTGCGTTTGATGAAGGCAAGGCCACAATTCGCAACGTCGCAGCCAACGTTTGGTCGGCGTTGAATTCGGGATGGTCACGTTGCACGAAGCTTTGCATGCGATCAAATAATGCTTGTTGCGTATCGATATCACGCCAAGCGTCAAAGATAACCAACTTATAGCCGTAGGGCAGCATGTCTGCGGCATCATTCAATTTTTGTTGAATCGTTTCGCGCACGAAGATATCAGACTTCGCGCCCGGTAGTTGCTGGATAAAATATTGTGGACTAACTACCATTTTTTCAGGTAGATAGCTCACTGAAACCAGCTTTTCATCTGACAAATCAAGCGGTATGGCACGAATTTCGCCCCAGTCCCAAGTATCGCGTTGTGGTTCAATTGGATTTCCAGTAAATTCAAGCATCAGCACAGCCCCCTCTGTGAGTCATTTTGTTTGACATTCATATTTTCTTCACAAAACACAGCTAGAAAAGTAAGTGATTATTGTTATAATAATTACTACTTGGGAAGAATGTGAGAATAATTAATATGATTAAAAAAGATTTCATCCAACCCCTTAACCCAATTGTAACTAATTTGGCGCCAGATGGGTTGTTGGATTTTCAAAAGGCTGTTCGTGATATTCCGGACTTGGTTCGTTTGACGTTCGGAGAGCCTGGTTTTAACGTTGATGACGCAATTAAGGAACGCATCATTGAATCAGTTCGTGAAGACAATTCACACTATGCCGAGTCACAAGGTGAGCGTGAGTTGCGTAATGCAGCGGTTGAATACTTCAACAAGAAGTACGACTTGAACTATGATGGCGAAGACAACATGATTGTGACCATCGGTGTGTCTGAAGCGATTAACGTTGTCTTCTTGACATTGTTGAACGACAACGAAGGTGTAATCGTGCCCGAACCGGCATACCCACCATACTTTGCGTCATTGGACTTAGCCCATGGGACGAAGATTTCAATCAACACGCGTCCAACGAAGTTCAAGTTGACGCCTGAACAGGTTGATGAAGCGATGGCGAATGCCAAGGTGCCAGTCAAGGCCATCTTGTTTAACTACCCATCAAATCCAACGGGTGTGACGTATTCAGAAGATGAATTGATTGCCTTGGCTGAAGTGTTCAAGAAGCACCGCCTATGGGTCATTTCAGACGAAATCTACTCACAATTGACATACGATCAAAAACACGTATCATTGGCAAAGTTGATTCCGGATCAAACGATTTTGATTACGGGATTGTCAAAGTCACACGCCATGACGGGATACCGTATCGGCTTTATTCTTGGTGAAAAGAGCTTCATTGACTACGCCCAAAAGGTGCACGGTGCGTTGACGTTCTCATTGCCAAAGGTTTTGCAAGATGGTGCGTTGGTTGCCGTGACAACGGCTGCGGAAGTTGCTGATGAAATGCGTGACATTTACAAGCGTCGTCGTGACTGGTTGCGTCCACAACTTGAGGAACTTGGTTTCGAGATGGTTAACCCAGAAGGGGCTTTCTACATCTTCGCGAAGATTCCTGAAGACATGGGCAAGAGCGGCTTTGACTTCGCCGTTGATTTGGCAGAAAAGGCCAAGGTCGCCATCATTCCTGGGGATGCTTTCTCAGAATACACGCCTGAATTCGTGCGTATTTCATACGCTGCATCAGATGAAGACTTGGCTGAAGCAATGAAGCGCATGAAGGCGTACTTTGCTGAGCGCCGTGGACAATAATTAATTTTCATAAATAAAATCTAACCCCAGCTAAGAATTGCCTTGGCTGGGGTTGTTTTTGCATTTTTAAATTCTTTGAAAAAATGATTATAAATAAGATTTGATAAAAGGATATATTGATTATGCATTGGATTTTATTGATAGGAGTTTATATGGGCTTTATGAAAGAGGTTTTATCGCATACAACGGTGTTATCAATTATCTTGGTTGGATTACAATCAATCTTGTTACCAATGGTTAAGGGACGTTGGCCAATTTTTATTTTGCCAACGTTAACGCTAATCATCGGGAATGTTATGATTTGGTCGAACGATGACGCGCAAAATCAGGTTATGGGGACGGTTGTTGTCATTGTTTTGGCAGGACTTTTGTTGCTGATGGGTTCTGTTTCGAAAGCGCGTCGAACTGGTAACCACTGATAAATCGTTCGCGATTTTCTTGTATCTTAGGTGTTGCACTGTTATACTACACTGTAACAGGAGGGCTGATAATGGAGTTTAATGATAACGAACCCTTATACATTCAGGTCGCGGATTATTTGGAAAGTGAAATTCTCGATGGCAAATACGAGATGGGGAGTAAGGTTCCAAGTGTACGTGAACTGGCGGCAGAATTGGTAATCAATGGCCGAACAGTTCAAAATGCGATTACACGACTTGTTGAATCCGGCTTAGTTGAAACACGCCGCGGGTTGGGTAACTTTGTGACGACGGATCAAGAAAAAATTCAGCGCATTCGTCGCAATAAAATTACGGCAATGACGGAAACGTTTGTTAAAAACAGTTTGGCTTTTGTCTCAATTGCTGAATTGCAGGATATTTTGACGCAAGTGGTGTCACAGTACAAGAAGGGGTAAACGGGGATGTTAGAAGTAAAGAATTTGAGTTATCGAACCGGCTTACGTCAAATCTTAAAAGAGATGACGCTGACGGTTGAGGCTGGGGAGATTGTTGGTGTTTTGGGCGAAAATGGGGCAGGTAAGACAACGTTTATGCGGGCCTTAGCGGGATTGATTCATCCAGAACATGGGGCAGTCATTAAGATTGATGATCAATCGGGCGATGTGTTGAAGTCGCTAGTGTCATTTATTCCAAACCTAAATTGGGCGATGAAGCGAGACACGGTCGCATCGGTGGCGGCTTTTTATCAGGATGCGTATGTGGATTTTGATAGTGCGCGTTGGGAAGCCTTGCGTAAGGATCTTAAGATTGATAATCAGGCTAAAATCAGCAAGTTATCAAAGGGACAACTGGAACGTTTGATTTTTGCCTTAACGGTGTCACGCGAAGCAAAGGTTATTCTTTTGGATGAACCGTTCAGTGGTGTGGATGTGATGACGCGTCGTCGCGTGTTGCAAAGCTTGCTACGTTGGCTACCAGAATCATCAATTGTGTTGATGTCGACGCATGAAATTAACGAGATTGAATCAGTCATTGATCGTACCCTTGTCATTCAGGATGGGCAAATTATCGTTGATCGTGGTATTGACGAAATTCGGTCAACTGAGCAAATGAGCTTGGAACAATATTTTGTCCAGGTGGTTACGGAGAATCGAAAGGGGATTGAATCATGATGAAGACAAGCAAGCTCGTTAAGTTCATTGCGAAAGATAGTTATGAAGGGTTTCGAACATTTTTGATTGCAGTTGGTCCAGTTATGATTGTTGCGCTGGCAATCGCCTTCAAAGACAGCTGGCAAGCGGGAGGTTCTCAGCTATTTACTTCATTATAATTAGCGATTGGCCTACCAGTCATCTTTGGACAGGTATTTTATGTGATAATGGCTTATGTAAAATCAGTCCAGTCATGGCAAAATGCGAAGTTGGTTTTGCTACCTGCGACAAACTGGCAATTTGTAATCAGTAATTTGGTTGTTCGGTTGTTGGTGATTTTAATCAATGTCGCGGTTGTGACTGGGGTTTATCGTTTGGTGATGATGGCCATCGAAAAAGGATTAAACGCTAGTGAAGCTGACAATGCATTGCACTTTAGTTGGGACTTTAGTGGTGTAGCAGACTCAACCGGTGCGATTGTGCTCGTCTTTTTATTTGTTAATTTCATTGGCTTGGCGGTTAATTTGGGCGTTGCTCATTTTATGCCACGTTTCAAGTATGCCAAGGGTCCGGTTTTCTTTGTTGTCTTCTTGATTGTGTTTATTGTCGTTTCGCTAGGTGAGACCTATTTGGTAGATTGGATGGGTCTGGGCGAATGGGCAGCACGAGTGGTTGATGGCCTATTAGCACTTGGATTTTTTTACGGGATTTTCAAAATGTATACGCGATACAACGATGCGTACTAAATACCAGACAGGTGACAAGAAAAAGTTTAAGAAACGACGGGTTATTTATCAAAGTAGTAGTCGTCATGTAGGATATAGAAGTAGTACGAATGGGTTTATTGTTTAGGAGAGAAAAATGAAGAAGCGAACGAAGATTATTATTGGCGGTACTTTGGGGGTACTAGTTGTTGGTGGTGTGGTTGTGACGCAATTTGGTAAGTCAGATGAGAAGCACACGATTGCCACAACTCAGGTGCAAGAACAACCGGATTTGAAGGAATCTGGTGTGGTTCAACCAATGCAGATTCAAGAAGTCGCATTGGGTAGCATGAAGCCTGGTCAAATTTTGGTCAAGGACGGTCAAACAGTCAAGGCTGGGGACGCTTTGATGACGATGGAAGCTGCCGATGGTAAGGCGGATGTTAGTGAAGCACAGGCTGAGGTAACGAAGCTTCAAGCAGCTGTGGGTATTCAACAAGAAGCCCTAAATAATGCCCAAAAGGCAATGAATTCAGAAGATGGTGGCAGCCAAGATGCCGTGACACAAGCCAAGATGGCCTTGTCAGATGCCCAAAATGATTTGACGGCCGCACAAGCCAAGGTTGCAAACATCCAAGCTAAGGTCGCTACAACGGCCGTTGCAAAGTTTGATGGTGTTGTTGTGCTAGATCAAACGGATCCAGATGCACCAAAGCTACAAGTTTACTCACAAAAGAAGGAAGTTGTGACGACAGTTAGCGATGGTGACTACGACAAGGTTAAGCCAGATGCTGAAGTCACTGTAAACGGTGTTTCAGATCACAACAAGGAAACGACCCAACATGTCTTGACTGTCAGCGCTGTGCCAACAAAGGACAGTAACCGTAAGCTAGCCAAGTACGAATTCACGGTGACGTTGGATGACACATTCCGTTATGGTCAACCGGTGACGGTTTCACTTGCACAACACGGTATCGTTGTGCCTAAGAGCGCCGTAAAGACGGTCGACGGCCAAAAGATGGTTTACCGTGTCGTAAATGGTCGCGCGGTGAAGACGGTTGTTGATGCTCACACAGGTGATAACAATGTCATCGTTACGGCTAACCTATCTGAACGTGATCGCGTTGTAACCGATTATGATTCAGCTAAGAACGGGGAGACAATTGATGACGCTAATTAAGTTATCGAATATCAATAAGACCTACCAAAACGGTGAATCAAAGTTACACGTATTGCGTGACATTTCACTTGAAATATCGGACGGTGAATTTGTGGCGGTAATGGGGCCATCAGGTTCTGGTAAATCTACGTTTATTAACATCGTGGGGATGCTTGACCGTGAGTTTGAAGGTGATTACTTCTTTGCGGATGATGACACAACAACATTAAGCCGTCGCGACTATGCAGCTTTCCGCAACCGTAATATTGGTTGGGTTTTCCAAAACTTTAAGTTGATTCAACAAATGTCTGTGTTCGACAATGTTGCGTTGCCATTGGTATACGCGGGACGTCGCCGCTCAGATATCAAGGAAGCAGTCCAAGAGACGCTTGATCGTCTTGGTATCGGTGACAAAGGGAACAAGAAACCTTCTGAATTATCTGGTGGACAACAACAGCGTGTCGCGATTGCGCGTGCATTAGTTGCGAAGCCTAAGTTCTTGTTGGCCGATGAACCAACTGGTGCGTTGGATAGTCATACTGCCCAAGAAATTTTGGATTTGTTTATTGCGTTGAATCATGAAGGAACCACTATTTTGATGGTAACGCACGATGCCCATGTTGCCGAACAAGCGCAACGAACAATTCGTTTGGCTGACGGTCAAATTGTAGGAGGTATGTGAGATGGACCTTTGGGGAATTATTAAGTCGTCATGGCAGTCACTCATCTCTAACAAGCGCCGTTCAATTTTGACGATGTTGGGAATTATCATTGGTATCGCATCTGTTATCACGATTTTGTCGATTGGTAACGGTGTGAACAAGCAAATGGCCAAGTTCGTCTCAGCTGACAAGTCGGGGATGATTAAGGAAACCATTTACTACACGCAAGATGACTACTTTTCAAATGGATTGGATCAATCCGATGTGAACACAATCAAGAACAGCCCTTATGCTGACAAGATTGCGAACGTTAAATTGAAGCGTCTTGAGAGTGGCTCGACAACATTAGACGGATACGCCGGTGAACAGAAGTTAACGAATTTAAATGCTAAGGTCGTAAAGGGCAGTGGCGACGTTGAGTTAATTGCTGGTCGTAAGTTAGCTAAGTCAGATAATGAGCTGGCACAGCGTAATGTCACGATTGCAAATGACTTTGCAAAGAAGTATTATGGCTCGGCCCATGCAGCGGTTAATCAAGCGATTGAGTTGGGTGGCTTGAGTTATACAGTTGTTGGTGTTGTAAAGATGGGGGCAGGTTCATCAATGGAAATGCCAGCGCAAGTCTGGTTGCCATACAACACGTTCCTGGGTACCCAAACAGCTTCTTATCCAATGGTACAATTGACGATTGCAACCAAGGATAAGCCAGGTAAGGTGGCCCAAAAGGTCACGGATTACTTGCAAAAGAACGGTAGCCAAGCATCTTCTGGTAAGTACCAATTCGAAGATGAAGGTGCAACCATGGCTTCATTGCAAAAGTATGTATCTGTGATTGCCCTGTTTGTGTCAGCGGTGGCTGGTATTTCATTGTTCATCGCCGGTATCGGTGTGATGAACATGATGTACATTTCAGTTTCAGAGCGTACGCAAGAAATCGGTATCCGCTTGGCCGTTGGGGCTACGGAACGCCACGTTTTGTTGCAATTCTTGATTGAAGCGGTCATGTTGACCTTGTCAGGTGGTGTCATCGGTTTGGCAATGGGAGCTGGTTTGGGTAAGTTGATTACGGTTGTGATGGACAATCCAAACATTACAGCTGTCGTCACAATGAACAATGTCTTGATGGTCTTCGGTGTCACAACTGCCATTGGAATTATCTTTGGTTGGTTGCCAGCGCGCCAAGCATCACGCAAGAATTTGATTGAAATTTTGAGATAAATATTGAAAAAGCTTCCGAGAGCGTTCACTGCTTTCGGAAGCTTTTTTCTACGGCGTCGAATTACCAATTACTAAGGTAGGCGTAATGAGTTCAGATGCAACAGTTTCGCCGTTTAGCTGTGCCATCAATAATTTCACCATGGTGTTCGCAATCACGCCTAATGGTTGCTGAATCGTGGTTAGGGTAGGTGAGGATAACTTGTGGATGTAAATACCGTCGAACCCAATAATCCCAATTTCATTCGGGAATGACAACCCAAGTGCCTGACTGGCCCTAATTGCACCGAGCGCTAAACGATCAGTCGCTGTGACAATGCCAGTGCCGGGGGCAGGGTTGATTAATGTAATCAACTCAGTCGCAGCACACTCGTTATTTGGTAACTCATACGCTTCAATTGGTAACCCGTATTTCAACATCGTTTGTCGATAACCTGTTTCGCGATTTAGTGCGAACGGCTCGTTGATTGCGAGACCAAGATACATGACATGTTCAAAACCGTGGTTGATGAGATACTCGGTTGCCATTGCAGTTCCGACGGCATTGTCGCTGTCTACTGAAATTAGACCGGGTTCCATGCCATAGATTACCACGGGAACAGGCAGGTGCAGTGCCTCAATATCCGACCTTCGTGCACCACTCACTAAAAAGGCATCCACATTCGTTAAATCAAATTCACGGTCGTGGCGGACTTCCAATGTATAGCCGTGGTGTCGTAGGGCATCAGTTAAATGAATCAATAAATGCGCATAATACGGCTCAATTTCTGCAATATCATCAAGTAGAACGAAGGCGATGTTGTAATGCCGCTTGTTCGCCAAGGCACGGCCTGCTCGGTTCTGTACATACCCAAGCTCAAGGATTGCCTGTTGCACATCTTCCTGAATTTCTAGTGAGACTAGTTCGGGATGGTTTAAGACACGAGAAACAGTCATTTTAGAGACATGAGCTGTCTTAGCAACGTCGTTAAGTGAGACCATGAATAAACCTCCTAATCAATGAAAGCGCTAACACGCCCAACTTATATTAAGTGTAGCATACTTTCAAATGCAGGCAGAATTTAATTTTATGTTACCGGTAACATTCTGAAAACGCTTTCATTCTGTAATCAAGAGAACTATAGTGGAATTTGTAAATAAAGCGCTTTCATTTGCAGTTCACAGATAGGTTATTTTGAAATTACGAGGTTGAATCATGACAGAATCGCAAAACAAGGTTGGTAAGAAGCATCTACCAACGCTAACAATCGCGACATTGATGTTGATGACGTTTGGAAATTTGGGTACTTCCATGGCGTTCTCACTGCAAAGTGCCAACATGGGACGTATCTTCCAAACGCTTGGTGCTGATCCTACGAAGCTAGGATTCTTCTTTATTTTGCCACCATTGGCTGGAATGGTTGTCCAACCATTGGTCGGTTACTTCTCAGACCGTACTTGGTTGCCTAAGATTGGTCGTCGTTTGCCATATTTGATTTTGGGAGCTTTGGTTGCCATCGTCGTCATGGCCTTGTTGCCAAACGCCGGTTCATTTGGTTTTAAGACATCAACTGCTTTGTGGTTCGGTGCCATTGCCATCTTGTTCATGGACTTGTCATCAAACATGTCAATGCAACCATTTAAGATGATGATTTCAGACATGGTTAACGATAGCCAAAAGGATATGGCTTGGTCATGGCAAACCATCTGGGGAAACATTGGTGGAGTTATCGCTAACTTGTTCCCATACTTCTTTACTGCCATTGGTGTTGCCAACGTTGCCGCTCAAGGACAATTGCCAGCATCAGTTAAGTGGTCATTCTATGTTGGAGCAATTATTTTGGCTATTTCAGCCGCTTTCACAGTATGGAAGGTTGATGAATACGATCCTGAGACGTACGCAAACTACCACGGTCTTGATGAGCAAAAGGGCGAGAAGCAAAACGTCTTCGAAATCCTAAAGCACGCACCAAAGGTTTTCTGGACACTTGGATTGGTTGAGTTCTTTAGCTGGGCCGGTTTCCAATACCTATGGACGTATGGAACAGGTACGGTTGCAAGTAACATCTGGCACACGACGAACGCTGCTTCAGGTGCCTTCCAAGCCGCTGGTAACTGGTTCGGTGTCTTGTCAGCCATTGAAACGGTTACGGCCATTGTTTGGGGATTGATTATTTCACGTTTGAACAACAAGACGCGTAAGCCAGCTTACACATTTGGGTTGATTGTTGGTGCTGCTGGATTTGCTTTGTTGGCTACGACTGGATCAAAGACCATGTCAGCAGTTGCGTTTGTGATGTTGGGTATGGCCTGGGTTACGATGAACGCTATCCCATTCACGATTTTGACGAACGCATTGGACGGACAACACGACGGAACTTACATGGGCTTGTTTAACTCATGGATTTGCTTGCCACAAATTGTTGCCTCAGTTGCATCATTTGCCCTTTACCCAATGTTGGGTAACCACATGCCACACATGATCTTGGTATCAGCATTCTTGTTTGTTTTGGGTGGTATTAGTGTTTGGGCCGTGAAGGAAACGTCTGTCGAACACGGTGACAGCGTGCGCTAATCAGTAAGAGAGGGGAGCATTATGAACCTAGCAGGTATTATGCACCGTCCCGACAGTGAGATGGCGTATGTCGTGAATGAGCAAACCGTTAATATTCGCCTGCGTACTGCCAAAGACGACATTGTTAACGTTGAATTATTAGCAGGTGATCCGTACAGTTTGCGGAGCTTGCCGACTGATGAAAAGTTCTACCAAGTGCCAAAGCAGATGACCAAGATTATGTCAGATGGGATTTCTGATTTTTGGCAGGTGACGGTAACCGAGCCGAAGCGACGGTTAGCATATGCCTTCCTAGTGACTGATATGCTCGGTATCCAGAAAATTTATAGTGACAAAGGTTTCTTTAAAGTGGCTGACGCCGATTTGATGGATATGAACTTTTACTTTCGTATGCCGTTTTTTCAAACGATTGATCAGTACAACGCCCCGGAATGGGTGACCGATACGGTTTGGTATCAAATCTTCCCAGAGCGATTTGCCAATGGAGATGCATCAAATGATCCGACGGGTACGAAGTCTTGGAACTCAACGGATCATCCGGGTCGTGAAGATTTTTACGGTGGTGACTTACAGGGGATTTTGGATCACTTGGATCATCTGCAAGACCTTGGGGTTTCAGGTATCTATTTGAATCCAATCTTCCAAGCGCCATCGAATCACAAATATGACACGCAAGATTATATGACCGTGGACCCACATTTCGGGGATGCCAAGTTGTTTAAGCAACTGGTTCAAGCAGCGCATGAACGTGGTATTCGCGTCATGCTGGACGCCGTTTTTAATCACATTGGTGACAAGTCGATGCAGTGCCAGGATGTATTAAAGAACGGGCAAGCATCACCGTATGCGAACTGGTTCCACATTCGTGAATTCCCAGCAACGTACACACCAACGGATAACTTTGAATTTGCAGCCGATGCAACGTACGACACGTTTGATTACACGCCACACATGCCTAAGCTGAATACGAGTAATCCAGAAGTGGTTGATTACTTGTTGAATATTGCGACGTATTGGGTTAAAGAATTTGATATCGATGCCTGGCGCCTTGATGTTGCTAACGAAATCGATCATCATTTCTGGCGTAAATTCCACGATGCGATGATGTCATTGAAACCTGATTTTTACATTCTAGGTGAGATTTGGCACACATCGCAGAGCTGGTTGGTCGGCGACGAATTTACGGCCGTTATGAACTACAGCTACACTGGTGCCATTCTGCAATACTTCTTGGAGAATGAATCAGCAGACACGTTGGTTCAAAAGATGAGCCATCAATTGATGTTGTATCGTGATGCCACGAATCGCATGATGTTCAACACCTTGGATTCACACGATACGCCACGTTTGATGACCTTGGCGCATGAAGATAAGCAACTAGCGAAAAGTATCCTCGCATTTACCTTTATGCAGCCGGGGGTCCCATCAATTTACTATGGAACAGAATATGGTATGACTGGGGAAAACGATCCGGATGATCGCAAGCCGATGGTTTGGCAGCCAGAGTTACAAGACCATGATTTGTACGACTTTATGCAAAAATTAGTACAAGTCAGGCGCCAGAACATTGCAAAGCTATCTGACGATAAAATTACCTTTGACGTGATTGGGGATCGTCAAATTCGATTGACGCGTGAAGATAATCAAACGCGCATCGTTGGGGTATTCAACAATGGTACGGCTGATTTAACGGTTGAGCAGCCAGCCACTATTTTGCTAAAAACAAATCAATCTGAGACGCAACTGGCACCAAACGACTTTATCATTTGGACCGAGCCAGTGCGCTAATTATGAGGGAATAATAACATGAAACGAATTTTTGAAGTTAGTCCTTGGACAATTACAACGCACGAATTGAATCCTGCTGACAAGCGTTTGCAAGAATCAATTACATCATTAGGAAATGAGTACATGGGTATGCGCGGTATGTTTGAAGAAACGTATACTGGTGACTCATTGCAAGGTGTCTACATTGGTGGTGTCTGGTTCCCAGACAAGACCCGTGTTGGTTGGTGGAAGAATGGGTACCCAGAGTACTTCGGTAAGGCTATCAACGCTTTGAATTTTGTGAAGGCTGAAATCCGCATTGACGGTGACTTGATTGATTTGGCTAAGACGCCATTTGATGATTTTGAGTTGTCATTGGACATGAAGGCTGGTATTTTGCACCGTTCATTCATCGTGAAGGGTGTGAAGATTAGCGTCGATCGCTTTATCTCAGTTGCCAAGAAGGAATTGGCTGACTTGCGCTGGACCTTTGTATCAGTCGACAAGGCGACACACCAATTGGAATTGACATCTTTGATTGATGCCGATGTCATGAACGAAGATTCAAATTACGATGAGAAGTTCTGGGATGTGTTGGATAAGGAAGCTGATGAAGAATCAGCCTTTATCATGACCCGTACAATCGCTAACCCATTTGGGGTGCCACAATTTACAGTTGCCGCTCGTCAACGCTTCGTATCTGATTTGCCAGCGGTTGGGTCAGTCAATGATGACAAGCAAGTCGGAAACGTCTTTGCTGGTATCGTGACGGAAACGCCTGTTCAAATCGAAAAGCGTGTCATTGTCACAACATCACGTGACTATGACACAAACGATGCTGTGAAGGCTGCCACGGATGATTTGTTTGCTGACATTGCATCAAATACCTACAACGATTTGGTCATCGACCACACAACTGGTTGGGCTAAGCGTTGGGAGAAGGCGGATGTGCAAATCGAAGGGGATGAAGAAGCCCAACAAGGTATTCGCTTTAACTTGTTCCACTTGTTTGCCACTTACTACGGTAACGATGCGCGTTTGAACATCGGACCAAAGGGCTTCACTGGTGAGAAGTATGGTGGTGCCACATACTGGGATACGGAAGCTTTTGCCATCCCAGTTTACCTAGGGGTTACTGATCCAGCTGTCGTGAAGTCATTGTTGAAGTACCGTTACCAACAAATCGAAGGGGCTTACCACAATGCAAAGCAACAAGGCTTGGCTGGGGCATTGTACCCAATGGTGACCTTCGATGGTATCGAATCACACAACGAATGGGAAATTACGTTTGAAGAAATTCACCGTAACTCAACAATTGCCTACGCCATCTACAACTACACGCACTTGACGGGTGACCGTTCATGGCTTGAAAACGAGGGTAGTGAAGTGTTGATTGGTATCGCGCGCTTCTGGGCTGACCGTGTGCACTATTCAGCACGCAACGATGCGTACATGATTCACGGTGTTACCGGACCAAACGAGTACGAGAACAACATCAACAACAACAACTACACTAACTGGATGGCTAAGTGGGTCTTGTCATACGCTTTGGAAAACATCGACGCGGTTGCACCAGAGTTCCAAACGAAGTTGAACGTTACAGCTGAAGAACGCAAGCACTGGCAAGATGTTGTCGACAAGATGTACTTGCCTGAAGCGGACGTTACTGACGTCAACGGTGTGCCACGTCACGTCTTTGTTGCGCACGACACATTCTTGGACAAGGAATTGGTGCCAGTTCGTGATTTGGATCCAAAGAACTTGCCAATTAACCAACACTGGTCATGGGACCGTATCTTGCGTTCACCATACATCAAGCAATCAGATACATTGCACGCGATGTACTACTTCCCAGATGCCTTTACGGAACAACAAAAGCGTGACAACTATGAATTCTATGAGCCATTCACGGTGCACGAATCATCATTGTCACCATCTGTTCACTCAATTATCGCCGCTGACTTGAAGATGGCCGATAAGAGTGTCGAGTTCTACGAGCGTACGGCGCGTCTTGACTTGGACAACTACAACAACGACACATCAGATGGTTTGCACATCACGTCAATGACAGGGGCCTGGCTATCAATCGTGCAAGGATTTGCTGGCATGCGTGTCCGCGATGATCAATTGCACTTCGAACCATTCTTGCCTGATAAGTGGCAAGGCTACAGTTTCCGCTTCCTATTCCGCGGTCGCTTGTTGTCAGTCGCTGTTGACCAAAATGGTTCACATGTCGAATTGTTGTCTGGTGAGCCATTGACGATTGATTTGGCCGGTGAAAAACTAACTTTGGAGGCCTAAGATGACGAAATTTTCAGAAATTAAGGGATTTGCCTTTGACTTGGATGGCGTCATCACGGACACCGCTAAGTTTCACACGCAAGCTTGGCACGCCCTTGCGGACCAAGTAAACGTGACTTGGACGCCAGAATTGCAAGAGTCATTGAAGGGGATTGACCGTATGGGCAGTCTTGAGATGATTTTGAAGGCTGGCAACAAGCAAGATGACTACACACACGATGAAAAGGTGGCGTTGGCATCTTGGAAGAATAACCACTACGTTGAATTGATTTCTGGTTTGACGCCGGACGATATTTTGCCGGGGATGGCAGATTTCATCAAGGAATTGAACGACAAGGGCTACAAGGCTAGTGTTGCGTCAGCTTCAAAGAACGCGCCATTTATTCTTGACCGTTTGCAATTGACGGATTCATTTGTGGGCATTGTTGACCCAAGTACGTTAACTGCAAACAAACCAGATCCTGAAATTTATGTGCGCGCCGCTGAGCTGTTGAGCTTGCCACCAGAGCAAGTTATCGGTTTGGAAGATGCTGCGTCGGGTATTCAAGCAATTAACGGGGCTGGCGAAGTGTCATTGGGAATCGGTAACGCCGAAATTTTGCACGACGCTGACATTCGCTTTGAGTCAACTGCCGACGTCACGTTAGCAAACATCGCGGCAAACCTCGATTAACAATTTGTACCTCTCACGAATCTCAAAAAATATCTCAAAACCAAAGTTTTGCCGTGAAGGCGCCAGTTTCGTTATGCTGGCGCCTTTTTAGTTGATGACATTAACAAGCTTGCCTACTATAATTAAGTAAACACAAGTTTGTTTGGATTTTAATTAGAGGAGGCCTAGAATGGCAGCACGTCCTAATTCAAGTCGTCATCTCGTTTTGACGGCATTATTTATTGCAATTATTCTGCTACAGTCAGTTGTTCCTTGGCTGGGCACATTACCACTTGGGGCGTTCGCAATTGGGGCAGCGGTAACGATTATTACGTTTACTGTCGCAATTGGGGCGATGGTCTTGGGGCCTCGCGCCGGTGCGTTACTAGGTTTCGTTTGGGGTGCCTATTCACTTTGGCACGCTTGGACATCAGCACCAAGCATTGGGGCTTTGATCTTCCGTAACCCAATCACAGCGATTGTGCCACGTATGTTGGTCGGATTGATTATCGGGTACTTGTACTGGCGCTTCGTTAAGAATCGTCCAATGGGACAACAAACCATTTGGTTAGCAGGGCTAGGCGCTTTGTCAGCTTTTGTGAATACGTTCTTCGTGTTGAGTATCACGTGGATTGGCTTTACGGTCATGCACACAACGGCGTTTGGAATTCCTGATTCAGGACTTGCAAATTATTTGATTGTTTCAATTGCTGGTTTCAACGGTGTTTTTGAAATCATTGTTGGGGCAATCTTAGTGCCACTGATTGGAATTCCAGTTTTGACATTCTTTAATCGTCAAAACGCACGATAATTTTTAGACTCGGTAGCAACTGCTATCGGGTCTTTTTTTGCGCGTTTTTCATAAAATAACCATAGTTTCGTAATTTGATACGTCAAAAGAGCTTTAATGGACGCAGTTCGTTAAAATTTAGGTACAGAAGTAGATTTTGACCATGTAATAGGGGTGTTTTTGTCGATAATAGTTCCCGCTTTTTAGTACTTTTGTGAGCTAAACTATCGACAATGGTCGAAGTCTATACTTTGACAGTCTTGAATTTTAGGGGAGTTAAAATCATGAAATCTACAGACACAAGTGTAAAGGAGCGAGAAATTAATCTCGAAGATGCCGGTGGTGGCAATAAGAAGAATAAGCAGTGGCTTCGTTTTGGTGCGACGTCATTGTTGATTGCCATTGGTATGGGGGCCAATACAGGTGGCGACATTTCAGCGTCAGAAGAGACAACAATTGACGATGCTGATGCTTCTTTGGTGAGCTCATCTGACAAGGATGACGACCAAGATATTGAAGAACGTGATAAGGACGGCGACGGTTTAGACGATGAGACTGGGGAACCAGTTCCGACTAATCCTAGTGACCCAGATTCAGTTGTAGCTAGCGCAGAAGCTACGGCATCTGAAGCATCGGTCGCTGAATCGGTGGCCGAAACGCCAGTTGATCCGGTTGTAGTGGAGAGTGCGAGTTCTGAAACGAGCAGTCTACCTGAAGAGAGTGTTACCTCAAGCACTGCAGAAGTTAGTGATAGTGAATCAGTTGTCCAATCACCGGTCACAAGCCAAAGTTCATTGGCTAGTTCGGTGGTTTTGTCGACCACATCTGCAGCTTCAGAAAGTTCGGCTGAGTCAACTGATGCGTCTAGCGAGGCAAGTCAAACGGATTCTGACAGCTTAGTGAGTGTTGCACCATCAAGCGAAGCAAGTAGTGCGACAAGTGATGAGGAGTCAAGCGCATCTGATAGTTTGGTGAGCGTTGCACCCGAGAGCGAGTCGGACACCTTGACTAGTGTTGCACCTGAAAGTGAAGCTGAGTCATCTTCAGCTGAATCAGCAATGAGTAGCGCAGACTCATTGCAATCGGTTGCACCATCGAGCTCACAATCAGCAACTGTTCTGGGATCAGCTGATAGTACGACTGAAGAAACGGAAACAGTTCCTGATGGGATAACTGTTCCGGTTAACACAACTATCGAGATTCCGAATGCTGAAAGCTTTACGGGATCAGACTATGGACTAAGTAGTACGGTTACGGTCACGTATGTTGACAAGTACCTGTGGATTAATTTGCCAGAAGTGTACAACTTCAACAGCATTGATATGGACGCTTTGAAGGCCTATGCCGTTCGTAACCGCATGGTAATTTCGTTCTTGCAAGAAGGCGAGCACGAGAAGGATTCGACGACCGGATTGACTGAAGCACAACAAGCAACGTTTGTTTATGTTTAATAAAGCGTCGTTTAACTTGATGCCAGAAACTGAAGTAACAAATGACGATGGCACAATTATTGTCTACTGGCCAGACTCTACGGAAGCTAGCACCACCTTCGATTCAGTCGATCACGACGATATTCGTGTGTGGGCTGAGACTAATGGCTTGGGTTGGGTAGTTGCATCTGAGGCGTGGCGTCGTATTAATACGGGGCAAACACCACCCGCTGGTGACCAAGTTCTGGACACTAGTAGTTCAGGATTGCCAAACATTATTAAAAATGATGCGAATTTGCTACGAACTTATTTCCCACTGCAGTATTTCCTTAGTGCCTCAGGTAAAGTGCAATATGTCGTATTGATGGCGCGCGAAGGAACGACTAGAGACCCATGGGGAACTACCATCAAGGGTGGTGAAACGTTGATGATTGCCGAATTTACATCGACAGGAATTATTCGTACAAACTACATTAATAACGGTCAAGTACTAACGTTAAACGGAACCACAATCACGAATAGATTTTCAGCTGGTAGTGGTGATTACAATATAACGAACTACTACAACGAAAATGGTACAACTTTGCAATCATGGACGATGCAAGGAATAACGACTAAGTCAACCTTGGCCGATGCCAACTACTACTATGCCATCGATAATGGTGATGGGACGTACACCAAGACGGACATTCGTATTCCAGTGAATACAAGTGCTGGTTCAACTGGTGATGGCAAGGTTAATACGTTGACCGGTGGATCTGGTGGTTCTTTCCCAGATGAATACATCATCACTTCTGACGTGTTGTCAGGGTACCAGCTTGTGCCATCATTAACTTATGCTTCAGGCCAAATGTCTTCTACAACAACTGGCTCAGGCACAGGAATGACACAAACGGTGCGTGGAAAGTTTATGACGAACGTATACGATCAGATGACCAAGTCTGGTGCGAACATGTATCGTACAGTACTTGATCCAAACAACCCATTTAATTTGGCGTTGGTTCGTGCGTATGGCTTTGATCTGAGCAAGGTGCCAGTCGGTGCGGTGGTCGACAAGTACGTCAACAGTAGTGGCGGTTATACGGTCACAATCGCTTGGCCGGTTGTTGATGCTAATGGTAATGAAACCGGGCAAACGTCGATTATTTGGGATACTGGTTCGAACACAATTCGTTTTGATACGAGTGCCAGTGGTGGGGCCGCAACAAACCCAGTTAAGCACTATACGATTCCGACTTCTCCACTAACATTCTATCTACAAACAAATACGTCGACCGGTGCGACTTCAATTGTTGCTGCAACGTCACAACCAACTACATCGGGTTATACATTTGCCAAGATTACTGGTGATATCTATAAAACGACTACTGGAACGCTAACTTTTTCTGCGACCGATGCATTTGGAAACGCGAATACAGTTGTTTCTACACCAGATTGGTTAGACGAAGATCGTAACGGATCAATCGATGGTGGTAGTTTCACCGGCTTTAAGAATGGCGGTTATGGTGATAAGCAAAACAGTTTCACGATTATCGGAAAGTTTAACGTTTCCGGCGTTAACTTCTACTATGTTGCTGCACCACAAATGGCAACAGTTGGGTTGAAGACGGCCGAAAAGCAATCAGATGGCACGTATAAGTTGGTCGATACTGCCCGAACTAATACGGATGGTGTTTCAAACTATAATAATAAGACGTCTGGTCAAAAAGACTCAGCCTTGCAAGGTGTGACAGGTGCCGTCATTGGTGTTGCTCGAACAGAAAGCACGGCTAATGATTGGGCGAAAATTAATACCAAGGTGCCAGGTTATACCTACATTGGGTATACGTATAACGGTGGCGCACTGCAATCGGTTCAAAAAACAGATGGTACTTATGCCATGCCGTATGAAAATTCAAATGCGAAATACAACGCGACTGCAAGTACGAGCGTTTCGAATGGTGCGATTACGGACTCATCAGCGGATGCGATTGTCTTGTACTATGCCATCGATAGCCAACAAGCTCAAATTAAGTTTGTGATGGCCGATGGAACGACAGCACCAGCAAACATCAATTTGACTGGTAAGACTGGTGAAGCCTTGTCACAAGACATCGCAAGCAGTATTCCAGCTGGATACCACATCGATACAAGTAAGACGACAACCACTGGTTCACCAGCCATGACGTTATCTGGTACGACAGTTTCTGGTACGTATGACGCCACGAATAACAATTTGAGTACGACTGATAGTAGTTTGCAAACAATGACGATTACCTTGGTTGCTGACACACAAACAGTTAAGGTACGTTATATTGACGTTAACGCGTCAGATAAAACAACTGGCTGGACGGCAGACGATGGAACCGAAATCACTGATTGGGTGCAAACGGTAACTGGTGACACTGGTAAGACGTATACCAATGTGCCGTGGGGAATGTCGACGACTGGATACGTTGTTGTGGCGCAAGATGCCGGAACGCGTTCTGGAACCTTTGATAACGATACTAATACAGACCAAACTTACTACGTTTACTTGAAGCACAACACTGTGAGTGTGGAAGGCGGTAAGGAAGGAAATGCAACGTGGACGACGAGGTCGACGGTTCGTTATCGCTATGAAGATGGCACAACGGCCGCGGCGGCTAATGTTCGAACGATAACATTTACAGCTACCGTAACGTACGATGCGGTCACAGGTGAAGCGCTATACGATACGTGGGATGCTGAAAGCTATACATTTGATGATGTGGAATCTCCAGTCATTCAAGGATACATTGCTGACAAGCTACAGGCTGGATCAGGGACTGTCACTAATACCTCTGCTGGCATCGTGGCAATTGTCGAATATAAGGCATTGGGTGCTTGGACACCAGATTTCCCAGACACAACGCCGGATAATCCGCCAACTGATGTAACCTATCCAAATGATCCGGATGATCCAACGCAACCTGATCGTACGAATCCTTCTGTACCAGTGGTACCTTATGTACCTGGTTATACACCAGAAGGACCAAACAGTACGCCGTTGACGCCGGTTAATCCAGATGATCCAACTGCTGGTTATTTGCCACCAGATGTACCGGATGATCCAACGGCTGATACGACCATTGTTTACCATGCAAATAATCAAAAAGTAACGGTTAACTATATTTACGTTGCGGACGATGGTACACGTACACAAGTGCATACCGAATCGTTTAGTGGCAAATCGAATGCGGACTATACCCACGAATTGTGGGAGTACGAGACTAATCCTGACCAATCTTATGTGCTGGTATCTAAGGACGCTGGTGCTGAGAGTGGTAAGTTCGATGCCGATGATGATACTGATCAGGTTTATAACGTTATTTTGGCGATTGGAACGGAATCGGTACCAGGTGGTAAGACGGATGATCCGAACTATACTGATTACACTAAGACGATTACGCGTACGATTAAGTATGTCGACCAAGACGGCAATCAAATGGTGGATGCTAATGGTAATCTAGTGCCAGATAGTTTCATGGAGCACACGTTTACAGCAACTGTCACTTATAAGGTTAATTCAAATGTACCGGTTTCGATTGAATGGCCTAATGATTCGGCCACGTTTGCCGCGGTTAAGAGTCCAGTTATTACTGGATATGTTGCCGATGTAACGCAAGTTGATGCGGACCAAATTGACCACAATGATACGGATACAACGTACAAAGTCACGTACAAGCCAATGGGAAGTTGGACGCCAAGTTTCCCACCAAATACTGAGAACGTGCCAAGTGATCCGATTCAATATCCAAACGATCCAAATAATCCAACGGATAACGAAACGCCACATGACCCCGCTGAGCCAGGTGACCCAGTTATTCCGTATGTACCGGGTTACACGCCGGAAGGACCCGATGGCACACCATTGAAGCCGGTCGACCCAGAAAATCCAACAGCTGGTTATATTCCACCAGCTCCAACGGATCCAACGGGCGATACGACAATTAATTACACGCGTAATACGCAACAAGTCATTGTTCGTTATATCGACGATAAGACTAATTTGGAGGTAACTGAACTTCGTCAAACGTTCTCGGGTGAAACTGATCAAGCCTATACGAATACGCTGTCTGATTACGCAACCCTTGGTTATACGTTTGTCAGTGCCGAAGCGGGTGCAACGGCTGGAAATTACGACCGTGATGATACGGCAACTCAAATTTTTGTGGTTCATTTGAATCACGGCACGGTGGTTGTTGACGGTGGTCGTGAAGACGATCCAAACCACGACAGTTATACGTCAACAGTTACGTCAACAGTTCATTATATTTATGAAGCTGATAATTCGACAGCTGAGCCGGATAGTGTACAGAAAAAGACGTTTACCGCATCAGTGACTTATGACGCGGTGACGGGCGAAGTGGTGTCAATTGTTTGGCCAACTGAGTCACAAAACTTTGACGATGTACAAACGCCAGTAATTGACGGTTACTTTGCAAGTGAAGGCGTTGTTGCTGGTGGCGCGGTTGATTACAACGATGCAAGTCGTGAAGAAACTATCACGTACACCAAGCTGGGTTCTTGGATTCCGCACGTGCCCGATTTGCATGAAGATGAGCAATTGAAGACGCGTGTCTACCCAAATGATCCAAACGACGCCTCAAAGGTTTGGACGCGCGATGATCCAAATTATGTTGAAGTACCAGTGCCGTATATCCCAGGTTATACACCAACCAGTGATGGTAGCAGCACACCATTGGAACAAATTGATCCAAACGATGTGACAAAGGGATACTATCCACCGGACGTGCCGGATAACCCGGCAGCAGATACGCCAATTTACTATGTGGCTCATCCACAAACATTGGTGGTGGTTTACGTTGATATTTCATCAGGAACTGAAGTCGAAGTTACTGAGCTACAACAAACTTTGACGGGAACAACGAACGCAGCTTACACGAACACGTTGTCGGATTATGCTGCTCGTGGCTATGTCCTAGTTAATCAAGATGCAACCGCAACGGCTGGAACATATGACGATGCAGACAACGTGACCCAATTTGCTAAGGTCTACTTGGATCACGGTACAGTTGTGGTCACGCCGGATAATCCTGGTGATCCAGGTAATCCGATGTACCCAGATGTGCCGGGGACGCCAACTTGGCCACAAGGCACTGATGAATCTGGTGTTAAGCGAACGATTGATGGCGTTATTAATTATCAGTACGCGGATGGTGCCGAAGCGGCACCTGATGTTACACGTACCGTAACGTTCGAGCGTTCGATTACATTGGATGCAGTGACTGGTGAGCAAATTTCAACGACGGATTGGGTTGTAACGGCTGGTGATGATGATTGGCCTGAAACGGCAAGTCCAGTAATTTCGGGTTATTATGCCGACATTGAAGATATTTTGGCGGTCACAATTACACCGGATGATTTCAATCGTAGTTATATGGTGACGTACTACCCAATGGGACAGTACGTACCGGTGTTCCCAGAAGGTACTGAGAATGTACCTAGTGATCCGATTACGTATCCAAATGACCCAGATAATCCTGGTGATCCATTGGAGCCGGGTCAAGGAACGCCGGATACGCCAGGTGACACGGATAATCCAACCTTGCCATACGTTCCTGGTTTCACACCGGAAGGACCAGATGGTACGCCGTTGGAGCCGGTTGATCCAAATGATCCAAGTGCGGGTTACTGGCCACCAGCAACGCCAACGGATAATCCGGGTGGTGACACGACGATTACCTACACGGCTAATGAGCAAAAGGCGACCGTAACATTTATCGACGATACGACGGGTAACACACTGAAGGTTGTCGATTTGACGGGTAAGTCTGATGAAACTGATGCTTACCGTACAGCAACCGACATTGCGACGTACGAACGTGCCGGATATGTCCTTGTAAGCGATGATTATCCAACGGATGGTGTGGTTTATGACCGTGTTGATGATACGGACCAACCATTCACAGTGCACTTGAAGCAAGCCACTGTCACGGTTGACCCAAGCAGTCCAAAGGAACCAGGCACGGATATCTTTACGCCAGGCGACCCGGTTGATCCGAGTGACCCAAGTGGCCCAACCTATCCGGAAAGCCCATACACACCGGGTGACCCAGTTTATCCAGACCAACCAGATGGACCAACGGTACCTGATACACCAGGTGACCCAGGTACACCGGTTGATCCAGATAATCCAAGTGGTCCAACGTGGCCAGCAACGCCAACGTACCCAAGTGGTGTCACCAAGGATGATTTGAACCAGACAGTCACGCGTACGATTACGTACACATATGCAAGTAATGGTGAAAAGGCATCTGAAACGGTTACTGAAACGTTGACGTACAGTCGTACGGCGACTGTTAATGCAGTGACTGGGGCGGTGACCTATGGTGCTTGGCAGACAACTGATTCAACACTTGATAAGGTTGATTCGCCGTTGATTTCTGGCTATGTGGCTAGTCAATTAACAGTCGCTGAAGAGGCGGATGTTGATGCGATGGCCGATGATACAACGGTTGCAATCACGTATACCAAGCTTGGTCAATGGGTGCCATCATTCCCACCATCAGCTGCTGATGAGGATGTGCCAGATGATCCAATTGATTATCCAAATAACCCAAGTGATCCAACCGAACCGTTGGAGCCTGGTGTGAATAATCCAAATGATCCAGGTACGCCGGCTAACCCAACGTTGCCATATGTGCCAGGTTATACACCAGAAGGCCCAGATGGTACGCCGTTGACACCGGTTGATCCAGATAATCCAAGTGCGGGTTACTGGCCACCGGAGACGCCGACGGATAAGCCGGGGGATGACACGGTTATTCACTACGTTGCGAATGATCAAGCCGCTCGAATCACGTTTATTGATGATGATACTAAGCTTGAGCTAGCAGTCGACACAATTTCAGGTGAGTCGAGTGATACATCGACGTATACAACTGCTGATCGTATCAAGGCTTATGAAGCGCAAGGATACACGTTGGTGTCAGATGACTTCCCAGCGGACTTCCAGTTCGACCGTGACGATGCTACGGAACAAAAATTTGAGGTGCATTTGAAGCGCACGGTTTTGGTGATTACACCAGATGACCCACGCACACCAAGTGATCCAATCTTTACGCCGGGTGAGCCGGTGGACCCAAGCGATCCATCAAGCCCAACGTATCCAGCTGAACCAGGTACACCAGGTGAACCGATTGATCCGGCAAATCCAAGTGGCCCAACTTGGCCGGAGACACCAACATACCCAGCGGGGTTGACGGCCGAAGATTTGAACCAAACGGTCAACTTGACGGTTAACTATGTTTACGAAGATGGTACGACGGTTGCTCACGACCCACACACGGATGCGGTGCACTTTACGCGTACGGCAACGTTGGACACGGTGACGGGTGAGGTGACGTACTCAGATTGGGTAGCGGTTAACGATGATGATTTGTTGGATACCTACAAGTCACCAGTCATTGACGGCTACTATGCTGATAAGGCATACAGCACAGCGGTGACGGTTGCAGCCGAGGATGGCGATGTGAGTGAGACCGTGACGTACAAGAAGTTGGGACAATGGGTGCCATCATTCCCAGCTACGACGCCAAGTGCACCGACGGATCCAATTGATTATCCAAATAATCCAAGTGATCCAACGGTACCAACGGATCCAGCTGAGAATCCAAGTGAACCAGGTACGCCAGAGAACCCAACGTTACCTTACGTGCCAGGTTACACGCCGGAAGGACCAGATGGTGAGCCGTTAACACCGACTGATCCAAGCAACCCATCTTCAGGCTACTTGCCACCAAACCCAGCTAATCCGGGTGAGGATACGGTGATTACCTACGTGCCAGCTGATCAAGTTGGTTCGGTAACGTATGTTGACGCGACAACTGGTACGACGTTATCAGTCGATCCATTGGCTGGTAAGTCGGATGAACCGGGCACATATGCAACTGCTGATCGTATTAAGCAATATGAGGCGATGGGATATGTACTGGTAGATGATAAATATCCAGCTAACTTTACGTTTGATAGTGATACAGCTAAGTCACAAGATTTCACGGTAACGTTGAAGCAAGTCACGGTGGTTGTGACGCCGGATGATCCAAAGAATCCAAGTGACCCAATCTTTACGCCGGGCGATCCGGTGGACCCAAGTGATCCATCAAGCCCAACGTATCCTGAGGAACCTGGTACACCAGGTGATCCAATTGATCCAAACAACCCAAGCGGACCAACGTGGCCAGCAACGCCAACGTATCCAGCTGGGGTAACAACGGCAGATTTGAACAAAACGGTCACACGCACAATTACGTATGTTTACGAAGATGGTAAGACTGCTGCGACAACAGTGACGGACAATGTCGTCTTCGAACGTACCGCCACGGTTAACGCCGTGACAGGTGCGGTCACATATGGTGAGTGGACGGCAGTCGGCGATGATGTCGATTGGCAACAAGTTGATTCACCAATGATTGTCGGCTACATGGCAGACAAGGCTTCGGTTGAATTTGTAGATGTCACCGGTGCAACTGAGTCAACATCAGTGGTTGTAACGTATACAGCGGTTGGTCAGTGGGTACCACATTTCCCACCGGGAACTGAAGATGTCCCAAGTGACCCAATCAACTATCCAAACAACCCAGATGATCCAACGAATCCAGCGAATCCTGGTCCGGATAATCCGGCCGACCCTGGCACGACGGATAATCCAACCTTGCCATACGTGCCTGGCTTTACGCCACAAGGCCCTGATGGTGAGCTGTTGGAGCCAGTTAACCCAAGCAATCCAAGCGAGGGATACTGGCCGCCGGTTATTCCAGATGATCCTAAGCAGAGCCAAGATATTACCTATACTGCTAATGAGCAAACCGCGCGAATTGTCTTCATTGATGATACGACAGGCACGACATTGGCAACTGATGATATCGATGGCGTCTCGGATGAGAAGTCGACGTATACGACGGCGGACCGTTTGGCTGCTTACTACGCTCAAGGTTACACGTTGGTCAGTGATGAATATCCAGCCGACTTTGCGTTTGACCGTGTCGATGGCAATGTTGAAACGTTCGAGGTTCACTTGAAGCACGCTGCAATTACAGTGACGCCAGATGATCCAAAGAACCCATCAACGCCAATTTACACACCGGGTGATCCAGTCGACCCAAGTGACCCATCGAGTCCAACGTATCCAGCAGAACCAGGTGAACCTGGCGAGCCAATTGATCCGGATAATCCAAGTGGTCCAACTTGGCCAGCGGTACCAACGTACCCAACTGGGGTGACGACGACTGATTTGAACGAGACGGTTAACCGCACGATTACGTATGTCGATGAGGCAGGTAATACGGTCTTTGATGCCGCGACGGACAAAGTTAGCTACACGCGCACGGCGACAGTCGATGCGGTAACGGGTGAAGTCACTTACGGTGCGTGGGTCGCAACTGGTAATGACACAACGTTCGACGCAGTGAACTCACCAGTTAAGACTGGCTACTACGCTGATAAGGAAGTGGTCGATGCCACAACTGGTTTGACGGCAACGACGGCGGATGAAAATATCCAAGTTGTCTACAAGCCAATGGGACAATGGGTACCATCATTCCCAGCCGGCACGGAAAACGTGCCATCTGATCCAACGACGTATCCAAATGACCCAGCTCATGCCGATACGCCACTTGAACCAGGTGATTCAAATACGAATGTGCCAGGAACGCCAGATAATCCAACCATGCCATATGTACCAGGCTTTACGCCACAAGGTCCAGATGGTACGCCACTTGAACCGGTAACGCCAGGTTCGCCAGAAGGTGGTTATTGGCCACCGGCAACACCAACCGATAATCCAGGTGGTGATACGGTTGTGACGTATGTTGCTGATGAACAAAAGGCGACGATTACGTACCACGATGTGACGACTAATACGGATTTGTCAGTTGATACAATTGATGGTCATTCTGATGAAACAAGTTCATACACCACAGCACAACGCATTGCGATGTATGAGCAACAAGGTTACCGTTTGGTCGCTGATGGTTATCCAGGTACGGACTTCACGTTCGATCGTGATACGGCAACCAATCAAGCGTATATCGTACAACTTGAGCGTATTACGCAGACGATTACGCCAGATGATCCAAAGACGCCAAGTGACCCAATCTTTACGCCGGGTGATCCGGTGGACCCAAGTGATCCATCAAGTCCAACGTATCCTGAACAACCTGGTACGCCAGGTGAGCCAATTGATCCAGACAATCCAAGTGGCCCAACTTGGCCAGCCACGCCGACTTATCCAGCCGGTTTGGAGCATGATGATTTGAATCAAACGGTTACGCGTAACGTAATGTATGTTTACGATCGTAACGGTGAAACCGCTGCGACGACGGCGACGGAAACGTTGACGTTTACCCGTACGGCAACACTTGATACGGTCAGTGGCGACATCACGTATGGTGATTGGATTGCGGCCAATAGTGATACCACCTTTGATGAGGTGACATCACCAACGATTACGGGTTATACGGCAAATCGTGCGTCAGTTGCGGAGGCAACAGGTGTGACTGCAGATGATGCTGATACGTCGATTGAAGTGCGTTACATTGCGAATGAGCAGCATGCAACAATTACGTATATTGATGACAACACGCAACAAACGCTTGTCATGGATAACATTACGGGACAGTCTGATGGCACGACGTCATACACAACGGCCGACCGGATTGCGGCTTTGCAAGCGCAAGGTTACAGCCTTGTTTCTAATGGTTGGCCAGCTGACTTCGTGTTCGACACGGACGATGACACGACGCAAGCCTTCGAGGTGCACTTGAAGCACGCGACGATTACGATTGACCCAGATGATCCGAAGACACCAAGTTCACCGGTTTACACGCCAGGTGACCCGGTTGATCCGGATGACCCAGATGGACCAACGTATCCAGTCGAGCCTGGTACACCAGGTGAGCCGATCGATCCAGACAACCCAAGTGGCCCAACTTGGCCAGCAACACCAACATATCCGGACGGCTTAGAGAGAACCGATTTGAACGAATCGGTTGATCGCACGATTACGTATGTTTACGAGGATGGCGGTGAGGCTGCTAAGACGGTGACAGATAGCGTCCAGTTCACACGCACTGCCGAGTATGACGTGGTGACGGGAAAGGTGACATACGGTGATTGGGTTGCGACGAACGGTGATACAACCTTTGATGCGGTTGAATCACCGGTGATTACCGGCTACTATGCTGATTTGACGCAAGTTGCTGAAACGGCAGATTTGACGACGGAAAGTGGGGATGAAAACGTTAAGGTCACGTATAAGCAAATGGGACAATGGGTACCATCGTTCCCAGCGAATACGCCAAGCGTGCCAGCGGATCCAATCACGTATCCAAACGATCCGGATGATCCAACGCAACCGCTTGAACCGGGTGCGCCAGATTATCCAGTCATCCCATACGTGCCAGGATTTACGCCGCAAGGACCGGATGGCCCACTGCAACCAGTAAATCCGAGTGATCCAAGCAAGGGTTATGTGCCACCGGCAACGCCGACGGGTAATCCAGGTGAAGACACGACGATTAATTACGTTGCCAATGAGCAAACGGCCACGATTACATTTATCGATGACACGACGAAGACGAACTTGGCAGTCGATACAATTACGGGTGTTTCTGATGCAACGTCAACGTATACCACGGCTGAGCGCATGCAAGTGTACTTGGCCCAAGGCTACACGCTCGTTTCTGATGGTTATCCAGGTGCGGACTTCACGTTTGATCGTGATGACAGTCAGACGCAAGCGTATGAAGTGCACTTGAAGCACGCGACAATTACGATTACGCCAAGTGATCCTAAGACGCCGAGTCAGCCGATTTACAACCCAGGTGATCCGGTCGATCCAAGTGACCCATCAAGCCCAACGTACCCAGCTGTACCGGGCAATCCAGGTGATCCAATCGATCCGGATAACCCAAGTGGGCCAACTTGGCCAGCGACGCCAACGTACCCAGCTGGTTTGACTGAAACTGATTTGAATGAATCAGTGACGCAAACCATCACGTACGTATATACCGACGGCCAAGAGGCAAGTGATCCAAAGACGGACACGGTAACGTTTAGTCGTACGGCAACGCTTGATCCGGTCACAGGTGCGGTAACGTATGGTGAGTGGATTGCAGCGAATAGTGATACCACGTTCGATGCGGTTACCTCACCAGTGATTACTGGCTATGTTGCGGATAAGCAAACAGTCGCTGAAGTGACGGGGATTCAGGCGACTGATGCCGATATTCCTCTGGTCGTGACTTATACGGCAATGGGACAATGGGTACCATCATATCCAGCTGGTACGCCTGATGTACCAACGGATCCGATTACGTATCCAAATGACCCAGCTGACCCAACGCAACCAGCTGATCCAACGGCACCAAATTATCCGGTCATTCCGGATGTGCCGGGCTTCACGCCACAAGGACCAGATGGCCCATTGCAACCGGTTGATCCAAGTGACCCAAGTAAGGGTTATGTGCCACCAGCAACGCCAACTGATCCAACGCAAGATACAACGATTACGTATGTTGCTAACGAGCAGCAAGCGACAATTGCATATATTGATAAGACAACCGGCAAGCAATTGGCGATGGATACGATTACGGGGCACTCTGATGAGACGTCAACGTACACAACGGCTGATAAGATTGCGGCCTACGAGGCAGCGGGCTATGTCTTAATTTCAAATGGTTATCCTGGTTCGGAGTTTATGTTCGATCGTGAAGATGATTACGACCAGGCGTACGAAGTGGTTTTGGAACACGCTGTGATTACAGTTGATCCAAATGATCCAAAGACGCCAAGTTCACCAATCTTTACGCCAGGTGGTCCGATTAATCCGGATGACCCAACGAGCCCAACTTATCCAGTTAACCCTGGTGACACGCCAACGCCAACGTACCCAGGCGGTTTGGAAGCCGCTGATTTGAACGAATCAGTGACGCAAACCATCATGTACAAATACGCGAATGGTTCACCAGCGGCAGATGATGCGACTGATACAGTTACATTCAGTCGTACCGCAACTGTTGATGTGGTTACTGGTACAGTCACATACGGCGATTGGGTAGCTACTAATGCAGATACAAGCTTTGATGCAGTGGACTCACCAATGATTACGGGTTATGTGGCGGATAAGCAGACGGTGGCTGCCGTGACGGGTATTGGTGCTAAGGATGCGGACACGACGGTTAATGTTGTGTACAACAAGATGGGACAATGGGTACCATCATATCCAGCGAACACGCCAAGCGTACCAACGGATCCGATTACGTATCCAAATGATCCAGATGACCCAACGGAACCATTGGCGCCGGGTGAGACTAATCCAAACGACCCAGGTGATCCAGAGAATCCAACGTTGCCATATGTGCCAGGCTTCACGCCACAAGGTCCAGATGGTCCATTGCAGCCGGTTGATCCAGATAACCCAAGTTCAGGTTACTGGCCACCAGCGTTGCCAAGTGACCCAACCACTGATACGACAATCGAGTACAAGGCGGATGAACAAAAAGCCACGATTACTTACATTGATACAGTGACGGGCAACACATTGGTTGTTGATACGATTACCGGTGGTTCAGATGAATCAAGTACCTACACAACGGCTGACCGCTTAGCTGATTACTTGGCTAACGGATACGAGTTGAAAGAAGATGGCTATCCAACTGACTTCACGTTTGACCGTGATACGACGGTAACGCAAGCGTACACGGTAACCTTGGCGCACGGCTCACAAACGATTGATCCAAATGATCCAAGGACGCCAGGAACGCCGATTAATCCGGATAACCCAGATGGACCAAAGTATCCAGACGGTTTGAAGTCGACTGATTTGAACGAGTCGGTGACGCGGACGATTACGTATGTGGATCAAGCTGGCAAGACAATGGCGACGACGGTTAAGGAGACGATTCACTTTACGCGTACGGCAACCCTTGATACGGTAACCGGAGCATACACGTACAGTGCGTGGGTGCCAACGACGGTAACGTCAATGGATGCAGTTGATTCGCCAGTCATTGCTGGTTATGTGGCTGATCGCCAAACGGTCGCTGCTTTGAGTGATTTGACGGCAACGTCAGCGGATATGTCAGAGCGGGTCGTTTACTCACCAATTGGTCAGTACGTACCATCATTCCCAAGTGGTGTAACGGATGTGCCAAGCGCGCCAATTGATTATCCAAATAACCCAGATGATCCAACTACAACGGATACACCGGGTGAGGATAATCCAGCCACGCCGGGAACGCCTGATAATCCAACGATGCCATATGTACCAGGCTTTACGCCACAAGGTCCAGATGGTGAGCCATTAGAACCAGTTGATCCAAGTAACCCAAGTTCAGGTTACTGGCCACCAACACCAAGCGAGACGCCAACTGAAGACACGACGATTACGTACACGGCCAATAAGCAAACAGCCACGATTACGTACATCAATGATGAGACAGGTAGCGTTTTGGCAGTTGATACGATTACTGGTGGTTCAGCTGAAACCAGCACGTACACCGCTTATAACCGCATCATGGTTTATAAGTTGGCTGGCATGATGTTGGTAAGCAATGGCTACCCAAGTCACTTTACCTTTGATCGGGACGAAACGGTTGATAAGGCCTTTGAAGTTCACTTCAAGGGTGCGACAATCACGGTTACGTCAGATGATCCAAAGGTGCCAGGTGAGCCAATTTATCAACCAGGTGATTTGATTGATCCAAATGACCCAGATTCACCAACTTTCCCAGACCCACTTGGTGAGCCAGGAACGCCGGTTGATCCGGACGATCCAGATTCACCAACTTGGCCACAAGCACCAGTTTGGCCAGATGGGGTAACGCTGGAAGATTTGCGTGAAGAAGTCAACCATACTATCACTTATATCTATGAGAAGGATGGGTCAACAGCAGCTGAGACGGTCACTGATCAGGTTGTCTTTACGCGTACTGTAACCATTAATGTCGTTGCGGCCCAACAGAGCGCGCAACCGCGAGCTCGTATGGCCCGTGCCGCAACGGCAAGTCCGTTTGTTTACACTGATTGGCAGGCGGTGAACGGTGATGATAAGTTCGATGCCAAGACATCACCAGTTATTCCGGGCTACATCGCTGACCGTTTGGTGGTCGAAGAAGTGGCCGGCATGGATGAAACCAGTGAAGATGACATCCAACAAGTTGTTTACCGTCAACTTGGTTCTTGGGTACCTAGTGTGCCACAAGTGCCAGGGGTGAAGACACCAGGCGAAGTGACGTATCCAAATGATCCAGATGACCCAACGAAGACGGCTGATCCAAATTCACCAGGTTATCCGGTCATCCCATATGTACCTGGCTTTAAGCCACAAGGTCCAGATGGTACGCCACTCCAACCGGTTGACCCACAGAATCCAAGTGCGGGTTACTTGCCACCAGCCGTGCCAAGTGACCCAACGACTGATACGACCATTGTTTACAAGGTTGATCGTCAGCACGCAACCGTCAGCTTCGTTGATCAAAACACACAGCAAGTGCTCCATGTTGAGGAGTTGTCTGGTGATAGTTATAGCAAGTCGTCATACACGACTGCTGAGCAAATCGCTGACTACGAAGCCCAAGGTTACGTTCTTGTGCATGATGGTTATCCTGCCGGTGGCATGACATTCGATGCTGATGCAACGTTGAATCAAACATTCGTGGTCACGTTGGCACACGGCACGAAGACGGTTGATCCAAATAATCCGGGTGTACCAGGGGCGCCAATTGATCCAAACAACCCAGATGGTCCAAAGTGGCCGGCCGGAGTTGATGAGGACCACTTGAAGACGTCAACGACGCGTACGATTATCTTCCGTACAAGTGACGGATCGATTGTCGATACGAAGACACAAATTGTGACGTACACGCGTACAGCAACCGTTGATACGGTTACTGGCGAAGTGACGTACGGCCCTTGGACAGCCGAAGATGGGTCACGCGTACCGGATGTGGCTGTGCCAGGTATGCCGGGTTACGTGGCTGATCGCGACCTTGTACCAGGAGTGGATATTCCAGTTGGTACGCCAAACTTCACTGAGTACGTGACGTACACGGTTGTGCCCGAGCAACCGGTAGTTGAAGTTGAACCAAATGAACCGGTCGAACCGGAGCAAACTGTTCAAACAGTGACGCCTGAGACGCCGGCGATTGTACCAGAGGTATTGACGCCACATTCATTGGCATACACGGCAGTTCAATCAGCAACGGCTGCACCTGACAGCGCTGCTTCGTTGGCTTACACAGCCGAACAAAGCGCTGCTGAGCAACATTCAGGCGTCTTGCCATACACTGGTTCGGACGAACAAGAGGGTGCTAAGGCAACCGGCTTGGCCATGTTGTTTGGTTTGTTCCTTGGTTTGTTCAAGCGTCGTAAGCGCGAGGATGAAGCCGAAGAAACAAGCAAGAAGCACGACGATAAATAACGGAAACGCCGTCACGGGAATTGCCCTGTGACGGCGTTTTTGTATGATAAGTTCATATATTTCCCATGATTTGTTGCTATACTGCAAGCGGGAACATGTTAGCAGGGGGAGTATCATGAAACATTTATTCTTAATGGAATTCTTTGGACGTGGTCAAAGTGGCCGATCGTATGCGGTCACGGAACGTGTGCGTCTTTTTAAGAACCTAAAAAAGATGTCAAACTAGTCACATTTGACTACAATCCGCAGTATGAAGAAATTTGGCGTGAAGCTGCGCCGGATGTCATGGCACACCACATTAATTTGATGGATTATTTTCAAGGGGAGGCCGTTGCAGGCGGTGTCCGCGTTGAACGGTTGCATGATGCTCGTCAGGTAACCATTGTTGATAAGGTCTTCAATCAACATGATGAACTAGTGGGTGAAATCTATTATGGTCTCGATAACAAGAGCGTTTCACGACGGGTGGCTATTTTGTATAACCGGGATGGTTCGGAACGCATGCGGTTGCTATACGTTCAAAACAAGGTGAGGCAAGTCTTATTGTGGGACGGTGGCATGCTGCATGTGCTGTCATTTGAAGCGATGGTGAAATATTTCCTGGACAAGTTGACCGCTGAAGAGCCAAGTGTCATGTATGCCGATGTGTTAGAGGAAACGATGACGCAGGCGTATGGCAGTGTCGAAAATGCCGAAATGAAGGTGGCGTATATTCACGCTGATCATCACGTGGCCCATCATCAAATTTTGGTTGGCTTCCGTAATTTATTGCGTGCTAAGAAGTTCGATTGGATTGTGACGGGAACGCAGACCCAAGCAATAGATTTGCGAACGGAGTGGGGTGCCCAAACGGTTGATATTGCACCGGCTTCAGTGACGGTACCGGATGCGGTGACTGATTTGGCTGACCGGCGTGCGATGTCGGTTGTGGTCGTGACCCGCTTTGACCGCATTAAGCGAGTTGAAGATATGATTGCGGCCGTGGTGAAGGCACATAAGCAAAATCGGGATATTAATTTGCAACTGTATGGAACAGTTTCTGATCAAGCCTATTACACGCAATTGCAACAACAGGTCGCGGATGCTCATGCAACTGGTTATATTACGTTTAACGGGGCCACGACTGATGCAATCAGCACGTTTGAAACGGGACAGGTCACCGTTTTCACGTCACGAACAGAAGGTTTTGGTCGTACGATTTTGGAAGCTGAAGCGGCCGGGACGCCAGTGATTTCATATGACATTGATTATGGTCCGCGTGCAATTGTCGGCAAGGCTGGTAAATTGGTTGCGGATGGGGATGTGAACGCCCTTGCTAATGCGATAGTGATGGCGTTGGCAGATAAACGTTGGCGTGAAAAGGCGAGTGCAGCTGGCCGTGAACAAGCACGCGAATACGATGCTGAACATGTTCAGGCTAAGTGGTTAGATTTGATTACAAAATTGGAGGCGACACATGAAAATCATGTTGATTGATGACAAGACTACTGATGTCGTCACAAAATTAAAAGATCTCAAGCGTCGTTATCATCATGTGCAAGTAGTGAACATGACCGAGAATGAGTCATATCGGAATGGCTTTCCAGGTGAATATTTGATGTATCGCATTGCGGGTATTCGGTTACGACCAGCGACATATTTGAACGATTTGCCGTTTAAGCCAGATTACGCGATGTCATACAACAAGTATGGTGAAATCAGTGTGACTGACATGGGCAATGAAGTTGCGACGTTGCAATTGGTGGATTGGCAAAAGCAAACCGTACGTGCGGTGAAGTACATTGCACGTGGCTTTAACTGGCAGTTTGATTTGGTTGGTGAAAAGGCGGATGTGGTGAAGCGTTGGATTCGTGATGATAAGCAACGTACGATTATGATTCGCATGCAATTGTCGAACGGTAAGTTATTGAAGAAGCTTTACAACTATGAAGGTGACAGCCAACAGCCGATTAGCATGACGTTTATGTATGATGGCAAGTTGTTTGACAATGAGAACAGCTGCTTGACGGCGTTCTTCGAAGACGTGTTTGATGATCAGAACATTGAGATTATTCGTTATACAGGTCAATAGAATACGCTAGCGTGGGAGATTTTTTCCTACGCTTTTTTATTTGTGGTTGGTGTCGCCCCCTCATGCCAGCGGCCAAGATGTTCTAGTCTGTTAATGATTGTCATCTTGCTTTCGAATTGAAAATATAACAAGATAGATGGAGAGGGATGGAATCTATAAAGCGAGGGACTTATGGGAAATACAGTTAAGCTGATGTTTGGGAAGATACCTGAAACTGTTGGGGATGAGTTATTGGCGATTCATCGACTGGTAACGTCAGAATTAACGACGGAACAGGTACGGTTTTTGCAAGCTATGTCAGATGTGGCGTCTGGCGTGCGAGTTGCAAACGTGATGGACATTCAGGAGGCGCTGGACTGGACAGTCGATGAAATAGTTGAGGTGCAACAATACCTAATTAAAATGCATGTTATTCAGGCAGTTAATGCAAGTGAAATTAGATTTGCTGTGCCGAATACAAAAGAATATTTTGCTCTCGTTGAACATCCGGAAGATTATGTGGATGTTTGGCGTCGATGAAAACAAAACGACCACTAGGTGTACGCAGTTGCGTGTGCCTAGTGGTCGTTTTTTCTATTTATTGTCACGAACGAAGTCGGTGAAAATTTTAACGGCTGGGTTTGGGTTTTGATTGTTTGTGGCCAACATGATTTCATAGCGGTGTGAGGTGTTTTCGAGGGGTTTGAACACGACGCCGTTGGTACTGAAGAGTGAGTTTTCAGGGAAGAAGGCAATGAGCTTATCCAAGCGAATCAACATTAGCAACAATTCCAAACTTTGGATACGCGTGACGCTATTGAATTCATAGCCATCTTGGCGGGCGTTATCGCTTAAACCGTGGGGCTCAGTCATGCCAGCGTCGGATGATACGAAGATGACATCGCGGTTGGCGAGGGCATCGTTGGGGACGGCATCGTATTGACTAAGCTCATCATCCTCGGCAACACCGACCATCATGTTACCTTCTTCGAGTGTTGTTGTTTCGATTTGTTCGAAGTCACGAATTGAATTTAGACCGTAATTACGTGAAAACAGAATGTCGACTGTCTGTGATAGTAACGCTTGGTTATTATCGCGGAAATTATCTTGTGAAATTGTGATATCAATTTCAGGGTGTTCCGCCATAAACTGATGCAACAACGGTGACATGAGCTGCGTTTCGTAATAAGTGGTGAAACCAATCGACAAGGTCTGCTTATCAGTTGAACCGATTGCGTAGGCCAACTGAACGGCTTGTTCGTAGTTATTCACGAGTTGCTTGGCGTGGTTGTAGAATTGACGACCGGCTGATGTGACGGTGACACGATTCTTCTGACGAACGAACAAGGGGGTGCCGATTTCATCTTCCAGGTTTTTCATTTGTTTACTGATGGCCGTTTGTGAGACAAAATTCTTTTGGGCCGCTGCGGTAAAGCTGGCTAAATCAACGGCGTCGACAAAGTAGGTAAGGCGTTCAAGACTCATGGTAATCTCCTAGTGTAACTTTTGGTTGGGGTAGCAAACTTTTTAACTGTGTTCATTTGTTCACAAGCGTCTATACTTAATTGTGTTGATAAGTGATGTTTGTAACAAACAAAACTTCTAGTTAGATTATTTTATACCGAAAATAAAGAGGTAACAACCATGAGTAAGGTTATTTCAGCAAGTGAAGCTGTAAACTTGATTAAAGATAACGACACACTTGCAGTAAGTGGATTTGGACTTGCTGGTGTCGCAGAGGAACTTTTAATCGCCCTTGAAGAGCGTTATGCAACTGAGTCACACCCACAAGGTTTGACGGCAATGCACTCAAGCGCGGTTGGTAACCGTGACCAAAAGGGAATGAGCCACTTGGCAGCCCCTGGTTTGTTGAAGCGTTGGATTGGTGGTATTGCGGCGGCTTCACCACGCATCGCTGAAGCTATTAACAACAATGAGTTGGAAGCTTACAACTTGCCACAAGGTGTCATCACGCGCATGTACCACGACATTGCAACAAAGGGTCCTGGTGTCATCACGAAGATTGGTTTGGGAACGTTCGTTGATCCAGACCTTGAAGGTGCCAAGATGAACGCCAAGACGACTGAAGATATCGTGAAGAAGATTTCTTTGGACGGTGACGAGTGGTTGCGTTACCCAACGTTCCCAATCAACGTGGCATTGATTCGTGGTACGTACGCCGACGAAAACGGTAACTTGACGCTTGATAAGGAAGGCTTGGACATGGAAGTGCAAGCCATTGCCCAAGCAGCCCACAACTCAGGTGGTATCGTTATCGCCCAAGTTGAAGCGGTAACGGAAAACAATACGTTGCACCCTAAGAAGGTTAAGGTACCTGGTATCTTGGTTGACTATATTGTGGTAGCCCAACCAGAAAACCAATTCCAAACGGAAAACACGTTGTACAACCCAGCATTCTCTGGTGAAGTACGTGTGCCATTGAAGTCAGTGCCAGCATTGCCTTTGGATCCAAAGAAGGTTATCGCGCGTCGTGCAGCAATGGAATTGCGTTCAGGCGCCATCTTGAACTTGGGTGTTGGTATCCCAGTTAACGTGTCAGCGGTTGCAGCTGAAGAAGGTGTAAGCAACGACTTCGTTTTGACAACTGAGGCTGGTTCAGTTGGGGGTGTGCCTGCCGGTTTGAAGGACTTTGGTCACGCCTACAACTCACAAGCAACGGTTGATATGGATGCCCAATTCGACTTCTACGATGGCGGTGGAATTGACTTGTCAGTGCTTGGTTTGGCACAAACTGATGCAACGGGTAACGTCAACGTTTCAAAGTTTAACGGCCGCGTGGCTGGTGCTGGTGGTTTCATCGACATCTCACAAACGGCTAAGAAGTTGGTCTTTGCTGGAACGTTCACGGCCGCTGGTTTGAAGGAGCACGTTGAAGATGGCAAGTTGGTCATCGACGAAGAAGGTCGTTTCCCTAAGTTTGTGGCTAATGTTGAGCAAATCACATTCTCAGGTAAGTACGCGGCAGCCAACCAACAACCAGTCGTTTACGTGACTGAGCGTGCTGTCTTCGAATTGACGGCTGACGGTTTGATGTTGACTGAAATTGCACCAGGAATGGACTTGGATAAGGACATCTTGGCGCACATGGACTTCAAGCCACTTATCAGTGACGACTTGAAGCAAATGGACGCTGGTTTGTTTGCTGAAGAATGGGGCGGATTGTCAGCCCTAGTTAACCAATAAGAAAAAATACGAAAGAAAAAGAGGACTATTAATTATGGCAACTGTTGCAGAAATTCTAGGAACGAAGTACCCACTTATTCAAGGATCAATGGCGCGTATCTCACGTCACGAATTGGTTATCGCCGTTTCAAACGCCGGTGGATTGGGTGTTTTGACATCAGTTGGTTTTGACAAGGAAGGTTTGCGCGAGGAAATCCGCAAGGTTAAGGCTGGAACTGATAAGCCATTCGCCGTCAACTTGATGTTGATGATGAAGAACATCCCCGAGATGGTTGAAGTTATCATCGAAGAAGAAGTGCCATTCGTTATGACTGGTGCGGGTACGCCAAAGCCATACATGCCTGCTTTGACTGAAGCTGGTATCAAGGTTATCCCAGTTATCCCTTCAGTTAAGTTGGCTAAGAAGATGGAAGATTTGGGTGCCGTAGCCGTGGTTGCTGAAGGTATGGAATCAGGTGGTCACGTTGGTGAGACGACAACGATGGCTTTGGTCCCACAAGTTGCTTCAGCTGTTAACATCCCAGTTATCGCTGCCGGTGGTATCGGTGACGGACGTGGTGTCGCCGCAGCTTACGCTTTGGGTGCCCAAGGTATCCAAGCTGGTACGATCTTCTTGACGGCTGACGAAACGCCAGTGCCAGATGCCTTCAAGCAAGCCGTTTTGGACGCCGATGACACGGCTACGACAGTTACGGGTCGTCGTTCAGGTGCCCCAGTTCGTTCAATCAAGAACCCTATGATTGCTAAGTACCTTGAGCTTGAGTACTCAGGTGCTTCACGTGACGCCTTGGAAGAGTTGTCATTGGGATCATTGTCAAAGGCTGTCTTTGAGGGTGACGTTGAAAACGGTTCAGTTATGGCCGGTGAAATTTCAGGTATGGTTAACAGCAAGCGTTCAGTAAAGGACATCATTGAAGGATTGTTCAACGAAGCTGAAGAAGTGGTTAACAACTTGAAGATTACTTACTAATTAAATATCGGGTTCCCTGGTTAGGAACCGAGGAGTAGGAATATGACAAACAAAACAATTAATCGTTGGGCAGTGCTAATTGCCTCTGCAGTGGTTTTGCTATGTACAGGTGCTATTTATGCCTTCAGTGTGTTGGCTGGTCCGCTAAGTGCTGAAAAAGGTTGGTCAATGGAAGCCATTATGACGGCTTTCGCAATCAACTCAGCAATTGGACCCATCCCAATGATCCTAGGTGGTTTCTTAACAGATAAAGGATTGGCTAAGTGGTCAATCGTCTTGGGTGGTATCCTTTTTGCAGTCGGCTTCTTCTTGACTGGCTTTGCCACGAGCACAACGATGCTTTACTTGTCATACGGTGTATTAGCAGGTCTTGGACAAGGGTTTGCATACTCAGGTGCGTTGAGTAACAGTATCAAGCTTTTCCCTGATAAGAAGGGCTTGGCTTCTGGTATTATCACAGCCGGTATGGGTGGTGCAGCGATTATTGCCGCACCGATTGCGAATGCGATTATCGAGTCTTCAAATGTCATGAACGCTTTCCGTTACTTGGGCTTGGCGTATGTTGTGATCATCATCTTGGCTGGTTTTTTCATTAAAACTGCGCCAAAGGATTACGCACCAGCCGGCTGGTCACCAGCTGAACAAGCCGGTGCACCAAAGATGGTGAACAAGAATTGGACGCAAATGTTGGCCACGTCAGCGTTTTACTTGATTTTCTTCATGTTGTTCACAGGTGCCTTTGCCGGTTTGATGATTGCGTCAAACGCCTCAACAATCGGTCAACGCATGTTCGGTTTGACGGCTGCAACGGCCGCAGGTTATGTCAGCTTGTACTCATTGAGCAACACGCTTGGTCGTGTGTTGTGGGGCACAATTTCTGACAAGATTGGGCGTAATAAGACCCTTTACATCATTATGATTGTGGTCATCGCCGCCTTTGCGTTGATCCTTGGCATGAATTCACAAATTGGTTTCGCCATCGGTATCATTGCCCTAGGTTTGACGTTCGGTGGTGTGATGGGAGTCTTCCCACCAATGGTGATGGAAAACTTCGGTCCCATCAACCAAGGTGTCAACTACGGTATTACATTCGTCGGTTACTCAGTTGCCGCCTTCTTCGCACCAAAGGTTGCCGTTGGTATGGCTGGTCAATCAGGTGATTTCTCAAAGGCATTCTACGTTGCCATTGTGATTGCGCTAGTTGGTATCGTGTTGAACTTCACGTACGTACAGCTTAAGAAGCGTGCAAACTAAATCATTAATTCGATAAGGATCCTCGTTGGATACGAGGGTCCTTTTTTCGTGCGCGACGCACTTACTTATAGTCATGAATAAAAATCTTTTGTTTCGGTGTAAACTAATAAAAGGTAAAAAGTAGAAGGGGTTGGAGATATGAGCAAGGAACATGATACGCAAACACTAGCGCAGCGCAATAATTTGATTCGTGCCGCTGTAATGGGAGCCAACGATGGGATCCTGTCGGTTTCAGGAATCGTTATTGGTGTGGCTGGTGCGACGACAAATTCATTTGCAATTTTTATTGCTGGTTTCGCTGGTGCGTTGGCCGGGACAGTTTCAATGGCGATGGGAGAATATACATCAGTTCACTCACAAAATGATGCGCAAGTGAAGGCCGAAAAGGTGCAAGAGGTGGCCTTGCAAACGCAATACGATACTGAATTTGAGTTTGTGAAAAACAAGTATGCGGCGCAAGGTATTTCTGATGAACTGGCAACGCAAGCAACCAAGGAAATGATGGCCAACGATGCACTAGGAACAACAGTACGTGAACGTTATGGTTTCAGCTTGCATCACGAAGTTTCAGCGATTGGGGCCGCCATGGCATCAATGATTGCTTTTCCATTGGGATCCTTGTTGCCAATGTTGGCCATTACCTTGTTTCCAGTGAAGGAGCGTGTTATTGCGACGGGGATTGCTGTGCTAATTGCGTTGGCGATTACCGGGTATTCAGCCGCTCATTTGTCCGGGGCCAACGAAAAGCGGGCGACGATTCGAAACATTGTGGCAGGTATTTTCACAATGGTCGTGACGTACTATATCGGAACGTTGATTGGACACTAGGAGGGATGGCGTCATGAATAATAAAGTTAAGACCCATCAAACGATGGAAGAACGCTTGAATGCGATTCGTGCCGGTGTGCTTGGTTCGAACGACGGTATTTTGACGGTTGTTGGCGTGTTGTTCTCGGTTGGGGCAGCGACGAGCAATCAATTTACAATCTTTATCGCTGGTTTGGCTGATTTGTTGGCCTGTGCGTTGTCGATGGCTTCTGGTGAATATGCGTCAGTGTCATCACAAGCGGATGCTGAAAAGGTTGTTGTCGATCGCGAAACACAACGATTGCGCGTGAATCCAGCTGGGGTAGCGGAAGATATTCGCGCGTTTTACGTTTCGCGAGGGGTGACGACGGAAACCGCTGGTAAAATTGCGGATGAGCTGATGGCTAAGGCGCCGTTGGAAACGATTTTGGCAACGAAGTACGATGTCCAATTGGGACACTATGTGAGTCCATGGTCAGCGGCCGTTTCATCTTTGATTTGTGCGGCTGTCGGTGGGGCGTTCCCGTTGTTGGCAATGATTTTGGCGGCACCTCGCTGGAAATTCTTAGCCACGATTGGTGCGACGGTGGTTGCCGTGGCGTTGACTGGGTATCTAAGTGCCGTAATTGGTAAGGGATTCCCAATCAAAGCGATTAAGCGTAACGTGATTATCGGACTTTTGACGATTGCCATCCACTATGGCATTGGCATGTTCTTCTAAAGTTAGGTAAAATAAACATTAAGTAAGACTGAGTTTAGGCTCGGTCTTTTTTGTTAATTGGCTTTAATTTGGTAAGCTGGAAGGTAACAACAGGAGTGAGGAGCGCACTTGATATGGCAACGACACGATATGGACTTTTGGGCTACCCGGCCCGTCATTCAAAATCACCAGCAATGCATAATGCTGCGTTTAAACAAGCGGGCATTGATGCGCAATATGATGCCTATGAAGTCGCACCGAATGCACTGGCGGCGACGTTCAAAAGTTTGGTTGCATCTGGCGTGGCGGGTTTCAATGTGACGATGCCGTTTAAGGAAGCGATTATGCTGTACTTGGATGACTTGACGCCATTAGCTCGTCGGCTTTCAGCGGTTAACACCGTCGTGATTCGCGATGGCAAAACGATTGGAGATTCAACCGACGGAGCTGGTTTTTGGCGGACGTTACGCGAGCCAGCTGACCAAGTCATTTTGATTGGTACTGGTGGGGCAGCCCGCGCGATTATGGCGACGGCGCCGAAGTCGGTGACGTTGCACGTGTTCAATCGTCAAAGTGAACGTTTCCCAGAAAAAGCGGCGATGGTCAATGATTTGGCGGGCGTTGAATTGCATGATTTGGAAGAAATTGGGGTGTATTTGCCATATGCCGATTTGATTGTGAACGCAACGAATGTGGGGATGCAATCGGACGTGTCGATTCTTTCAACTGAACAATTCTATGAAACGCAACCAGATGTCCAGGTAGTTGATATCATCTATAAGAAAGAGCCGACGCCATTCGTGGCAGCGGCCCGTGCAGCTGGACGTCAAGCAGATGACGGCCTTGCCATGTTGATTGGTCAAGGGGCGTTGAGTTTTGAACAATGGACCGGTCAATTACCTGATATCAACGTCATGAAGCAGGCGATTATGTCAGCTGAAGAAGGAGAAGAGTAACCATGATTTTAGTCATGAAGAATGTGCAAGCCGCGCAACAGGCTCTCGCAGCAGCGACAGCAGCCGGCTTGCAAAATGTGTATGCACACGAGGAACGCGTGGGCTTTGCGACGGTTAAAACGTTGGCAGAAGTCCCATTTGTGAATGAAGCTGATGTTGCTGAAGTGATTGAAAAGCACCCGGCGGCATTGAAGAGTTCACGACTTTTCCACCCAGCTGATACGGTGATTAAGACCGCCCACTCAGTGATTGGTGGAGACAACTTTGTCTTGATGGCAGGGCCGGATTCGATCGAGTCAGCTGAACACGTTATGGCGATGGGCGCATCCGTGCAAGAAGCAGGCGCAACGTTGCTTCGTGGTGGGTCATACAAGCCACGCACAAGTCCCTACAGTTTCCAAGGTTTGGGTGAGGTCGGTTTGCAAATGCACCGTCAAGCGGCAGATGTCTTGGGGATGGACATGATTACGGAAATTATGGACACGCGGGATGTCGAAATTGTTGGGCAATACACTGATATTTTCCAAGTCGGTACGCGCAATATGCAAAATTTCAGTTTGTTAAAGGCGCTGGGGCAACAAAACAAGCCTGTCGCGTTGAAGCGTGGCATGAGTGCCTCTATTGATGAGCTATTAAGTGCGGCAGAATATATCGCATCAGAAGGTAATGACCAAATTATCTTGATTGAGCGCGGAATTCGCACCTTCGATAACAAGTACACACGTAACACGATGGATGTGAGTGCGATTCCGGTTTTGCAAGAATTGACACATTATCCAGTTTTGGCTGATCCATCACACGCCGCTGGTGTCGCACATCACGTGACGTCAGTTGGATTGGCAGCTGTCGCAGCCGGTGCTCAAGGATTGATGGTCGAAATTCACGACCACCCGGAAGCCGCGTTTGTTGATGGTGCACAGGCTTTGACACCAGCACAATTTATGGCGCTGGCTGACAAAGCGCGTGCAATTCACGAAATTGTAAGGGGATAATATGATTCAGATAACTTTACCTGAGAAGCAATATCGTATTGAAATTCAAGCTGGTCTACGGCATGCAATTGGTGAACAGGTTGCCAAGGTTTGGTCAAAGCGCAAGGTGCTGTTGATTTCAGATGAAAATGTTGCGGAGCACTATTTCACCTTAACAGCTCGCAATTTAGTGTTGAATGGGTTTGAAGTTGTGCCTGCTGTTTTGCCTGCCGGTGAACAGACGAAGTCGTTAGAAGCAGTTAACTACTTGGTTGGCGTCATGGCTGAACAGGGGTTTACGCGGCAGGATGGCGTGATTGCCCTTGGTGGCGGTGTGATTGGCGACACAGCTGGATTCGTTGCGTCAATCTACATGCGTGGCATTGCCTTTATTCAAGTTGCAACCTCATTGACGGCCCAGGTTGATTCAAGTGTCGGCGGCAAGAATGCCATCAATATGGCGGATGTCAAAAACATTATGGGGACTTTTTATCAACCGGATTTGGTCATTATTGACCCAGATTATCTGGAGACATTGTCTGACCGGGATTTAGTCGAAGGTTATGCTGAGGTTGTGAAGACGTCAGCCTTGGCTGGTGGCGAGTTCTGGAAGTGGACCGGCCGCATGAAGACAATCGCTGACATACGGGCAAATGCGCAATGGTTAATTGAACAATCAGTACAATATAAGGCTGACATTGTCATGGCTGATGAAAAAGAGGGTGGCGTGCGTAAGGTGTTGAACTTCGGTCACACATTTGGTCACGCCATCGAATTGATGGCCCACGGCGAATTGCGCCACGGTGAAGCGGTCGCGGCAGGCATGGTGACGATTTCAGATCGATTTGAACGTGATGGCAACACTGAAGCTGGTTTGACGGATGCGTTGGTTGAACGCTTGTCACCGGTCGGTTTGCCAGTTTTCTCACCATTAATTGGTGAAGGTGACTTTTACGACCATTTGAAGAATGATAAGAAAAATCAATCCGGCACGTTGCAATTGGTCGCCCTTGCGGCACCAGGCAAACCGGTAATCGTTAAAAAAGAGTTAGCAGCAATGAAAGAATTCGTGGAAGGAAACCCAGAATAATGCGTTATATGACGGCGGGTGAGAGTCACGGCCCAGAAGAAGTGGCAATTATCGAGGGCATTCCAGCTGGTTTGCACTTGACCCAAGAAGATATTAATACGGAACTAGCACGACGCCAGCACGCAGCTGGTCGTGGGCAACGCCAAGTGATTGAGACGGATACGGTCACCATTATGGGTGGGGTACGCCATCAAGTGACATTAGGTTCGCCAATTGCCTTGAACGTGCACAATGATGATCACAATCACTGGACAAAGATTATGGATCCCAATACGCCAGCTGACGAAGAGAACAGCAAGCGTAAAGTGATGCGTCCACGTCCAGGTCACGCTGATTTGGTTGGCGGTATGAAGTATCGTCACGCTGCTGATTTGCGAAATGTGTTGGAGCGTTCATCAGCTCGTGAAACGGTCATGCGTGTTGCTGTCGGCGCCGTTGCAAAGCGTTTGTTGGCCGAATTGGGTATCGATGTGCACGGGTTCGTGTTAAACATCGGACCGGTTCGCGCTGATGCGGGTCAAATTTCGCAATACAAGACCTTGGCTGAGTTGCGTGCTGTTACGGAGAGTTTTCCAACTCGTACATTGGACGCCGAAACGGATGAAAAGATGCGCACGTTGTTGGATGACACGAAGCGTGATTACAACACAGTTGGTGGGACGGTTCAAGTTATCGCAACCGGCGTACCAGTTGGCCTGGGTTCATATGTGTCCGCTGATACAAAGTTGGATGCCAAGATTGCGCGCGCCATTATTGGCATTAATGCGTTCAAGGGCGTTGAATTTGGTGGCGGATTTGAGAACGCTGAAAAGTTCGGCTCAGAAGTGATGGACGAAATCTACTGGAGCGAAGAACGTGGTTTTTACCGCGGTTCTAACAACCTCGGTGGATTCGAAGGTGGCATGACCAATGGTGAACCGGTAGTGGTGAAGGGCGTTGTGAAGCCAATTCCAACGCTTTATCGAGCAATGCAAAGTGTCGATATCGATACTCACGAAGACCACCGCGCGTCAGTGGAACGCTCTGATACGACGGCGGTTACAGCAGCTGCCGTAATTGCGGAGCACATGGTGGCCATTGAGTTGGCCACTGCGATTTTGGATAAATTTGATACAGATAATATGGATCGTTTGAAGGAGCAATTAGCGGCGTACCGTGCCGAAATTAAAAACTTCTAAGTCGCCCCGAAAGGAGTCAGTGTATGACAAACCGACAATTAAAAACTGCAGCAACCGGCATTAATGGCCGGTTAACGGTACCGGGGGACAAGAGTATTTCACACCGTGCGGTTATGTTGGGGAGTATTGCAACTGGGGAGACGACGATTTACGGGTTGCTTGATTCGGATGATGTCCGAAATACGTTGGGCGCCATGCAACAGTTGGGGGTAACCGTCGATTGGTATGATGATCGTGTCGTTGTGCACGGCCGGCCACTCACGGCGTTGACGGAGCCAGATGAACCACTTGATATGGGGAATTCTGGTACTAGTACGCGCTTGTTGATGGGGTTGTTGGCGAATCAACCATTCCCGATGACATTTGTTGGGGATGCCAGTTTGAGCACCCGTCCTTTGGCACGCGTGATTGATCCATTGACGAAAATGGGTGCCCGTTTTGTGTCAACCAATCACCGTTTGCCGGTGACGACGATGCCAGGCTTTGGTTTGCATGGGATTCACTACCGTTTGCCAGTGGCATCTGCACAAGTGAAGAGCGCGTTGATTTTGGCTGGCTTGCAAGCTGAAGGTGAGACGGTAATTACCGAGCCGCTTGCGACGCGTGACCACACTGAACGGATGTTGCAAAAGTTTGGCGTAGCAGTTACCCGTGATGGCCAAGACATTATCGTGACACCGAATACGGCATTGACTGGAACGACGATTAACGTACCTGGCGATATTTCGTCAGCTGCGTTTTGGATTGTGGCCGCATTGTTGGTGCCAAATAGTGAACTGCGTTTGACTGGCGTTGGTGTTAACCCAACGCGTGACGGCATTCTGCGCTTATTGCGTCGCATGGGTGCGGTGATTGAACTAGATAATGTGATTTCAGAAGGTGAACCAACCGCGGATTTGATTGTTCGCACACAAGCTTTGCAAGGAACGACAATCACGTCAGAGGATATTCCGACGGCGGTCGATGAAATTCCAATGTTGGTTTTTGCTGCGACCCAAGCGTTGGGGGATACCTTGATTACCGGTGCGCAAGAACTTCACGTGAAGGAAACAGACCGCATTGCAACTGTGACTACGCAACTTAATAAGTTAGGGGCAAACATCGAGGCCCGCGAAGATGGGTTCTTGGTGCACGGCGGCACACCGTTGCATGTTGAAGAGCCAACGGCGGTTGATTCATCAGGCGATCACCGAATTGGGATGATGCTGGCGATTGCGGCCTTGTTGACGGACGGTGAAGTTACCTTAGCGAACGCTGATTCAGTCAGCGTGTCGTATCCAAGTTTCTTTGCGGACCTAGAAAGATTGGTGGAAGCATAATGAAAACAGCGATTTTAATTGGTTTCATGGGGGCCGGTAAGACGACGGTTGGTCGCTTGCTAGCTGAGATGTTGGCTGTGCCATTAACCGATACCGATAAAATGATTATTCGCAAGACGGGACAAACGCCAGGTGAAATTTTTGCCACAGAGGGTGAGCCAGCTTTTCGTGCGCTGGAACATGATGTGTTGCAAGAAGTTATTAATAATGAGGGCATTATTGCAACAGGTGGTGGCATTATCGAGACACCAGGTAATATCCAATTGTTGTCGGAAGCGAATGTACCAGTGTTTTATCTATCAGGTTCATTTGGGCAAACGATGGAACGCTTGGCGGACGATGACACGCGCCCAATTTTGCGTTCAAAGACGTTGATGGAAGTGGCAGCGCTATGGCGTAACCGCTTGCCGAAATATGACGCAGCTGCCAGTCACGTGATTGCGACAGACAATAAAACAGCGGTTGAAGTCGCAACTGAAATTCGCGATTTACTAGGTGAATAAGATGACGAATTTGAAAATTGGGTCGGCAGTTGCAACGTCTGAGCGCCCGTTGATTGCAGTACCAGTCATGGGTGAAACCGTGAATGATGTGCTGGTGATGTTGGAACAGGCAAATGAGAGCCAAGCTGATGTCATCGAATGGCGCGTGGATTATTTAACTGATCCGGGTGAGCTTCAGGCCAGTCAAATGCAAACCATCGCCTTTAATGCGGATAAGCCGTTAATTGTTACGTGGCGAACAACGGCTGAAGGTGGACAAGAAGACTTTGATAGTGTTGCTTATCACTGGGTATACCAGTTGGCGATTGCAAGTCGGGTTGCGGCGGTGGATATTGAAGTTGCGTTACTCGAAGAAGTTGGGGATGTGGTCGAAGATGCGCAGTCACAAGCTATCATTGTCATTGGGTCACGTCATTATTTTGACAAGATGCCAGCTGATTTAGATGCTGAGTTACAAAGCATGGTTGCAACACCGGTTGATGCTGTGAAGTTAGCCGTGATGCCAAATGATGATGGGGATGTGCAACGATTGTTGGATGCAACCAAAGCGGCCAATCAAACCAAGCCGTTAATCACAATGGCGATGGGTGAACTTGGCCAACGGTCACGTTTTGAAGGACACCAATATGGTTCTCAATTAACGTTTGCCAGTCTTGGTGAAGCATCAGCGCCAGGGCAACCGGGAGTCATGCAATTAAAGGCACAATTTAAATAGATTAGTAACAGCACTGGCCAGTAAAATGTTCAGTGCTGTTTTTATGTGTACAAGTTTTGGGACTGGATATAATTGCTTTATCAGCTATTTACGCCGTATTAGAATAACTTGTCTTTTGAATAATGAAAGGGCTTGCATTTAAAAATTAGACTCCTATAATGGGTCTCGTAAGTTGGTTGGCCGGACAAATCAACCCAACTAAGCTGACGAAGTTTTAGCTGCCAACACAGATTTTGTTCTAATTTTGGAGGATAGCATCATGTCAGAATTGTTTGACTTCCCTAAGGTTGAGTACCTTGGTGGTAAGAAGGGCATTAACTTTTTGGACGCCAAGGGATATAACTTTTACAATCCTGAGGAGCCTGTAACAATCAACGGAGAAACAAAGCCAATGAAGGATTGGTTGAAGTTCTCAGTTGCTTACTGGCACACGATGGACCAACGTTTGGTTGACCCATTTGGTGAAGGAACCGCCGTACGTCCTTGGGATGTTGACGGTGTTGATGATGTCACGAGCATGGAGCAAGCCTTGAAGAAGGTTGATTACATGTTTGAGTTCATGGACAAGTTGGGCGTTGAATACTTCGCCTTCCACGACCGTGACTTGGCACCAGAAGGAAACACGTTGGCTGAAACGAACGCCAACTTGGATAAGGTTGTCGACAAGATTGAGCAAAAGATGCACGAAACTGGCAAGAAGTTGCTATGGAACACATCATCATTGTTCACGAACAAGCGTTTCTTGGCCGGTGGTGCCACGACGCCATTTGCTGATGTCTTTGCATACGCTGCAGCCCAAATTAAGCACTCTTTGGAGATTGCTAAGCGTTTGGGTTCAGAGTCATATGTCTTCTGGGGTGGTCGTGAAGGTTACGAGTCATTGTTGAACACTGACACGAAGCGTGAGTTGGATCACATCGCTAAGTTCTTCAAGTTGGCCAAGGAGTACGCTAACGAAATTGGTTACACTGGTCAATTCTTGTTGGAGCCAAAGCCAAAGGAGCCAACGGCACACCAATACGATACTGATGTCCAAACGACGATTGCCTTCTTGAAGACATACGGTTTGGAAAACGACTTCAAGTTGAACTTGGAGGGTAACCACGCATACTTGGCTGGCCACACTTACGAACACGAAGCTCGCTTCGCCCGTGAAGCTGGCTTGTTGGGATCATTGGACGCCAACATGGGTGACAAGCAAACTGGTTGGGATATCGATGAATTCCCTAATGACATCTATGAAGCAACGTTGGTCATGTACGAGTTCGTTAAGAACGGTGGTTTGCCAACTGGTGGTTTGAACTTTGACTCAAAGGTTCGCCGCGCATCATTCAAGCCTGATGACTTGTTCTACGCCCACATGGCCGGAATGGATGTTTACGCTGCTGGTTTGCGTGTTGCGTTGAAGATGGTTGAAGATAACTTCTTGGAGAACATCTACAAGGAGCGCTACTCATCATTCGATTCAGGTATCGGTGCTGACTTCGAAGCTGATAAGGCAACCTTCAAGGACTTTGAAGATTACATCTTGAACAAGACGAACGACGAAATCTTCTCAACGATCCAATCAGGACGTTTGGAAGCTATCAAGGCAACCTTGAACAACTACATCTACTCAGTTTTGGGTACGACTTTCAACAAGTAATTAATAAACAACCTCATATTCTCAAAAATAATCATCTGTAAAAAAATAAAAAACGAGCCCAGCAGGCTACTGTGATAACCTGCTGGGCTCGTTTTGTGTTAATAAGGTTTAATAATCCATGCCACAATGGCATAGCCAATTATCAAAATGAATGCAACAAACCAATGCCAGATTGGCAAAGAATCAGTCGCAGTTTGCGTTCGTGGAAAGCCTTCCGTGAACCCGTGTGATGTCATGGCCATGGCCAAGTCATCAGACCAGTTCAGGGCACTGACAATTGCTTTGAAATACAATTGTGGGTTCCAAAAGTGATAGGTGATGCCACGTAATGAGGCGGCGTAACGAATCGTTTGGACCTGGCGTCGGACACGAGGCAACAAATTGAAAGCTGCCAACAAGCCATAGGTAAAGGTTGATGACAACTTGGCATGCAAGTGCAAACTGATAAGCAAATCTTTCACGTGGGTGGTTAATGTCAGCGCCGCGCCAAGCAGTAGATAGGCGTATAGACGTGAGGCATAAACCAACGCAATGCGATGTGTATCACCAGTTCCAAACGCAATGAATGACCACCATGTCCCAAAGGCAAGTGGGGCAGCCACTACCAACATAATTGCGATGACTTTACCGGACACGCGTTGCAACAATAGATAGAGCAAACCAACCACGGCAACGATAATGTTCAACGTGATGGATTGATTAAAGGCGGTTTGAAAACCAATCCCAATCAGAATAACGAGCAAAACGGTTGGATTCAACTTAAACATGTTGGGCACCTCCGATTAGCGTTAAATGTTGGTCGGCAAAATGCAGTTCATAATCGACAAAGCCTGTCAGACCTTGGCGTTGATGTGAAATCATCAAAACGGTTTGATTGGTTTGCTGGATTGTTTCTTGCAACAAGGTCATCAACACATTGACGGACGTACTATCCAAACCAGCGAGCGGTTCATCAAGTAACAAAACCGGTTGGCCCATGATTAACATGGTCAGGAGTTGCAACTTCTTTTGTTGTCCGCCAGATAGTTGGTACACAACATGGTCTTGTAAGTTGCTTAATTGCAACTTCTCAAGCGCATCTGCAACACGATCATCCGTCCAATAAGTCGCTTGCAAACTAAACTTTTTCGATAGCGCAATTTCACTCGCCACGGTCATCGTCACGAATTGATCAATGGCTGATTGGAAGACCAGCGCAAGGCGTTGTGACCAGTGCTTTTGTTTAACTTTGCGACCATCAACGGTTTCCCAAAGAATTTGGCCATCATACGCGCGTTGATGGGTGAGTCCTTTGAAGAACGTTGACTTGCCAATCCCATTAGCACCTGAAATCAGCCCAATCTGACCAGCGGGTGCGGTAAAGGTTGCATCTTGCAGCAATTGGCGGTCGCCAACTGCAACACCAAAATATTGCCAACGCAATGGCCCATCACCAGCTGGTGTGCCACCAAAAGTTGGGGTAGGTGCAATGTTAGTTAGCATATCGCGACTCGCTTCATCCAACGTACCAGTTTCCGTATCGAGTTGGTAAAGGGTATCAACGAGGTCGGCGTACCCAGACAAGTCGTGGTCGGAAATCAGAATCGTCGTGCCGTTTGCGTGTTGTAAATCTTTGAGATCTTGCAACAACGATTGGCGGGCATCTGGATCGACGTTGGCGAATGGTTCATCAAGCAAAATGATGTCACTTTGCATCGCAAAAATTGTCGCCAAGGCCACGCGTTGCTTTTCGCCACCAGACAGCGTTAGTAGTTCTTGGTCGGCTAATGCGCCCAAGTCCAATCGCGTAATCGCATCCGTGACACGACGTTCGATGTCGCTGACAGACAACTGCAAGTTTTCCAATGCAAACGTAATTTGCTCACGGGCAGTGCGCATCGCAAACTGGCGGTCTGGGTTTTGAAACAGCATCGCAACCCGCTTAGCTTTCTCAAATGGTGCGATAGGGCCAATGGATTGACCTTCTAACAAGACGTCGTCATTTGTGACAACGCCACCAAATTTTGGTAGCAAGCCAGCCATCGCTTTGAGTAACGTTGACTTACCTGAGCCAGAAGGGCCAACCATCAAGTTGAAACTGCCGGGCGTCAAATCCAAATTTATCTTATTCAAAATGTTTGGCTGATCAGCTTCGTAAGCAAAGCTGAAATCTACAACACGTAATGATGTCATAATTAACGCTTCATCAAACCTGACTTCGCAACCAAGGCGTTAATCAAGTAGACCAACACACCGGCGAACAACCCAACAGAGATTAAACGAATCACAAACAACGTGATCAACATACCAGGCTTGTAGGCCATGTAACCTGAGTTAACCAAGTCCCAAGCGAATGTGACGATTGTACTGGTCAAAACTGAAAGGCTCAAACCAAGCTTGCCCCAGTTCTTGTAACCCGTAATGGCGAAACCAAGTTCTGAACCGATTCCTTGGACGAAACCGTAAATCAACGTTGCGGCACCCCAGCTTGAGAAAAGCAACATTTCAACAACGGCAGCCAAAACTTCACCGATTGTCGTGGCACCAAACTTTTGCAACAAGACACCAGCCAATGGACCAGCCATCAACCAAACACCAATCGTCATATCGTTAGCGTATGGCTTAAGTGGGGTCGCTGACAAGAAGTAGTATGAGGCACCCCATAATTGGTAGATAACCCCAAAGAAAATGGCAATAATGGCTAGGAAAATAACATCTCGTAGCGCCCAACCGCGCTTGTTTTCAACAACTGTTTGCATGACGCAAACCTCCAAATAAAATTTCGAATCGCCCAAAGCCATGGAAATAAAAAAAGGACCCCAGCATAACTGCAAACGCAGTCTGATACTGGGGTCCGTTTACTTCAATCGTAAACAAACCAAGCTCCCCGGCAGGCATTACCCTGCTTAGGTTCCATGGGTATTATCTCAGCCATAACGGCACCCCAGCTTGTTTGATTCGTTAACACAAGTATAGGGGGTTAGGCGAGGGTTTGCAACTGTCCACGGAATTCGTCGAGGTGGTCGTAACCCTTTTCGGCCATAATGGCGATCAACTCGTTGTTCAAACGCTCGAAGATAGCAGGTCCTTCGAAGTATAGCGCCGTCCCAACTGAGACCAAGTCAGCACCGCAAAGGATGTGGTCGTAGACATCGCGACCATTTGTCACACCACCAGTGCCGATAATCTTGATTTCAGGGCGCAAGCGTTGACGCAAGGCACGTACGTTCGCAAGGGCAGTTGGCTTAACGATTTCACCGCCAAGACCACCGAACCCCCCCTTAGGTGCGATGACAACCGTGTCCGTTTCAGGATCAACGACCAAACCGTTACCGATTGAGTTAATCGTGTTTACGAAGGCTAATGGGAAGTCGTTCAAGATTTCGGCAATCATGTCGAAGTGGGCGATATCGAAGTAAGGTGGCAACTTCACACCCAAAGGCTTTGTGTAGAAGCTGAAGACCTCAGTCAAAATCTCACGTGTTGTGTCGAAGTCGTAGGCTGTTTGTGGCTTACCTGGCACGTTTGGGCAAGACAAGTTCAATTCGACCAAACCATTAAAGTCAGAAGCTTGCACTTCGCGCAACATCGCCAAATTATCGGCCTTTGTCAGACCAGCGATTGAAAGGAACAATGGCTTTTCGTCTTGGTGTGTAATCGTGTAGTCCAAGTAGTAGTCCAAGCCAAGATTTGGCAAGCCCATTGAGTTGATTGAACCCAATGGCATTTCAGCAAAACGAATACCGGCGTTACCGTCGCGTTCAGCAGGTGTGGCACTCTTCGTAACCAACGAACCAGCGCCACTGGCTTCTAGAATTTGGTCCAATTCGGATGCCGTTTGGCAATATACGCCGGCAGCGTTCAATAATACGTTGTCAAAATCAAAACCAGCAATGCTCGCAGTCAAAGTTGTCATGGCTTTTTGTCCCCCAAAAGTCTTCTTGTGAAATTAAATTTTTTTAAGTCTACCAGGTTTTAAGGCCTGTGACTACACTGTTTTTCGGGTATAACGTTTTACTCGTGAATTAATTCTCAAATACAGTTGCTAGGCGAATTTATTGCTGATATTTGGTAGAATAGAAGTAACCGTAAAGCAGTTTTTTTAAGCTGCCGCAAAAAAATGGAGGAATTCGTTCGTGGAGTGTGAAATTAAGTTATTCGGTCTGTCGGCTAACAACAAGTTGGCGCGTGCAGTGGCCGAAGAGTTGCACCAACCGTTGAGTCAAATTGATATTCAACGTTTTGCTGATGGTGAAATTTATGAGCGAGTTTTGGAAAGCGTTCGTGGCGATGATGTTTACATCGTGGCACCAATTGCTGAAGAAGTGAACGACGCTTTCATGGAAATTATGATTGTGATTGATGCATTGCGTCGTGCTTCTGCTGGGCAAATCAATGTGGTGATTCCATATTTGGGTTATGCCCGTCAAGACCGCAAGGCGAAATCACGTGAGCCAATCACGGCTAAGATGGTTGCCTCAATGCTTGAAATGAATGGTGTTGACCGCGTGGTTGCCATCGATTTGCACGCTGATCAATTGCAAGGATTCTTTGATATCCCAGTTGACCACTTGCAAGCTGCGCCACTATTGTCAGACTACTTCTACAGTCGCAATATGACGGATGATTTGGTGGTTGTGTCACCCGATCACACTGGTGCTGGTCGCGCCCGTAAATTTGCCGACTTGTTGCACTCACCATGGGGTGTGGTAAATGACCACGTGGCGATGACAACACCTGAATCACCTGATGCTATTGTTGGTGAAGTAGCTGGTCGTCGTGCAATTATCGTTGACGATATCGTCGATACTGGTCGCCGTGTCCAAATGACAGCACGTGCTTTGCGTGCAAATGGAGCGACTGATGTTTTTGTTGTCGCAACCCACGCGGTTTTGTCTGGTGATGCTGCCCAACGATTGGCTGGCGATGATAATATTTCTCGTTTTGTCTTTACGGACACGTTGACGTTACCAGCTGAAAAGCAAAGCGCTAAGTTCACGATGCTGTCAGTGGCACCGTTGTTAGCCGAGGCTGTGCAACGCATTCACGACAATCGCGCTTTGGATGTTTTGTTGAAGTCACGCAATAATCCAGAAGCTAAGTTATAATGTTAACTAAGGTATATGAATTTTAATTAACTTGAGGGGTAATCACATGGTTTATGCAGCTGCAGATAATCGTTATGATATGATGCCATACCGTCGCGTGGCCGATTCTGGTTTGATTTTGCCAGCGTTGTCATTCGGGCTATGGCGTAACTTGGGCGACCAAAAGCCACTTGCTAACTCACGTGAAGTGATGTTGAAGGCGTTTGACAATGGTATTTTCTCATTCGACAACGCATCAAACTATGGTCCATCAGATGGCTCTGCTGAAGAGACATTCGGTGCTGTGTTTGAAAAGGATTTGAAGCCATACCGTAATGAATTGGTTATTACGACAAAGGCTGGTTACCACATGTGGCCAGGTCCACTAGGGGAGTTTTCTGGTAAGAAGACGTTGACGGCCGCATTGGATATGTCATTGCAACGTATGCACTTGGACTACGTTGACATTTTCTACGCACACCGTTGGGATCCAAACACAAACTTGCGTGAAACGGCTGAAGCATTGGACTTGATGGTTCGCCAAGGTAAGGCTTTGTACGTTGGTGTTTCAAACTACACGACGGAACAAGTTGCTGAAATTGGGGCGATTTTTGATGAATTGCACACACCATTTATTGGTAACCAAATGTCATACAACATGTTTAACCGTGAAGTCGAAACGACGGATATGTTGACAGAATTGGACAAGCACCACGCTGGTTTGGTTGCCTACGGTCCTTTGGCTGAAGGTTTGTTGACGGACCGTTACCTAGATGGTTTCCCAGCCGACATGCCTTTGCACCGTACGAATGCTTTCATTAAGGAAGATCCAGAAGGTACGGTCGCTAAGTTGAACGCGTTGAACAAGGTGGCTGCAGACCGCGGTCAAACGTTGGCGCAATTGGCTATGGCTTGGTTGCTTCGTGACCGCCGCGTCCCATCAATCGTTATCGGCGCATCATCAGTTGACCACTTGTTGGACAACGTGAAGGTTCGCGATAACATGGATTTGTCAGCTGAAGAGTTGGCAACGATTGATCAAATTTTGAAGAACAACTAATTGAAAGTGTCCTATTATCCAAGCGGGTAGTGGGGCACTTTTTCTGTTATACTTAGTTGATAAGTAGTAAGGGAGCGAACAACATGAAGAAGATTACAGTTTTGGGTTCATTGAACGCTGACACAATTCTGCACATTCCACATTTGCCACAACAAGGTGAGACGATGGCAATGGACGATGCCTCAACTGCCCCTGGTGGTAAGGGTGCTAACCAAGCCGTCGCTGCAAAGCGCATGGGTGGGGATGTCAACTTTATCGGTGCCGTTGGCCAAGATGTAAATGGGCAATTGCTTTTGGATGCACTTAAGGCAGATGGTGTTGATACAACCCACGTGGCTGAACTAGAAGGTGTCGCGACTGGTGCGGCTTACATCATGTTGGAAGCTGACTCACACAACACAATTTTGATTTTGGGTGGGGCTAACCGCCAAGTTAACGAATCAAACGTTGAAGCTGCTGAGGATACCATCAAGGCATCAGATGTGTTGATTGCACAATTTGAAACGCCAATGGTTGCCACTTTGAATGCTTTTAAGAGTGCTAAGGAAGCTGACGTGATGACGGTTCTTAATCCAGCACCAGCAACGAAGGACATTCCAGCCGAGTTGTTCGCCGTGACTGATTTGGTGGTACCAAACGAAACGGAAGCTGAAATCATTACTGGTATTCCAGTGACGGATGATTTGTCGATGGAAAGTGCTGCCAAGCGTTTGCAAGAAATGGGTGCTAAGAACGTCATCATCACAGTTGGTGAGCGTGGTTCTTACTTCTACATGGCTGATGGCGAAAATGGTTTCGTGCCAGCTTTGAAGGTGAAGGCGGTTGATACGACAGCTGCTGGTGACACGTTTATCGGTGCATTGACGACTAAGTTGGACGCTGACATGCGTAACGTTGAAGAAGCCGTGCGCTTTGCCAACGCAGCTGCCGCAATTACGGTGCAAGGGGCTGGTGCACAACCATCAATCCCAACGTTGGACCAAGTGAACGCTTCACGCGCATAATAAAGAATGAACGCAAACGTCGGACGCTTGTCCGGCGTTTTTTTAACAGGAGAGCAACAATGAATAATAATGACGTCGTGCGTCGCATTCGTTTTATCTACAACATCAAGAATGCTGACATGATTAAGATTTTTGAACTTGGCGGTTTGACGATTACCAAGGAGCAATACCAAGATATTATGACCAAGCAAGAACCAGATACCCCTCGTGATGAAAAATTGTCACGCCGCGATTTAGAGAAGTTCATGAATGGTTTGATCATTTCGCAACGTGGTGTAAAGAAGGATGAAGATGGGCAACCAGTTGAACCTGACTACAGCATGCAACGTGATAATGACATTAACAATGTCGTGATTAAAAAGTTGAAGATTGCGATGACCTACAGCAATGAAGACTTGATTGAGTTCTGGGAAGCAGCTGGTTTCAAGGTGTCAAAGGGTGAAGTCGGGGCCATGTTGCGTCGCAAGGGTCACCCTAAGTATTTGGTTGCTGGTGATCAATTTATGCGTAAGTTGCTTGGTGGCTTGGCCATCACGTTCCGCGACGGCGAGACAACTGAAATCGTCGATTAGAAAATTCTAATATTTTTCGCAGGTTAAGCACTGAAAAAATACCGCTAGTTTGATATACTTGCCTCATCATATAGATATGGGGGATATTAACATGGTAGCTGAATTGAATTTGGAAATTGAACCAATGCATTTTCAACGTATTTTGGTTGGGGTGGATGAATCACAACAAGGTCACGTGGCTTTGGCGAATGCGATTCACCAAGCTGTTGAGGACGACGCAAAATTGATCATCGCATCAATTTTGGAGTTGGGGGAGTTGTCAGCAGTTGATGTGTTGAGTTTGCCAACTGTGCAAGCGGTTGAAGATCAATTGGAAGCCAACTTGGCGCGTTACAAGGAATATGCGGAAGCGCACGGCGTTAAGGATGTTGAAGTTGTCTTTGATAGCGGTCAACGTGCCGGTGAAGTGTTGGTTGAAGAAATCGCACCACGCGTTAACGCTGACATGATTATCGTTGGGGCGCACTCAAAGAAGGGCTGGTGGGAATCATTGGGTTCTCAAGCCGTTTACGTTGCGCGTCACGCCAAGGTATCATCAATGATCGCCCGTTGCGATTTGGAAGAGCCTAAGAAGTGATAGATATGAAGCCCTGTGCCCTTGGTATGGGGTTTTAATTTGGGGGTAAATATGGCAATTAGAGAAGCGAATACATTAGCAGATTACGCTGGCATTTTAGCAATTGATGAAGTCGTTTGGAATACCACGAATACCCCAGTTGCCATGCAAAAATGGTCGGATGCGCTGGATTTTAAAGAATCGATGACGGCAGAAGGACGCCGCTATGGCGTTGCGGTTGATGAAAATGATGCTGTATTGGGATACGTTGAATTTTCATCACGTTTTCCAAGCTATCAGTATAAGTGGGACATTGGTCTTGGTGTTGCACCGGCTGCCCAGGGGCGAGGCATTGGCGGTCAATTGTTAGCGTGGCTACAAGAATTGGCCCGCCAAGAAAAAATGCACAAAATAACCTTACGCGTGTTGGGGACGAACCCTAAAGCGCTGCGGTTGTATGAACGAGCTGGCTTTAAACAAGTTGGTGAATTAAAAGATGAATTCTATTTGGATGGTCGGTTTGTAAATGACTATCTGATGGACTGGTTCGTCGACTGATGAAAAGCGCATGGTAACATGCGCTTTTCTTATTTTTAGAAAGTGAAAATCTAAAAAACATCATACGTATGAATTAATTTTGACTTATGTGAAAAAATACTATTGCTTAAAAAACATTCACCCTGTATACTAACTCTTGCGGGTGAGGAGCCCCGGTTAAGTGAAAGTCATAAGCCTTCAATCTGAAAAAGATTGGACGAAATCCTTTATGAATTTTATTTAGCACTATGAACTAAAATCAAAAGTTAATAGTACACTGGGGAAAACCTCGCTATGAGTTTTTAAAAACATAGTAGGAGGGTTTGTCATGTCTGAAGAAATGACAAAGAAGCCAGGCTTTGTCGGCGATGCAACTGCTGACGCAAGTTTGGGCGATGTGAACGGTTCTGTGGAGGTGCCAAAGAACGGTTCATTCTGGCGTAAGTTGTGGGCCTTTTCAGGTCCGGGGGCCTTGGTTGCCGTGGGTTACATGGATCCAGGTAACTGGGTAACGTCGGTTGCGGGTGGTGCGAACTATCACTACACGCTTTTGTCAGTCGTATTGGTCTCATCATTGATCGCAATGATGTTGCAATACATGGCTGGTAAGTTGGGAATGGTTAAGCGCGAAGACTTGGCCCAAGCCACGCGTGCTCGTACGAGTAAGTCGGGTGGTTTCGTCCTTTGGATTATCACTGAGTTGGCGTTGATTGCCACTGATATTGCCGAAGTTATCGGAGGAGCAATTGCGTTGCACTTGCTGTTCGGTTGGTCAATGATTGCGTCTGTTTTGACGACAGCGTTTGACGTATTCTTGCTATTGTTGTTGATGCGTTTCGGTTTCCGTAAGATTGAAGCAATTGTTATTACATTGATTTTGACGATTTTGGTCATTTTCGGTTACTTGGTAATTTCATCAAGCCCAGACATCGTTGCGATGTTGGGTGGATACGTACCACAATTGCAAGCTGTAAGCACCCACTCACCAAAGGGTGTTGATTCACCATTGTTGATGACGCTGGGTATCGTCGGTGCGACGGTTATGCCGCACAACTTGTACTTGCACTCATCAGTTTCACAAACACGTAAGATTAACCGCGAGAACAAGGCTGAATTGAAGGAAGCTGTGCGCTTCATGACTTGGGATTCAAACATTCAATTGACGTTGGCATTCGTTGTTAACTCAATGCTGTTGATCTTGGGAGCATCATTGTTCTTCGGTCACGCTGATTCAGTTGGAACGTTTGGTCAAATGTACTCAGCGTTGTCAGACAGCAAGGTTGCTGGTGCAATTGCATCACCAATCTTGTCAACGTTGTTCGCTGTTGCGTTGTTGGCTTCAGGTCAAAACTCAACGATTACAGGAACGTTGACTGGTGAAGTTGTTATGGCTGGATTCTTGCGTTTGAAGATTCCAATGTGGGCACGTCGTGTGATTACACGTGGATTGGCCTTGGCGCCAGTTATCGCCTTTACATTGATGTACGGTGGTGACGAGTCAAAGTTGGACGTCCTCTTGATTAACTCACAAGTCTTCCTATCAATTGCCTTGCCATTTGCGATGGCACCATTGATTTTGTTTACATCATCAAAGAAGGTGATGGGCGAAGACTTCGTTAACCCTAAGTGGATGACGATTATTGCTTGGCTAGTATTTATCCTTTTAACTGGATTGAACATCCAATTGATCGTCGAAACGGTCCGCGACATGTTCTAATAGCTATTTATCAAGACTTTGCAGCGCTTGCTGTGAAGTCTTTTTTTGTCTCAAGTGTTTATGTTTGACATATCATTATATCTCGTATAATATATACTATATCGTAAATAGTGTTATATCACGCGAAGGAGACAGGTATGAATATTCAAGTACCGACGACCGTATTGGACGGTTCGGTTCTCGCGATTCTAGCCAAGGAAGATACATATGGCTACATCATCACGAAAACCATGCAAGACTTGCTGAACGTCAGTGAGTCGACGATGTATCCGGTGCTACGCCGCCTGAAGAAAGATGGTTATGTTGAAACGTACGACCAACCATTCGAAGGTCGCATTCGACGTTATTACAAAATGACCGCTGACGGGCAAGCGCATTTGACAGAAATAAAAGATAGCTGGGGCGCTTTTCGTGGCGCAGTTGACTCACTATTGGAGGAACAATAATGGTTAATGAGTATTTAGCAGACGTGAGAAGTTATATGGCGGGAGTGCCAGAAAACGAACGCGAAGAATTGCTACAATTTTATGAGGAACAAATGATAGACGCTGGGTTAACGTCCGATCAAACCGTTGAAAAGTATGGCACGCCAAAGGAATTTGCCCGCAAGTTGAAGTTGGAGTACTTCATTCAAGTGGATGATGCACCAGAAGCAACTAACATGCCGGCTGGTAAGCGAACAAAGAACCGTGCAACATTGATTTGGTTGATTATTCTTGGGTTATTTGCATCACCAATTTTGATTCCAGTTGCATTGGGATTGATTGCTGCTTTGTTTGGCGTATTTATCGCGTTCATTAGCATCATCTTTGCGATTTATGCAACAATTATCGCAGCATTGGCCGTGGGTGTCTTTGCATTTATTTCAGGTATTATCTTGCTATTCCAATCAGTTGCAACGGGTATCTTCTTCATGGGGGCTGGGATTGTCGCAACGGCAGCTACGATATTCTTCGCACCACTAGTTTGGCGCGTGACGAAGTGGTTGTTTGAGCAAGTGATTGTCTTTGCAAAGTGGATTGGTCGCAAGTTGGTTCGTAAGAATCATGTTGAACCTGCACAGGAGGTGTAAGCGCATGGATTTGAAGAAAACTTTGATTATTGGCGCTGCCGGTATGGTGCTTGGTGGCGTGATGGTTGTGGGTGGTTTGAGTGCTGGTGCTGAAACAAACATTGCTTGGGACAAGGGACCTAAGATTGTTAACGTTTCAACGACACACAAGACGTTCAAGGATGCCCAAGTGCAAAATCTTGAGGTTGATGCCGGCAATAATCTTGTTGAAATCGTGCGTGGCACAGAGTGGGGTGTTAAGGCGACTGGTACATCAAACAAGGTGTTGACTGATTTGCAAGATAAGACATTGCGTATTGATGCGCCAGATGACAATCACCACATGATTTTCTCGTTTGGTAATTATGATCCAAAGGTCACGGTTACGGTGCCGTTCTCAGTCAGCTTGGATAACTTGAAGATTACGACAACGAATGGTGGCATGATTGTCCAAGGTCAAAACGTCAAGAACACGACGGTAAGTAATTCAAATGGTGGTGTCCGCTTTGAAAACTTGCAAGGTGAGCAACTAAACATTACGACGACGAATGGTGCAATTGCGCTTGAAGATACGAACTTGCATGCCGTGCATTCAAAGAGTCAAAACAGCGCATTCAAGGCTGAAAATTTGACGTTGACGGATGCGAGTGACATCACATCAACGAACGGCATGATTAAACTTGAGGATAGTCATTTCCCAGGTTTGGATGCATCAACACACAATGGTTATGTGCATGTTGAAGATGTGCAAAACGGCGACGATGACAAGAGTTACCAAACTGGTGATGCAACGAAGGCTTTGAATATTCAAACGACCAACGGTGTCATCTCAATTGAAAATTAATCACAATGAAGTCGGGTTAAATATCCGACTTTTTTGCTATCTCATAAAAATCTCATTTTTGGTATAATGAACCTAACAAACTGGGGGTCTAAATTAATGAAGATAAATCAATACGCGGTGGTTGAGACCTCGTTCGAACAACAGGTACACGAACTGACGAAAATTGTCTTTTATGACGAGGCAGTGACAGACGCGATGGGTGCTGGGGCAGCAGCCGTTTGGCAAGCGTTGTTGCTTCAAGCCTTTCCAGAGTACCGTGATGCAACATCAAAATTGCGTGATCTAGCGGTTGATAACAATCGTGATGTCACGACATTCTTGCAGAGTGGGGCGCCGCTAACAACTGAGATTTTTGATGCGGTTGCCTTGCAATTACTGGGCTTTGCAGAAGACGTTGATTACCAAATTAATCAACCGATACAAGCAGTTCATGAAATTGGCCTACCACTATATGAAAAGCGTGGTAAGTGGGATGTGGATGATGTTCTTACGGCTTGGTATGCTTTGTTGACGACGCATACGGCCGGTGGCTTGCAATTTATCGATGATTTGGCCAGCCGTGGTTACTTTGCTAAGACGAATTTGCCACTGTTTTTCAATGGGAAAGCAATGGCGACATTTGATACGAGTGCGCTAATCAAAGAAGTGGTCTACGTCGAAACGGATGTAGATACCGATGAAGACGGTGTGCGCGACTTGGTGCGCGTTGAAATTCTGCGACCTGATACATCAGTTGATGTGCCAGTCTTGTTTACCGCATCACCTTATTATCAAGGGCTAAATAACGAAGCGAACGATGCGAAATTGCATACGGTTGATGTACCACTAAGTCACAAGACACCAAACAAGGTGCGCTATGAAGATATTGCATTCCCAGGTGTGACGCTACCGGATGCTGAACAACATGAGATTGTTGCTGAAGTTGATGAAGCAACGGAAAGCTTTAAGGCAACGAGTCATGTCGACATCAATAATTACTTCTTAGCCCGTGGTTTTGCGGTGGCTTATTCTTCAGGTGTCGGCACGCGTCATTCAGAGGGAATGCAAGATACCGGTTCGCCAGAACAAGTTCTTTCGATGAAGGCAGTTGTTGAATGGTTGGCCGGTAATCGCGTTGCCTTCACAGACCGCACTTCGGGTTATGCCGTTAAGGCTAATTGGTCAAACGGCAAGGTTGCGATGACGGGAAAGTCATATTTGGGAACATTGGCAACGGCGGTCGCAACTACTGGTGTTGTTGGTTTGGAGACCGTGATTTCTGAAGCAGCTATTTCAGATTGGTACCAATACTATCGTGATAATGGTCTGGTTATTGCACCAGGTGGTTTCCCGGGTGAAGATATGGATGTGTTGGCGGAATTAGTTTATTCACGCATGCACGATGCAGCCGACTGGCACCGCACGAAGGACCAATGGACAGCCTTCCAAGCTCAAACTGACCAGATGATGGATCGTGAGTCAGGTAACTACAATGCTTACTGGGATGCCCGTAATTATTTGCCGCATGTTTCAGATATCAAAGCTGATGTGGTGATGGTGCATGGCTTGAATGATTGGAACGTTAAGCCACGCCAGGTATTCCGTTTGTGGCAAGCGTTGCAAGCAAGCGGTGTTGCCAAGAAGTTGTACTTGCATCAAGGACAACACATCTACATCAACAACAATCGTTCGCTTGATTTCTCAGATCAAATGAATTTGTGGTTGTCACACAAGCTTTATGGTGTTGCGAACCAAGCTGAAACGCAATTGCCGGATGTGACTTGGCAGGCAAATGATCAAGCGGAAACGTGGGAAACACGCCAAAACTGGGGGCAAACTAAAACAGTTGCTTTGCCGCTGACTGGCGACGATGAGATGAGCTACGAAGATTGGCAAATTGAATCTGATTTCGAGAGTTACAAGCGCGACTTTAATAACTGGCGTACTGAAATGTTGAAGCAAGAGAATGACCGTTTTGAAGTTAACCGTTTGGTGTTCACAGAAGCACCATTCGAAAATGACGTGGTGATTGATGGTGAAGTGACGGTAAAGTTGCGCATCAAGTCATCCGAAAACTTTGGTTTGGTGAGCGCGATGTTAGTTGATTATGGTGAGGCGCAACGTTTGGGTGCCACGCCAACGCCACTTGGTCAACAAATTGACCGTGGAACGGAGTGGCAACCAACGCCATTGGTAGAGTTCAAGCTGCAAAAGCCAACGACTGAAAAGATGATTAGTATTGGTCACATGAACTTGCAAAACCGCACTGCGCCATGGCAAGTTGATGATTTGGTGGCTGATGAGTATGTGACGCTTAACTTGACGTTGCAGCCAACGCTTTATCGTTTGAAAGCCGGCCACCAATTGGGCGTTATTCTATATGGAACGGACTTTGAAATGACAGTGCGTGGTAACCAAGATATTCGCTACACGATTGATACGACTAATAGTCAATTGTTGATACCAATTGTCAACAACTAGGCCATCAGGAATTTCAGTTCTCTTTTGCCCGAAATGTGCTAACATAGTACCAATTGAGTCAAAAGAAGGGTCTAACGCATGGAACGCAAACTAATCGGAATTGATTTGGATAAGACAACATTGAATGATGCAGGCGAGGTTTCAGACCGTACCCGTCGTACGTTGCAAGCTGCACAAGCAGATGGGCACATTGTGTCAATTGTCACGGGGCGTCCCGTGCGTTTGTCAATGGATATTTACGACACGTTGGGCTTGAAGTCACCAATGATTAACTTCAACGGATCATTGGGCCACAAGCCACGTCAACACTGGGAACACGAGTACTCATTTAATATTGATCGTGAAATTGCGTTTGACCTGCTTGAAAATGCCCAAATGATGGGTATTGATACTGTCGTTGCGGAAAGCAAAAATGACGTGTGGGCAAATGGTAATGGCCCACAACGTAATACGGAAGATGCCATTTTCTTCCCACAAGACGAAGCGAACCGTAAGATGCTGGATCGTTTGAACTTGCAAACGGATGTGAATGCCATCTTGATTCACGCCGAAAATGCCTTGCACCAATCACAGATTCAACACTTTGTGACGGAGCGTTACGGTGCTGATCGCGTGAACGTGAAAACTTGGGGTGGTGAATCACCAGTTCTTGAAGTGGCTCCAGCTGGTGTTTCAAAGGATACTGGTTTGGACATCTTGCGCAAGGCTTACGATATTAAGAAGGATGATATCTATGCCTTCGGGGATGAGATGAACGACTTCGAGATGATTGGTTACGCAACTCACGGTGTTGTGATGAAGAACGGTAACCCCGAACTAAAGGCAATTGCCGACGATATGACAGAATACACCAACGAAGAAGACGGCTTGGCTCGTTATCTTGAGAAGTTGTTAAAGTTGTCATTGTAATTAACATTAGAAACGTACTTGCATATTAATTGCGGGTGCGTTTTTTTATGCAACGGGTCAGGTTTTTAAAATACATGAAAAACGTGTAAAATAAATAAGAATACTTAGATTTAAGGAGATACCGAATGGCGGAGTTACCAGAAGGATTTGAAGAAAAATACCGTCAATTACTTGGCGATGAGGCAGATGCTTTTATTGAATCGTTCGATAAGCCTGTCGTGAAGGCGTTCCGTCAAAACCCCTTGAAGGCCAACATGGATTTATACGATACCAAGGCCGATGGCAAGGTGCCATGGGGTAAGTGGGGAAACTTCGGTGCCGTAAAGGGCCACTCTGTTGATCACACAACGGGTGTCATTTACTCACAAGAGCCATCAGCCCAATTGGTTGGTGAACTTGCGCACCCCAAGCCAGGCGAACGCGTGCTAGATTTGGCCGCTGCACCTGGTGGAAAGACCACACACTTGGCATCGTTTATGGAACAAAAGGGACTGTTGGTCTCAAATGAAATCTTCCGTAAGCGTGCGGCTATTTTGAGTGAAAATGTGGAACGCTTTGGTATCCAAAACGCGATTGTGACGAACCACTCACCACAAGAGTTGTCACCAAAGTTCCCACAATACTTCGACAAGATTGTGTTGGATGCACCATGTTCTGGTGAAGGGATGTTCCGTAAAGATCCAGCTGCAATTAAGTACTGGCACGAACACTACCCAGAAGAAAACGCTGCACGCCAACGTGAAATTTTGGAAGAAGCCGTAAAGATGTTGAAGCCAGGTGGCCAATTGGTTTACTCAACTTGCACGTTCGCACCAGAAGAAGATGAGCGTATCATTGCTTGGTTGATTAACGAACGCCCTGATTTGGAAATTGTTGATGCCGACAAGTACGAAGGCATGGATGATGGAAAGCCAGAATGGGCCGATGGTGACCCTGATTTGAAGAAGACGGCGCGTTTGTTCCCACACCACTCAGATGGTGAAGGACACTTTATGGCCAAGTTGATTTCAAATCAAACGGATGAAGATTACGTTTCTAAGGAACCTAAGTTGGCTAAGTCTAACTTGACCAAGGATCAACGCGAATTGTGGCAAGCATTCCGTGCAGACTTCATGCCGGATTACGACCCAGAATTGTTGATTGCCTTTGGTGACCAAATCTACGCAGCGCCAGAAGGAACGCCTGATTTGACGGGACTTCAAGTGATGCGCGTTGGGGTCCACTTGGGAACTTTGAAGAAGAAGCGCTTCGAGCCAAGTTTGGCCTTAGCGTTGGCCCTTCACCCAGACCAATTTACGCGTCGTTACGAGTTGACTGACGAAGAGTGGGCGCAATACGTTCACGGTGATACGTTCATGATTCGTGATCGCGACCAATACAAGAACGGTTGGTACTTGCTTGAAATCGGAGGCAACGGAACTGGTTTCGGTAAGTTGGTTGATGGCCAAATGAAGAATTTCTATCCAAAGGGATTGCGCTTCTTAGTTCGTGAAGATAAAGCAGAAGAATTGTCTGACGATATGTACTAATAGTGCGGTTTTTTGGTAAAATAAACCTATTACAGCTTGAAAGGAATGCACATGGCAAACGAGCAAATTACACGTGAAGAAGTTGAACACGTTGCCAACTTGGCAAAGTTGACTTTGACGGACGCTGAAGCCGACATGTTTACAGACCACTTGGAGAAGATTTTCGAAGTGGTGACGACTTTGGCTGAAGTTGATACGGAGGGCGTAAAGCCAACGTATTCAGTGACAGAAATGCACACAGTTTTGCGCGATGACGTTGCGGTTAACGCACACCAATCAGCAGAATTGTTGGCAAATGCACCAGAACACACGGATACCTTGATTAAGGTGCCAGCTATTCTTGATGAAGGAGCAGAGGGCTAATGGATTTCTTGCACACAGATTTGGAAACCTTGCACGAGCAACTCGTTAACAAGGAAATTACGGCCGTTGAATTGGCACAAGCAACGTTGGATAACATTGCTGCCACAGACGACACGTATGAAGCTTTCATCACGGTGATGAAGGACGAAGCTTTGGCAGAAGCTGCTGCAATTGATGAAGCTGGTATCGACCCAGACAACATCTTGTCAGGTATCCCATACGGTATCAAGGATAACTTGGTGACAAAGGGTGTCACGACGACGGCTGCCTCAAAGATTTTGCAAAACTTCAAGCCAATTTACGACGCAACGGTTGTTGAAAAGTTGCGTGACAACGGCGCAGTTGGCGTTGGTAAGTTGAACATGGACGAATTTGCCATGGGTTCAACAAGTGAAACGTCATACTACCGAAAGACGAAGAACGCTTGGGACCAAACAAAGGTTCCTGGTGGTTCATCAGGTGGATCTGCCGTTGCTGTTGCAGCTGGTCAAGTGCCATTTGCATTGGGGACTGATACGGGTGGTTCAATCCGTCAACCAGCAGCCTTCAACGGTATTGTTGGTATGAAGCCAACGTACGGTCGTGTATCACGTTGGGGTGTTATCGCCTTCGCGTCATCATTGGACCAAGTTGGTGTCTTCACACGTACGGTTAAGGACAACGCCCGCGTTTTGTCAGCTATGGCTGGTCAAGATGAGAAGGACCAAACGTCTTCAGACCAAGCGGTTCCTGATTTTGCTGCTAACTTGAACGGCGACATCAAGGGCATGAAGATTGCGGTGCCAGCTGAATACTTTGGTGCCGGAATCAACGAAGATGTTAAGGCAACAATCAAGGCTGGTATTGCCAAGCTTGAAGAGTTGGGTGCTGAAGTCGAAGAAGTATCATTGCCACACACGAAGTACGGTGTTGCGGCCTACTACATCTTGGGTTCTGCCGAAGCGTCATCAAACTTCCAACGTTTCGATGGTATTCGTTACGGCTTCCGTCCTGAAGGTGTGAAGAACTTGGACGACTTGTACGTTCAAACGCGTTCACAAGGCTTCGGTGATGAAGTTAAGCGTCGTATCATGTTGGGAACGTACTCATTGTCAGCAGGAACTTACGATGCATTCTTCAAGAAGGCTGCTCAAGTTCGTACGTTGATGAACGAGGACTTCCAAAACGTCTTCGCTAAGTACGACTTGATTATCGCGCCAACGACACCAAACGTTGCTTACAACTTCGGTGCTAACGAAGATGATCCAGAAGTCACTTACATGAACGACGTATTGACGATTCCAGTTAACATGGCTGGTTTGCCAGGTATGTCAGTACCTGCCGGCTTCGTTGATGGTTTGCCAGTTGGTATGCAATTTATCGCAAACCGTTTCCAAGAAGAGACGATTTACCGTGCTGCATACGCATACGAGCAAGCAACGCGTTTGTTTGAACAAGTACCAGGAGGTAACAAGTAATGGCTGTGCCTAACTTTGAAACGACAATCGGACTTGAAGTCCACGTTGAGTTGAAGACCAACTCAAAGGCAATGTCACCTTCACCAGTTCAATACGGTGCTGAGCCTAACGCCAACACGAACGTTATTGACTGGGGTTACCCTGGTGTTTTGCCACAAGCGAACAAGGGTGCGTTGGAATACGGTATGATGGCCGCTTTGGCTTTGAATGCTGATGTGACACGCGATTTGCACTGGGATCGTAAGAACTACTTCTACCCAGATAATCCAAAGGCTTACCAAATCACGCAACAACAAGAGCCAATTGGCCGTAACGGTTGGTTGGAAATCGAGTTCGAGGGTGAGAAGAAGCGCGTTGGTATTACTGAGCTTCACGTCGAAGAAGACGCTGGTAAGAACACCCACGGGACTGATGGTTACTCATATGTTGACTTGAACCGTCAAGGAACACCATTGATTGAAATTGTTGGTGCACCTGACATTTCATCACCAGATGAGGCCTACGCATACCTTGAAGCTTTGCGTCAAGCTATCCAATTTACGGGTATTTCAGACGTTAAGATGCAAGAAGGTTCAATGCGTGTTGACGCCAATATCTCAATTCGCCCAGTTGGTTCTAAGGAATACGGAACTAAGGTCGAGTTGAAGAACTTGAACTCATTCAACTATGTTCGTAAGGCTTTGGCGTTCGAAGAAGATCGTCACGCTAAGATTTACATGGCTGGTGGCACAATCAAGCAACAAACGCGTCGTTTCGATGAAGCGACGGGTGAAACTGTCTTGATGCGTGAGAAGGAAACGGCTGATGATTACCGTTACTTCCCAGAGCCAGATTTGACACCAGTTCACATCACGGACGAATGGGTTGAAGAAGTGCGTGCAAAGTTGCCAGAATCAGCAACTGAACGTAAGGCCCGTTACGTTGATGAACTTGGTTTGGAAGTGTACGACTCAGAAGTGTTGACGCAAACGTTGGCCATGGCTAACTTCTTTGATGCAACGGTTGCTGAGGGTGCTGATCCAAAGCGTTCAGCTAACTACTTGATGGGTGACGTTAACGCCTTCTTGAACGAGAAGCAAGTTGATTTGGAAGAGACTGCTTTGACGCCAGCTCACTTGGCCGGCATGATCAAGTTGATCGATGACGGTACAATCTCAACGAAGATGGCTAAGAAGGTCTTTGCTGCAATTACGCAAGGTGAAGACCCAGTCGAATACGTTGAAGCTAATGGTTTGAAGCAATTGTCAGATCCAGCTATCTTGACGCCAATTATTGACGGCATTTTGGATGACAACGAGCAATCAATCATCGACTTCCACAACGGTAAGGACCGTGCTGTTGGTTTCTTGGTCGGAAAGATCATGAAGGAAACCAAGGGTAACGCCAACCCTAACGTGGTTAACGAATTGTTGATGGCTGGTTTGAATGCCCGTAAGCCTCAATAAAAACATAAGATTAATTTATGCAGACATCGATATACTTGGTGTCTGCAATACATATATTGAAAATTTGAGGAGAGAACACCATGAAGCGTGCGCGTATCATTTACAATCCAACGTCTGGTCGCGAAGCCATTCGTCGCGACTTGGTTGATATTTTGAATGTCTATGAGAAGGCTGGTTATGAAACTAGTGCTTTTGCGACGACTGCTGAACCAAATTCTGCTTTGAATGAGGCGCGTCGAGCTGCCGAAGATGGTTTTGAGTTGTTGGTTGCAGCCGGTGGTGACGGTACCATTAACGAAGTTGTGAACGGTATTGCACCGTTGGAGAAGCGTCCGATGTTGGCGATTATTCCAGCTGGTACAACGAATGACTACGCGCGTGCATTGCGTATTCCACGTGAAGATCCTTTGGAAGCCGCTAAGGTGATTTTGAAGGGTAAGGCAGCGCAAATGGACGTTGGACAAGCTAACGACACCTACTTTATCAACATTGCTGCTGGTGGTTCTTTGTCAGAATTGACTTATTCAGTGCCATCAAAGTTGAAGTCAATGTACGGTTACTTGGCTTACGTTGTTAAGGGTGCCGAAATGTTGACGCGTGTCGCACCAATGAACTTGCGTGTTGAATACGACAACGGGGTCTTTGAAGGACAATCATCAATGTTCTTCTTGGCTTTGACGAACTCAGTTGGTGGATTCGAGCAAATTGTGCCAGATGCCCAATTGGATGATGGTAAGTTCACGTTGTTGGTTGTTAAGACGACAAAGTTTGCTGAAATCTTGCAATTGATTTCTGAAGTGTTGACGGGAAAGCACGTTGATAATCCAAACTTGCTTTACGTGAAGTCAGAAAACGTCACAATCAAGCCGTTGGATGAGAATGCTAAGGTTATGATTAATTTGGATGGTGAATATGGTGGGGATGCACCTGTTGTATTCAAGGATCACAAGGCGCACATCGCGATGGTCGCAAACGTGGATGAAATGCCAGATGATAGCCTAATTGATTTGCCTTTGTACTTACATGAAGATTAATGAGTAGACAAGAGCTTGCCGAATTTTGGTAGGCTCTTTTTTGGAGAGATGATGATGTTTGGAAAAACTAAAAAAGTCGAGCAACCGGCGAATTCAAAGCAAATGTATTATAAACAGTTGGCGCACCATATAAAGCGTGCCTGGGATATGCAAGTCGCCATTAGCCAAATTGCTGCCCAATCAAATGATGCCTTAACGCCACAAAGTTTATATGTCTCAGTGCAACAACCAAATGCTAAGCAACAGAATGGGGTAACGCCGTTCACCATGTATGTTGAGGCTGAAGATATGGTGCCGATGCTTGAGAAGAAGTTGAACGACCAGCTGTCAGTCGCGGATGAATATCTTGAATCATTGGAATTAAGTGATGCATTAACCAATCATGATCAAGCGTTGGTAGCAGAGCTCCGCGAAATGCAACAAGCAGGCAAATTAGCGGATATGTTAAAGACGTTGTTGAACCATAATGTGGTTACGCGCCATGATTTGCATTAAATTCATGAAATTAACATACAACCATCGAGCGTAAATAGTTGTTTTTCCACAGAATTGGACTATTATAAATATACAGCGTAATCTTAAACGGCATCCTGCACCAGGGATGCCGTTTTTTAGTTGTACGCTTATCAAAAGCCAGGCATAATAGGAGAAGCAAGGAGGCGGTTAAGTATGATATACGAAACAAAACAGATAGCCGAATTGATTCATCCAATACTAGATAAGTACAATGTTCAAAAAGTTGTACTGTTTGGATCGTATGCTAAAGGTGAAGCATCGGATAAAAGTGATGTTGATTTACTATACGCTCGTGAAAAATCTGATGTAAAAGGACTGCTGACCCGTGAACAGTTTCGAGAAGACTTGGAATTTGCATTAGGGAAGCGAGTGGATATTATGCCGATAGAAGATTTGGAAGTTGCGTACAATAAAGAATTTAGACATGACATTATTGAAGGGATTCAGTCACATACTGAAGTGTTGGTTGATAAGCGATGAATAAAACAGACAAACTCCAACCATTACAAGAGATGGCCATTGCGTACGCAAATTCATTGCCTGGGGCTAAAGCGTATTGGCGTGATGATTGGGAAACTTATTATTTCGATATCATGGGAAAGATGTTCGGCATCGTGCATGACAATGTCATCACACTGAAGAATGATCCGTACATCAATACCGAGTTGCGTGAACAGTTTCCATTCATCATTCCGGGTTACCACATGAACAAGCAGCACTGGAATAGTATTGTTGTCGATAAAAACGAATTTCCTGATGAAGGGATCAAGAAACTGATTCATGCTTCCTATGATTTGGTTGTTAAGAAGATGACTAAGAAGCAACAAGCTGAATTGCAATTGCGAATTGATCTGGGACAGCTATAACCCTGAATGACTATCAAACTAACATGGATTATCTTGGCTGCTGGCATGGTGGGTGGTTGGGCTGGTGGTGCGGAGCTCCTGCGATATTAGCCGGTGACC
>ERZ772879.74-NODE-74-length-77255-cov-6.089793_pt1 | contig 77255 bp, 40 predicted proteins | sample MGYA00580582_ERZ772879 | MGnify/ENA primary metagenome ERZ772879 (study PRJEB29015, sample SAMEA2737682) | human gut metagenome | biome: human gut; feature: human-associated habitat; material: faeces | place: China | collected 2012 ... | reverse complement strand
CCTGTGACCCCCTGCTTGTAAGGCAGGTGCTCTCCCAGCTGAGCTAAACGTCCATTATGTTTTGTGCTTTGCGATATCTCTCGCTCAACAACAAAAATTATTATACATACCTTCTGAACACTTTGCAACCCCTTTTTTAAAATAAAAAGCACACAATGCATTTTCATTGTGTGCTTTTCGTATGAAACGTTGATATATCAACGTTTATTATTGTTCATTTTCCTTCTTTTTTGTTGGCAAGAAGAACCATCCAAGGAACATACTGAACAACAAAACAGTTACAAGCGTAAATGGTTGTAAGTTCCAGTCCTTGCTAAATCGTCCGCCTAGATAGTATGGACGATCCCAGAATCCACTACGAGCATCATTAGTCTTCGTTTCATCATCCGACTTAATTAGTCGGTCTTGGATACGAGCGCCACGGGTCGCCTTACCTTCAGCCAACAAACGTTGACCAACATAAGCTGCGACACCTTCAACTGGCAATTGCTCACCGACTTGCGTTGCCACCGCTTCAGTTGCTTGCGCAATACCTGAAACTTGGGTTGGCAAAACAACCGTTTCAGTAACCGTGTATGGCAACATGGCTGTTTGTGGTACTGATTGACCACTACCGAGCGCCTGTACAATCGTTGCCGTCGTTGAAAGACCATTAGCAATATCCTGTGCTTCACGCAAGAGTTGTTCTGCACGTTGCGTTGCTTGGTTACCAACAACTTGGTCAACACCAATTTGGTTCGTTGCTGCGTCAATTTGAGCTGGCGTTTCCGCTGTCTCAATTGCTACCAGCTGAGCACGAGCATCTTCAAGGGCTGATTGCACCTTGTTCAATTGATCCTTGGCTTCAGACTTGGCATTGGCCATGTCATCAGCAACCGCCTTCTTAGCATCAGCGACATCCTTATCAGCCGCCTTAACCGCATCGGTTGCCTTTTCACCAGCTTCTTGGGCGACATCATTGATCGCCTTAGCATCATCAGCTGTCTTAGCTTGGTTAACATCAATCAATTGATCAACAATCGTGTCCTTGGCATCCTTTGCGTCAGCCAATTGTTGCTTAGCATCATCCAATGCCTGTTGAACCTCAGGCGTGTTTGGATGATCCTTCGCCCATTGCGTCAACTCATCGATATCCTTCTGAATTTGCTTGATTTCATCATCAACACGGTCCAATTGTTGTTGGATTGCATCCTTGGCTGCTTCCTTAGCATCCGCCAAGTCATCCGCTGCCGTCGTCTTAGCATTCGCCAAATCTTGGTCAGCTTGCTTACGGTCAACATCGGCAGCCGTTGTCTTATCAGCAATGTCATCGGTCAAATCAGAAACTTCAGCCAAAGTTGTGGCTTGAGCCAGAGCGTCCTTATCAGCTTGTGCATCCTTATAACGGCCTTGTGCTTCAGTCAATTGCTTATTGGCATCGGCCAACAAATCGGCAATCTTCGTGCTGTTTGGATTATCCGCAGCAATCTTTGACAACGCTGCAATATCATCCTTAATTTGCTCGATGTCTTCTTGAATAGCAGCCAAATTAGCATCAGCTTGCTTATTCGCATCAGCAATCGCGTTATTCAAGTTATCAGCAGACTTCGCACCAGCATTTTGCAAGTCAGTATCGGCAGCTTGACGAGCAGCTTCAGCAGCAGCCACGTCAGCATCCCCTGCAGCCGTCTTTTCATCAACTTGCGCCAGCGTCTTCGCATCATCAACCGTCGCCAATTGATCCTTGGCATCAGCCAATGCCGACTCAGCCTTGTCCAATTGGTTTTGGGCATTCGTCAACGCAGCGCCGATTTCTGAATCACCTGGGTTCTTCGCAGCAATGTCTGACAAGCGGTCAACGATACGTTGTGTCTCATCCACATCATCTTGGATAGCTGCGATATCATCCGTCAAATCTTGCTTAGCAGCTGACTTTGCAGCGGCCAAATTCTCGGCAGCCTTTGCTTGGGCGTCGGCCAAATCTTTGTCAGCCGTTTCCTTATCGACACCAGCCGATGCATCATCATGGCTCAATGCATTGTTGATATCTGTGATATCAGCCAATGTTGTCGCCTTGGTAATCGCATCCTTTTGCGCTTCAGCATCTGACAATGAGCTGTTTGCATCAGCCAATTGTTGTTGTGCATCAGCCAACTTGTCAGCAATTTCCGTATCGTTTGGATTATCCGTCACAAGTTGTTGCAACTGACGAATATCCTCGTCAATGCCGGCAATGTTTTGGTTGATTGATGCAATGATCTTGTCAGCATTCGTCGTCGCCTTATCTTGCGCGTCCGTCAATTGCTTGGTTGACTCAGCTTGCGCCTTATCAACATCATCTTGCGCTTGCGTTGCATCCCCATTTGATAGCGTTGTTTGCTTATCAGCTGAGGCAACCAAATCAGCAACATCTGCCAACGTTTCAGCTGACGCAATTTGGTTAGCCGTGTTTTGCACGTCAGCCAATGATTGATTAGACTCACTCAATTGCGTCTTAGCATCCGCCAACAAGTCGGCAATCGTGTTATTACCAGGGTTCTTGTCAGCCAAGTCTTGCAAGGTTGCAATATCAGCCGTGATGTCTGAGATATTTTGCTGAATTTGCTTAATATCATCAGCCAAACTCGTATCAGCAGCTGCCTTAGCTGCCGCCAAGTTTTCGTTGCTTTGCGTTTGGGCACTCTTAACGTCGTTATATGCTTGCGTCTCAGCCGTTGTTGCATCCGTTTGATCAGATGTTGCCTCGTCAACAAGTTCGGCCACATCAGCTAGCGTTTCAGCTGATGCGACATCGGCTGCTTGTTGTTTAGCATCCGCCAACTTGTTTTCAGTTGTTGTTTGCTGTGCCTTCGCATCAGCCAACAAATCGGCAATCAACGTATCATCTGGATTCTTCGCTGCAATATCCGTCAACGTTGCGACATCATCCGTGATGTTTGCCAATGAGTCTTCGATGGCCGCAATGTTATCCGCAATCGACTTGTCAGCTGCATCCTTAGCCGCCGCCAAGTTTTCGTCACTCTTCGTTTGCGCATCCTTGACGTCCTGATCAGCCGTCGTCTTGGCCGTGTCGGCCGTCGCTTCTGCTGTTTCGGCCGTTGACTGTGCTGTTGCTACATCAGCCGGAATCTTGGCATCGTTAACGGCTGCCAATTGGTCTTGCGCATCTGACAGAGCATTTTCAGCTGTCGTCAATTGATTTTGTGCGTCCGCCAACTTATCCGCAATCTCAGTATCATCTGGATTCTTCGCTACCAAATCCTTCAAGTCCGTAATGTCCTTGTTGATAGCCACGATGTCATCCGTGATGTTGTCGATTGACGTATTGATGGCCGTCTTAGCTGCTGCTTGGTCAGCTGCCAAATCCTTGGCTGCTTGGGCCTGGGCATCAGCCAAATCGTTGTCCGCCGTCTTTTGTGCCGTCGCTGCGTTTGAAACTGCCTTATCAGCAATTGCTTCTTGAGCAGCCACATCAGCCAACGTTGTTTGACTATCAATCGCGTCCTTTGCATCTTGCGCTGCTGTTTGAGCGGCTTGTGCATCCGTCAAACGCTCTTGCGCATCCTTCAAATCTTGGGCAATTTGATCATTGGTTGGATTATCGGTCGCAATTTGCTCCAAATCAGCGATATCTTGCTCAATTTGCAAAATGTTATCACCAATCGTCACCAATTGTTCCGTAATCTGATCCGTGGCTGCCTTCTTAGCATCTGCCAAGTTCTCAGCACTCTTCGCTTGCGCATCCGCCAAATCTTGATCGGCGTTCGTTTGCGCTGTTGTTCCAGTTGCCTTATCAGTCGCTGCTTGGTCAACTAACTCTTGGACATCTGCTGTCGTTGTTTGCTTGTCGACATCAGCCAATTGCGTTTCCGCATCCGCCTTAGCCGCTTGGGCATCCTGCAACTGAGTCTTCGCATCAGCTAACTTTTGAGCAATTTCACTATCATCAGGATTCTTAGACGCGATATCCGTCAATTGCGTGATGTCATCCGTAATCTTCGTGATGTTATCCGTAATTGACGCGATGTCTTGGTTAATCGTGTTCGTTGCCGTTTCCTTAGCGTTGGCTAGATTTTTCTTGTGCATCGGCCAACGCAGTAGCAGCATCCTTTTGGGCCGTGTCAGCAGTTGTACCTGCCGTCTTTGCCTTTTCTTCTGCTGCCGTCACTTCTGCAGGTGTCGTTGCATCAGCAATCTCCTGCAGTTGATCTTGCGCCGTCGTCAACGCCGTCTTTGCATCCGTCAAATCTTGTTGTGCCTTAGCCAAGTCATCTGCAATTTGCGTATCACCAGGGTTCTTAGCCACCAAATCCTTCAAGTCAGCGATATCTTCATTAATGGCATTGATATCATCTTGAATACCTGAAATTGTTTGGTTAACAACCGTCTTTGCTGCCGTTTGGTCAGCTAGCAAATCTGCGGCAGCAGCATCTTGTGCTTTCTTCAAATCAGTATCCGCTTGCGTGTTCGCACCATCGGTGCTCTTAGCAGCAGCAGTAGCGGCATCAACTTGATCTTGAACCTCGGCCAACGTTGTTTGATCATCCAGCGCATCCATCGCTGCCTGGGCATCCGTCTTATCTTGCTGAGCCTGGGCCAATTGGTCCTTGGCATCAGCAAGCTTGTCGGCAATGTCCGTGTTCGTTGGATTATCCGTCGCAATTTGCTCCAACGCTTCGATGTCTTTGTTGATAGCTGTGATATTGTCATCGATTGCCGTCAATTGGTCATCAATCGTCACCTCAGCTTGTGCCTTGGCATCTGCCAAATTATCAGCGCTTTGCTTTTGGGCATCTTCAACGTCAGTTTGCGCTTGGTTTTCATTCTCTTGCGCTTCAGAAACTTGATCAGCTGCGTCAGACACTACATCAGCAACATCAGCCAACGTCGTTTGATCCTTTACCTTATCCAAGTCAGCCTGTGCTTGCGTCTTGGCAGCTTCAGCTTCATCCAATTGTGTTTGCGCATCATCCAACAATCCCGCAATCTTCTCATCACCCGGATTCTTATCAGCTAGGTCTTGCAACGTCGCAATATCATCGGTGATGTTCTTGATGTTGTCATCGATTGTCGCGATGTTATCCGTAATCGTTGTCTCAGCCTGTTTCTTAGCATCAGCCAAGTTTTGGTCAGACTTCGTTTGGGCGTCCGTCACATCTTGCGCTGATGCTTCAGCTGCCTTAGTTGCTGTGTCACCATCAGTTGTTGCTTGATCACGAGCAGCTTCGACTTCAGCTGGCGTCGTTGCATTTTCGATAACCGACTTTTGACTCGTCGCATCAGTCAATGCATCTTGTGCCGTCTGCAATTGTTCCTTTGCACCCGCCAACTTACCCGCAATCTCAGTATCAGCCGGATTCTTAGCGGCAATATCCGTCAATTCGGCAATGTCATCATTGATATCAGCGATTTGATCCTTGATATTGTCGATTGTGTTATCAACTGCCGTTTGCGCAGCTGCTTGGTCTTCAGCCAAATCACCACTAGCTTGGGCCTTGGCGTCCGCCAAATCTTGATCAGCCGCCTTACCAGCCGTATCAGCATCGCTAACAGCGTCTGTCGCAACTTGCTCTTGGGCAGCAATGTCAGCCAGCGTCGTTTGTGAGTCAATAGCATCCAATGCCTTTTGTGCATCATCTTTAGCCGTTTCAGCGGTCGTCAATTGCTCCTTGGCATCAGCCAACTTATCGGCAATCACCGTGTTATCAGGATTATCCGTCGCAATTTGCTCCAATGCTGCAATATCGTCGGTAATCTTAGCGATGTCATCATCGATGCTTGCCATTTGGTCAGTAATCGCTGCCGTCGCGTCCTCCTTGGCATCGGCCAAATTGCTATCTGATTGCGTTTGCGCATCCGTCAAATCACCTTGAGCCTTTGTCAAAGCATCCTCAGCCGCCTTTTCGTCAGCTGCACCAGCGTCAACTTGATCCTGCACATCAGCCAATGTCTTGGCGTCATCAACCGTGTTCAATTGGTTTTGCGCGTCAGTCAAAGCGTCCTGGGCGTCTGTCAATTGTTGTTGCGCATCCGCTAGCTTATCAGCAATATCTTGGTCGTTAGGATTGTTGTCGGCGACCTCTTGCAATTGGTCAACGATATCTGTAATTGACTTAACGTCATCGGTAATCGCATCAACGTTATCTTGCAATGACTCCTTGGCTGCCGTCTTTGCATCAGCCAAGTTCTTATCCGACTGCGTTTGGGCATCCGTGACATCCTTGTCAGCTGCGGCTTGGGCAGTATCACCCGCTGTCGCTGCTTCAGTCGCCTTATCTTGTGCAGCCGTCACTTCAGCCGGCGTATCCGCATTTTCAATGACTGCCTTTTGATCAGTAGCCGTCGACAAAGCATCTTGGGCATCAGCCAATTGTTGCTTGGCATCGGCCAGCTTGTCAGCAATCGTTGTGTCGTTAGGATTATTAGTTGCAATATCCGTCAAGTCGGCAATATCATCATTAATTCGATCAATGTTGTCGTTAATATCGCTAATCGCTTGATCAACTGCGGTTTGTGCAGCCGTTTGGTCAGTTGCCAAATCAGAAGCTGCCAAATCCTTCGCATCGGCCAAATCTTGGTCAGCTTGGTCCTTGTTACCAGTCGTTGATGTTACGGCATTCGTCGCAATTTGCTCTTGCGCATCTACATCAGCTGGCGTTGTCGCACTATCAACAGCCTTCAAAGCATCTTGCGCTGCCGTTTGTGCCGTTTCAGCTTCAGTCAATTGCTGTTGCGCATCCGCCAACTTATCCTGAATCGTCTTATTATCAGGGTTATCCGCTGCAATTTGCGTCAATTCGGTAATATCGCTATTGATACCATCGATATTCTTTTGAATCGTCTCCAAGTCAGCATTAATCGCGTTCTTGGCGTTTGTTTGCGCGTCCGTCAAGTTTGCAGCTGCTTGTTCGTCAGCCGTCTTTTGATCAGCTTGCGCGTTCTCCAAGTCCTGAGCTGACTTTTCAGCGTCTGTTTGACCAGCATCAACCGCTGCCTGGACATCAGCCAGCGTCGTTGCGTTATCGGCATTGTTCTTTTGCGTTTCAGCATCGGCCAATTGTGTCTTAGCGTCCGTCAATTGTTGCTTGGCATCTTCCAACGCCTTCTCAATCACCGTATCGCCTGGATTATCAGTTGCTGTTTGTTGCAAGTCATCAACAATCGTTTGGATATCGGCAATATCTGACGTGATATCGGCAATGTTTTGATCCAACGCCTTATCAGCTGCATCCTTGGCTTCAGTCAAGTTACTGTCAGACTTTGCTTGGGCGTCTGTCACATCTTGGTCAGCTACACCCTTGGCTTCCGAAGCTGACGTGCCAGCATCCGTCGCTGCCTTTTCAGCCGCCGCTACTTCAGCTGGTGTCGTGGCACCTTCGATAGCTGCCTTTTGCTTTTCAGCCGTATCCAATGCCGTCTCAGCTGTTGTTAATTGGTTCTTAGCATCCGTCAGCTTGTCTGCAATATCTGAGTCATCCGGGTTCTTAGATGCGATATCTTCCAATGCCTTAATGTCATCTTGAATATCACCAATTTGATCTTCAATTGTTGAAATTGTTGAATCAACCGCCTTTTGCGCAGTCGCTTGGTCAGCAGCCAAGTCGGAGGCTGCTGCCGTCTGAGCATCGGCCAAATCATCCGCCGCTATCTTGGCATCTGTATCAGAAGTGTCCTTGGCAGTATCGGCAGCATCAGTTTGTGTTTGCACGTCAGCAATTGTCGTTTGATCAGCAATCGCATCCTTGGCCGCTTCAGCAGCTTCTTTTTGTGCTTGGGCATCGGCCAATTGTGCTTCAGCATCCTTCAACTTGTCAGCAATCGTTGTGTTGTCTGGGTTATCAGTCGCAATTTGCTTCAGGTCATTAACATTGCTTTGAATACTATCGATATTCTCTTGAATGTCAGTGATATCTTCAGCAATGGCCGTCTCGGCAGCTGTCTTGGCATCGGCCAAATTGTTCGCAGCCTTATCCGTTGCCGTATCTAATTGCTTTTGCGCATCTGTCACAGCCTTATCAGCTGCAGCTTGATCGGCTTGGGCGGCATCAGTAATTGTCGTCACATCTGCCAACGTCTTTGCATCATCAACTGCTTTCAATTGTGCCTCGGCATCCGTCAAAGCATTGTCAGCAATTGTCTTTTGACTCTCAGCGTTCGTCAAAGCATCTGCAATCGCCGTATCACCAGGATTCTTTTCAACCAAATCTTGTAGTGATTCGATTGTATCTGCAATCGCTGCTTGGTCCTTTTTGATTTGGTCAATGTTTGCTTGAATGTCCGTCTTGGCTTCAGCTTGCGCATTGGTCAAGTTGTCCGCAGATTGTGATTGTGCAGTCGTCACATCCGTACTTACAGCATCAGCTGCTGCCTTGGCTGCGTCCTCATCCTTTTGACCTTGCGTTGTCAAAGCATCAACGCCCGCTACCGTCGTTGCGGCATCCACGGCCTTCAATTGTGCTTCGGCATCCGTCAAAGCATTATTGGCAGTTGTTTGTTGCGTAAGTGCATCAGCCAACTTATCCGCAATTTCTTGATCATCTGGATTATTGTCTGCAAGTGTTTGCAACGTTGCGACGTCGGTTGCGATTTGCGCGACAGAGTCGTTAATGGCATTGATGTTGTCTTGAATAGCATCCTTGGCAGCCTCTTGAGCGGCCTTCAAATTGGCATCATTCTTAGCTTGAGCAGTCGTCACGTCTTGCGCTGACTGTGTGCCAGCCGCTTCAGCATTAGCTTGATCCTCGGCTGCTACCGTCGTTACTGCTGCCACAGCCGCTGGCGTTGTCGTATTAGCGATTGCTTCCTTTTGAGTGTTTGCATCAGTCAAAGCTGCGTTAGCGTTATCCAATTGCTTCTGCGCATCAGTCAATGCATCCGAAATTGTCGTGTCACCAGGGTTGTTATCAGCCAACGTTTGAATCGTGGCGATATCCTTTGTGATTTGGTCAATTTGATCTTGAATAGCTGCAATGTTGCTATCCACTGTGGTTGTTGCTGCCTCTTGGGCGGCCTTCAAATCGGCAGCTGCCAACGTCTTCGCGTCAGCCAAATCTTGGTCGGCGGTTGTTTGCGCTGTACCTGCAGTAGTTGTGGCCGTTGTGGCTGTGTTTTCCAAAGCCGTCACTGCTGCCACTGTAGTTGCAGCATCAATCGCCGCTTGGGCATCCTTGATTGCTGTTTGTTGCGTCGTTGCTGTCGCTAATTGTGACTTGGCATCATCCAACAAAGCAGCAATCTTAGTGTTTTCTGGATTATCAGCTGCAATTTGCGTCAGCTGCTTGATGTCGTCATTGATTTGCGCAATGTTATCCGTAACTTGCGTCAATTTATCACCAATTGCGGTTTCCGCAGCTGATTTTGCAGCTGCCAAATTAGCGTCAGCCTTCTTTTGCGCATCGGCCAAATCCGTTGTTGATTGTGTCGTTGCATCAGTAATTTTACTTGCAGCGGCTGTCGCAGCATCACGCGCTGCTTGCACTTCTGCTGGCGTTGTTGCGTCTTGAGAGTCCGTCATTGCTTCGGCCAACGTCTCCAATTGCGCGTTTGCCGTTGCTAATTGTGACTGGGCGTCAGTCAAAGCAGCTTGAATATCCGCATCCCCAGGATTATCATCGAGCAATTGTTGAATGGCATCAATGTTAGATTGAATCGTCTTAGCATTCGCATCAGCATCATCCAATTGTTGTTGGATTGCTGCCTTTGCTGCCGCTTGATCGTCAGCAAGCACCTTTGCAGCTTCAGCCTTCGCAGCTGTGACTGCATTATTAGCAGTAACCAACATGTTTTGCACGTCCTTACCGGCAGCATTAACGGCCGTTTGTTGCGCAATAACTGCTTGCACTGACGTCAAATCTGGCACTTCTTGCGCAGCAGCATCAACAGTCGCTTGCGCAGCCTTAGCATCTTCCAAAGCCTTTTGTGCTTCAGCTAACGCGGTTGAGATTGTTGTATTACCTGAGTAATCCTTAGCCAATTGCTCCAATGCGGCCACGTCATCTGCAATCGTGTTCGTGGCTGTCGTATTGTCACTCGTGACCGCAGTTGCAGCAGACGTTGCGGCTTCCTTAGCCAAGGCCAAGTTTGAAGCTGCGCGAGTCTGGGCACTCAACAAATCGTCATCTGCAATCTTTTGTGCTGACGAAGCCGCTGCACTGTTTTGATCAGTACCAACTACAAGGTTGTTGGCATCCGCCATCGACATCGTGTCACTATTTAAACTTTCAAGAGCCGCTTGGGCTTGTGAGAGCGCCGTTTGCGCATTCGTCAAACGTGTCTTAGCATCAGCCAACCAGCCAGCAATATCTGTGTCGGTTGGGTTGTCAACCGCAATTGCCTCAAGTTGCGTAATGTCACTCTGAATTTGCGCAATGTTGTTGTTGATTGAATCAATATTCGCTTGGACATGCTTCTTTTGCGCATCCAATACAGCAGCGTTGTAGGCCGATAATGCGGTTTGATAATCAGCCAACGTTTGCGCATCGTTCACAGCCTTCAATGCATCTTGCACTGATTGATCACTTGCAACAACACCAGCATCTTGTGGTGCATCTTCATAAGCAACCGTGTGTGCAATGTTATCGGCACCAAAACTACCCGCAGCAATTGATGTTGCCTTGTTATTATCAACGAACGACACCTTGCCGTCTTGTTGCTTGATGCTTTGTTCGGCATAATCCGTGAACGTATTCTGGTTAACAACATCCGTTGATCCATCTGGGTACGTTGTGGTCATGTTAACTGCCTTTTGGGCGTATGCGACCGTGAAACTTGGCACGGCTAGCGCTCCGGCACTAGTCATATTGAAGGCACCAACAATCGTGTATGTGCCATCGCCATTGTCCTTGTAGTACATTGACTTCGTTGAATCTGTATCCAAAACAGTTCCATCACTAGCGGTAATCTTCGCCGTAAAGCCATCCGGCACCTTAATCGTGTTCGCTGAATAAGCCCCGTCCGTGACACCAGTCAAAGACGTTGCCGAACCACTAATAGCTGTTGAAAGCGCCGTCTTTCCGGCGTCGTTCAACCCATCTGGTTGTGTGTAGCTGATAGTTGCTGTTTGTGCAGCTGGCGTCAATTGGACGTAAACCGTCTTATCAGATGATCCAAATGTCGCAGATGACAGGTCAGCACCCAGCTTAGTCGTAAGCCCTGAATCCGAATAAACGCCCGATACCGCACCGGTATATCCAACCTTCGTTGCAGCTTCCAAGGCCGCTGTATACTCAGAATAATCAGCCGCATCCGTACCCTTTTGCCCATCATAATTGGTACCAGCTGTTCCCAATTCAACTGAAGGCACAGTTGAAATAACCTTACCGTTCTGGTCAACAAAGACCGTCGTCAGCTTGGAATTTTTGGCATATTGCAGATTAATAACATTATCAGCATCTGTATTTGATACAGTTAATGACGTCGTACCTGCGGCTGTTCCATATGTCGAACTTAAGTATGTGTACCCAGAGATCGCAGGGGCATCAAAAGTGTGTGCTGTACTAGTTGGGGCCGTATCCCCCCCAGACTTAACAATTTGCAACGTATCTCCCGAATTCGTCGAAATTTTAGTGGCATCTTTAATAACATTGCCTGCTGTATCTTTATAATTAATCGTAGTTTCACCAGTTGGCAAAAACAAATCAAAATTAGTTACCGTAACACCCAGTTGAGAAAATTGACCGCCGTCTGAAGCCTTAAACCCCAACGACATAATTTCATTCGTGCTCGTGATATCAAAAACTCTTGTTGCTGTATACGTTCCATTCGTTGTAATTTTCAAAGTACCTTTTCCACTACTTGGATCGTACGTATAAGCTGCAGTAACAGGAACTTCGATATTCGGGTCCGTATTTGAATCCCACTTCGCACTAGTCATATCTGACCCTGTATTTTGAGCACCCAAAAGGGATGTTGCGGCCACTACGTTGTTACCACTTGTTTTCCCCTCGTAATCAAATACCGCCGAATCGTCATCGGCGCTGGCAGCTAACAATTTACCCGTGCCATCAGTTTCACGGAACCCAACTGCGTGTTGTCCATCATTGTTCGAAAGCAGCGAATAGTCCCCTGCATTATTAAACGTGACATCTCCCATGTCAGTATTGTTATATAAATCAAATCCCCAAAACGTTGCGTTCTTAATGCCATCTATACCCAATCCTCCACCAGTTGCACCTTGTGTTCCGATTTCTGTTGGCGTAACAGGCGCAAGCAGCATACCAAGTGAATCCCCGGCTCCTCTGGGACTAGTTAATATTCCCGCTGGTGCCTCAGTATTATATCTAGCCATATTAAGGTTAAATTTAATCGTCCAATTGCCTCGCATATCAACTTGCTTATTAAATGCTAATCCACCTTTTTCGCCTGATGCATTTCCAGCTGTCAAGGTAGTGAAAACAGCTCGGGTAGAACCGCCGTACGACCCAATACCATTCGTGGCACCATTAGAAGTAACAAATTCCGAGTCAACTTTGTCTTGAGTAACAACGTGTTTGTGATTCCCATCGTTCGCATCAGTGACATCACTGATTGCTGCCGCTTCGGCTGAGCGCGAATCAAATAAAATGTTTCCAATCTTCGTTAGACCAGAAGCATTCTTCTTCGCTTTAACCGATGAGCGCGGTTCATTATTACCCGTCTCAACTTGAATTTCATCAATCACTTCTGGACCAACAATCGTGGCACCAACCGTAAGTGCCGTCATTCCTGCAATTATCCAAGCAGGCTTTTTCTTGGCGTGATCATCCGCCTTTGCAAATTCGTTTTTATTCATTGTTCCCGCCTCAATAGTCACTCAAATTTTTGTGTATACTAAAATCCTAAGAATTTCGATACTTTCCCTACTTTGAATAATACGGGGCTGGTTTTTCTTTTCAGTGATAGAAAACAGAAGTAAAGTAGTTAAATTTTTGTCCATATCGCGTGAGCAAATTTCTTGACATCTCTGAAAGTTCCTTATTGAATTGCAAGATGTTCACATTTCGCCTATAATATGTATTCGTGGTATAAAACTTTAAATATATTTTGGTAGTGTAGCCAAGTGGTAAGGCACCGGTCTGCAAAACCGCCATCGCGGGTTCGATTCCCGTCACTACCTCTAAAGAAAAGACCCAATCGGAAGTGTCGCTCCGATTGGGTCTTTTCTTTTTGTCGTGAAATTAAAACAAGCTCCCGAGGGATCAATTTGAAATCTCGAGAGCTTGTTTTTTATTGTTTACTTATCGTCGTTCTTCTTGCGCTTGATACCAATCAAACCACCCAAGGCGGCTAGCATTGATGCCAAAGCACCAGCAATCAAACCACGCTTCTTAACATCTGTTCCGTCAGTTGGCTCACTTGTTTCCGTTGGCTCGACCGATACATTAATCGGCGTCGCACGGATGATCTTCTCATCAGCCTTAGTGCCAGCTTCGTACGGCAAAGCATTTGCTCCGCTAGACGTTACCGGTGCACCTGATGCGGCTGAAGTTACTGAACCTGAATCAGTTTGTATTGTTGGTTCTGCCACGTAGGCCGCTGCAATCGGCGTTACAACGTTTGCGTCTTGCGTTTGCGTCACGACTTGATCCACAGATTGTGGTGTCATCGTTTCTGCAGTTGCGCGGTCATAAGCCGTCTGTGCGGTTACCATTGCGACACTCGCAACATTAGCTAGCGACGTTGCTTCAGCAAACGCTGAGGTTGCAACCGCTGCGGCGCTTGAGGCAATCGCTGTCTCGCTCGCAGCCACGGCAGCAGCACTTGTAGCGGCTGAGGCTGCGCTAGTTGCTTCACTCGCAGCACTGGCAGCCTTAGCAGCGTATGAATCAGCTTCAGATTGATCACCAGCTTGGGCAGCCGATGTTGCCAATGAGGCGTAAATCGAGGCAGCTGACTCAGCAACTTGTGCCGTACTATGCAACGCATTTGCTTCAGAAGCGGCGGCGCTGGCAGCTTGGGCAGCACTTTGAGCCACTGCACTTGCACTTGACGCAACACTAGCAGCACTGTCCGCAGCTGATGCGGCACTGGCAGCCTGTGATGCAGCCGAAGCGACCGTTGCATCAGTTGTCTTTGATGCCAAGTTAGCAATGGCATTTGCTTGTGAGTGACTCTGGTTAGCTACACTGCCAATTGCCGTTGCAGCACTTGAGGCTGTCTTAGCATATGAACTTGCGTCCGATGCATCGGTTGTTGCTTGCGTAGCAGCCGAACTCGTCGTTGCCGTTGCTGAGCTAGCAGTCTTAGCAGCATCCCCAGCTTGGTTCATCGCAGCTTCCTTATCAGCTGCTGACTGTGCGGCAGCCGCTCTTGATGTTGCAGCAGCAGCACTTGATGCCGTTGAAGTTGCGGCTGATGCCGTTGAAGTTGCACTTGACGCAACTGACGCAGCGCTTGAGGCGGCTTCAGAAGCTGACTGTGCAACACTAGCAGCACTTGAAGCAACTGCTTGGGCTGAACTTGCGACAGCTGCAGCGCTGGCAGCTTGGCTAGCTGCTGAACTTGCAGCGCTCGAATCTCCAGCTTGCGCATATGAACTTGCAGTGGCAGCAGCTGAGCTAGCAATGTCATTAGCGTTTGAAGCAACCGTTGCGGCACTTGAAGCAACCGCATTAGCGCTCGAGGCCTGACTTGCTTGACTAGCAGCAACCGAAGCCGCACTAGATGCCGTACTTGCAGCACTTTGCGCAACACTAGCGGCACTTGAAGCAGTTGATGCAGCTGACGTTACCGCACTGTTGTTTGGATACTTAGTAGCATCTGATCCAGCATTCGTTGCGACACTTTGCGCCTTTTCAGCAGCGGAACTAGCTGTTGATGCTGTCTTATCAGCTTGACTCGCAGCCTGACTTGCGCCAGATGCAACTTGACTTGCCGTTGATGCTTGTGAAGCGGCACTACTGTTATTCGCATCCGCCTGGCTCGCAGCGCTAGCAACTTCATCAGCAGCTGATTGCGCTGCTGTAGCCGTTGAGGCAGCCGAAGCGGCGCTTGTAACAACATCATTTGCTGAGCTTGCTGTACTTGCCGCCGTTGATGCCGCATCGTTTGCTGCACTAGCAGCTTCGTTAGCAACACTTGCCGTACTTGCAGCTGACGTTGCTGTACTCTGAGCAGCACTAGCAGTTGCAGCAGCGCTTGAGGCAAGTGACGCATATGAGCTTGCAGCTGACGCATCACCAGCTTGCGCGGCACTTGAGGCAGCTGACGCAGCGCTTGATGCCTGCTTGTCAGCTGTCGAAGCGGCCGTTGCAGCGCTCTTTGGCACGCTATTTGCTTCATTAGCAAGACTATCGGCTGAACTTGCCACACTAGTGGCACTTGAAGCAACACTGTTGGCAGACTCTGCAACCGAAGCAGCACTGGTTGCCACCGAGGCAGCACTTGAAGCAGCGCTGTTATTTGGATACTTACCGGCATCCGCTACCGCACTCGAAGCTGCTGAACTCGCTACCGTTGCCGTTGAGGCGGCACTTGAAGCAGCGCTAGCAGTTGACTTGGCCGCTTCAGCAGTTGCATCCGCGTCACTATCCGTCTTGTCGGCTTGTTCGGACGTAGCAGAAGCAGCTGAACTTGCAGCTGTTGCGGCTTCGCTAGCTTGATCTGCCTCCGATTGAGCAACTGCGGCCGTTGAGGCAGTTGCTGCTTCGCTAGTAGCTGTCTCATTAGCACTATTTGCCATTTGGGCAGCGCTTAAAGCAACACTATTCGCACTTGAAGCAGCATCATTAGCAGCACTGGCAGCCGTGGCGGCGCTTGAGGCAACCGCTTGAGCTGACTTTGCAGCCGTCGCCTCTGATTGGGCAATCGCTGCATATGAACTTGCGGCACTCTCGTCGCCGGCTTGTGCATATGAACTAGCCGTCGAGGCAGCCGTACTTGCTGCTGTTGCCGCGCTTGAAGCAGCTGTTGCAGCACTCGATGCTGTCTCACTAGCCTCAGCTGCCTTGGTAGCTTCTGAGGCGGCTGTTGATGCGGCTGAACTTGCTACCGCATTAGCCGATGTCGCTTCCGAAGCAGCCGAACTGGCAGCCGTTGCAGCTGACGTTACCGCGCTGTTATTTGGATAAGTCGTGGCATCGTTAGCAGCACTTGATGCAGCATTAGTAGCATCTGAAGCCGCTGAACTTGCGTTATTTGCTACTTCATCGGCAACTGACGCTGCGCTTGAGGCAGCGCTTGTTGCGGAATCAGCAGCATCTGAAGCAATATCCGTTGCTGTGTTAGCAAGACTAGCTGATGAGGCTGCCTTAGCTGCTTCGTCGGCTTGTGATTGTGCATTAGCAGCAGTCGACGCCGTTGTCGCAGCACTTGAAGCCGTTAACAAAGCTTCACTGGTAGCTTGACTAGCACTATCGGCCACAGTTGCGGCTGATGTTGCTGTGCTTTGGGCTTCAGATGCGACGCTGGCAGCTGAGTTAGCGACTGATTGCAGTGATGTCACAGCATCGGCAGCACTTGATGCAACTGCTGCATATGAACTTGCAGCGCTCTCATCACCTGCTTGAGCAGCCGAAGAGGCAGCTGTTGCAGCGCTGGCAGCTGAGTTAGCAGCTTCACTAGCAACTGCGTTTGCATTTGATGCAACCGATGCTGCGCTTTCAGCCTTCGTTGCAGCACTACGTGCTGTTGACGCTGCGCTTGACGCAACGGCATTGGCGCTATCAGCTTCACTCGCTGCAGCAGATGCAAGTTCAGCAGCAGATGTTACCGCACTATTGTTTGGATACTTTGCTGCTGAACTTGCGGCATCCTTCGCGGCTGAGTTAGCCGTACTTGCAGCTTCTGATGTTCCCTCAGCAGTTTCTTGCGTATCATCAGCTACCGAATTAGCGACACTCGCACTGTTTGAGGCTGTTTCAGCTTGATCAGCCGTTGCTGACGCAGCACTTGATGCGACATCAGCCAAACTTTGAGCATCATCCGCCTCAGACTGTGCATCGGCAGCAATCGATGCCGTTTCAGCAGCTGCTGAGGCAACTGCATTCGCGCTACTTGCGACGCTCGCAGCGCTACTTGCTGTTGATGCTGCCTCACTAGCAGCACTCGAAGCAGTCATCGCTTTACTATTAGCGCTTTCTGCAATTGCTTGTTGGGCAACCGCTTGGCTAGCAGCTGCATCTGCAGCTGAACGGGCTTCGCTAGCGGCTGACAAGTCACCTGCTTGCGCATATGATTCGGCAGCACTGGCTGCGCTGCTTGCCAATACTTCTTGACCGGCAGCTGCCTTGGCTGCTTCTGAAGCCTGACTAGCGGCATCACTTGCGATCTTGCTTTGGGCATCCGCAACGCTCGCAGCGCTAATTGCTGTTGACGCAGCATCATCTGCCACGCTGGCAGCACTCGTTGCCGTTGAGGCAGCTGATGTTACCGCACTGTTGTTTGGATACTTTGCTGCATCTGCATTTGCACTTGTTGCTGCGCTATCCGCCTGACTAGCAACCTTATCAGCCGTTGAGGCAGCTGATTCCGTCGCGCTTGCGTTATCTGCCGTTTGACTGGCAACAACACCAGCGGCACTAGCAGCATTACTTGCGGCTGCGGCAGCTGACTTCGCGTTGTTATCCGCCGTCTCGGCGCCAATTGCTTGATCCGTTGCAGCAGCGGCCGTACTTGCCGTTGTTGCGGCGCTCGAGGCTGCTGATTCTGCTGCGGTTGCAATTTCTGCTTGTGATGACGCGATAGCTTCAGCACTTGAAGCTAAGCTAGCCATCGAACTAGCAACAGCTGATGCACTCGAGGCTGTCGACAAGGCACTGACAGCTGCTTCTGATTGCTCAGCAGCTTCGTTTGCGGCACTCGTTGCCTTGTCCAAATCACCGGCCTGAGCTGCTTCGCTCGCGACGCTGGCGGCTGAACTTGCCAAACTAGCAGCGTTACTTGCAGCTGTTGCAGCTGATGAAGCAGCCGTTGAAGCTGAATCTGCTGTTGCGGCAGCACTTGAAGCAATCGAGGCAGCCACACCGGCAGCTTCATTTGCGTTCGATGCTGTTGTCGCAGCTGAATTCACATCATCAATCGCCTTATTCAATGCGGCGTTTTGTGCATATGCCGACGAATCTAGCAACGCATTCGCAGCTGAAGAGTCTGCTTGCGCATTTGAATTAGCTGTCGAAGCTGTGACTGCGGCACTTGAAGCATTATCAGCCGACGCATTTGCATCAGCCGTTTGTTTACCAGCATCACTGGCAGCCTGACCGGCATTTTCGGCATCAGTATTCGCTGAGTTTGCATCCTCAGTTGCCTGGTTAGCCTCGTCTTGGGCTTTGGCAGCCGTTTGCGCATCTGCCAAAGCTGACTTAGCCTTTTCAGCTGCCAAACTAGCAGTCGTTGCAGCTGATGAGGCAGTTGTTGCAGCACTTGAAGCCGTTTCGTTAGCTGTCGTTGCAGCAGCCATCTCAGATGCTGCCGCTGATGACGCTACCGAAGCAGCTTGGGCGGCTGTTGATGCCGCCGTTGAGGCAACTTCAGCGTTTGAACGATCACCAGCTTGGGCATATGAGCTTGCTGCGCTTGCCTGATCAGCAGCAACCTTCGCTTGCGATGCGGCTGTTGAAGCATACTCACTTGCTGCTGTTGCAGCACTATTAGCATCTAGAACCGCTTGACTGGCCGTTGCATTGGCTGCTATTGCCGTTGATTCTGCATCACTGGCTACCGTTGCAGCTGATTGAGCCGTACTATTCGCCGTTGAAATGGCGGCGTTATCTGGATAACTTGACGCAATATCCGCCGCTGCTGAGGCAGCTGATTGGGCAACAGAATTGTAATTAGTTGCCGACTCAGCTGCTGTGTTCGTTGCAGCTGCATTCGAGGCAGTGTCTGAAGCGGCAACTTCTGCATTGTCCGCATCGTTACCAGCTTGCTTAGCTTGGTCGCCTGCGGTCGTCGCATCTGTCCCTGCCGTTCCGGCAGCATCCGCTGCTGCAGTCGCTTGGTCACCGGCTTGGGCGTATGAACTTGCATCAGCCGTCGCATCACTCGCTTGTGACGCTGCTGTAGCCGCTTCACTTTGAGCTGATTGAGCTGCAACCAAAGCATCACTAGCTGCATTAGCGGCTGAACTTGCGACCTTGGCGGCTGACTGAGCTTCAGACAATGCTTGCGCTGCTGCGGCCGAGTTTGTTGCGGCAGCTGATGAATTACCAACTTGTGCCGCCTCACTGGCAGCCTTAGCATACGCATCAGCTGCAGCTGCGGCCGAACTTGCGACCGAAGCTGCTGAACTTGCGATTGCATTTTGGGTTGTCGCAGTTGCCGACTGTTCATTCGCGACACTTGCGGCTGATTGAGCCGTACTGTTAGCAACCGATGCTGTCATCGCAGCCGACTCGGCAGCGACAGCAGCTGATTGCACAGCACTGTTGTTTGCATATGCAGACTCAGCTGCCTTAGCGCTGGCTGAAGACGCTGCTTGATCAGCCGTTGACTTTTGAGTCGCAGCTGAACTTGCCACGTCATTAGCTTGTGAGGTCACATTCGCAACATCACTAGCTGTTTGTGACACATTATTTGCCGTGTCGCTAGCTGCTGAGGCTGTCGTATCAGCAGTCTGCGCATCCGATGCGGCACTATCGGCATCATCTTGGGCTTGAGCAGCTGTTTGCGCATCTGCTAACGCTGACTGAGCCACGACGGCTGCCGAACTAACGACACCGGCGGCTGAACTTGCCACAGCAGCTGCACTATTAGCTACTGAAGCAGCACTTTCAGCTATTAGCAATTCAGATGCAGCTTGTGACGCGGCAGTTGATGCGGCAGCCGATGCTGAACTTGCAGCTGATGAGGCCAATGATGCATTAGCCAAATCACCCGCTTGGGCATATGAGCTTGCTGCACTAGCTTGATCAGTTGCGATTTGCGCTTGCTTATTAGCTTCGCTAGCGGCCGATGTTGCGTTTGACGCAGCATCATTAGCAGCACTGGCGGCTGATTGGGCAACGACATTAGCTGATGACACAACTTGTGCAGCTGAGTCAGCAACGCTGGCTGCGCTTGATGCTGTGTTATTTGCTGTCGCAATCGCACTATTAGCTGGGTACTTCGTTGCAATGCTTTGCGCTTCGTTAGCCGCCGACTGAGCAATTGCGTTATCAGCAGTAGCATTCTCAACACTGACATTAGCGTTATCCGCTGCTGAATTGGCACCAGTCGCTTCAGATGTCGCATTCGTTGCATCGTTCGTTGCGGCTGAAGCTGATGAACCAGCAGTGACAGCATCGCTACCGGCCGTTCCGGCGGCATCGGCTGCTGCAGTGGCATCACTACCAGCCGATGCATAAGAAGTTGCATCAGATTGCGCACTCGATGCTGTGTCTGCAGCTGAACTTGCCAAAGAATTAGCCGCGCTTGCTGTATCCGCTGCTGTTTGAGCGTCTGCTTGGGCACTTGCAGCTGTTGAGGCAGCTGAACTTGCCAACGCTGCATATGATGAAGCAGCTGAGCTTGCCGCTTGGGCTGCACTTAAATCACCAGCTTGGGCAGCTTCGCTCGCTTGAGAAGCTGCCTTGCTTGCTGCGTCGGCTGCCGATGAGGCAACCGTTGCAGCTGAGTTAGCTGTTGAAGTCGCTTCACTAGCTGCATTTTGAGCACTTGAAGCGACTGCAGCGGCTGATTGGGCAATGCTGTTCGCTTCGCTTGCTTGAGAGGCGGCCGTTGATGCCGCACTGGCGTTAGATTGCACGGCACTGTTGTTTGCATAGGCTGAATCGGCAGCCATAGAAGCTGCCTCGCTTGCGGCCGTTGATGCAGTTTCAGCTGCAATCGCAGCTGAACTTGCCGTCGATTGTGCTGCGTTATTTGACGCAGCCGTCTCCGAACTTGTCGATGCTGTTTCAGAGGCAACATCACCAGCCGAAGCGGCTGAACTTTGCGCATCAGTTGCACTGTTCAAAGCACTGTCGGCGGCATCTTGGGCTTGGGCAGCCGTCTTGGCTTCAGCTAGTGCCTGTTGTGCTTCAGACAATGCTTCACTAGCTGTCGCATCCGCACTTGCAGCGGCGCTGGCGGCTTCACTAGCCTTTATCATTTCTGCATTAGCCGTCGAAGCTGCACTTGCTGCTGCGTCACTAGCGGCACTAGCCACTGCAGCTGCTGAACTTGCGGCCGAACTAGCATTAGTTGCCGCACTCAAATCACCAGCTTGCGCATATGAGGCAGCTAATGATGATTGTTCAGCAGCTGTTGAAGCGGCTGCATCCGCAATGTCTGCTTGCTTATCAGCTTCTGATGCGGCTGCAATCGCTGCATCTTGTGCTGTTTGAGCATCCGAAGCGGCTTGAACGGCATCGGCCTTGGCTGAATTTGCTTTATCGGCGGCCGACTGAGCCGTTGATACAGCAGTTGAAACCGCCACATTATCCTTGTAGGCACTCGAAGCCAAAATATCAGCTGCCGATTGGGCAGTTGTATCAGCATTAGATGCTGTTGCTGTTGCTTGCTCAGCCGAAGAATGGGCACTATCAGCATAGCTAGCAGCTGTTGAAGCATCATCTACCGCTTGATCAGCGCTAGCGGCTGCACTATCTGCCGAAACAGATGCTGCAATACCATCAGTTGCTGCTCCCGCTGCATTATCCGCAGCGCTAACAGCCGTTGCCGTTTCAGACAAGGCCGTACTTGCAGCCGTGGCGGCGCTATCGGCGGCACTTGAGGCCTGATCGGCAATCGTTGCATATGAACTTGCAACTGATGCGGCATCCGATGCGGCACTAGCAGCCAATTGCGCATCACTCATCGCTGCCGCTGCTGCGGTTTGTGCACCGGTTGCGGCCGTGGCGTAACTTGCGGCGGCCGACTTATCACCAGCGTTAGCAGCACTTGAAGCCAATTCAGCATATGAACTTGCGGCACTGGCGGCTGAACTTGCGGTTGAAGCTGCCGTTGAAGCAGCTTCTTGTGCGGCACTGGCGGCACTAGCGGCATCAGATGCAGCCGTAGCAGCGCTGTTTGCTGTTGTAAGGGCATCATTTGCTGCAGCAGCCGCACTAGTTGCGGCTGTAATCGCGCTTTGTACAGCACTGTTGTGAGCATAGGCTGAATCGTTTGCTAAGTCGCTAGCTTGTGAAGCATACGATGACGCAATTGCGGCTGTTGAAGCCGTCACTTGGGCCGTTGATCCAGCAGCACTAGCTGCATTTTGGGCATCCGTTACTGATGAACCAGCTGTGTTAGCTGCTTCCCCAGCAGATGCGGCGTTTTCAGAAGCCAATGTCGCTGCGTCGTTCGCATTATTTGCTAAATCAGTTGCTGCGGCGGCATCAGTTGCTTGAGATTGGGCAACCACTGCCTGATCAGCGGCTGATTGCGCTGTCGCTTCGGCGTTATTAGCTAATTCAGTTGCCGATTGCGCGGCCGATGCAGCGGCGGCACCTTCTGATGCGGCCGTTGATGCTGCTGCCGATTGATTTGCGGCGACTGTTGCAGCTGAGCTTGCAGCGCTTGCGGCTGAGCTTGCCGTCACGGCATCGCCCGCATTAGCGGCTGAATTTGCCACTGACGCCAATGAAGCCGCTTCTGATGCGGCCGTTGACGCTGCCGTTACTGCAGAAGCCACCTTCTCTGAAGCTGCACTAGCAATTGATTGTTGTGTGGCAGCTTCTGATGCAGCTGACTTCACGGCGTCGTTGTCAGCATAAGAATCTGTCGCGGCAATACTTTGTGCAACACTATTGGCTGAACTTGCCGTTGACGCTGCTGAATTAGTGATATCAGCAGTTGACGTTGTATTTGTCACCGCATCATTTGCCGTACTCGTCGCATCCCCCGCCATACTTGTCGCGGTTCCCATGTCCGCAACCGTGTTGCTTGCGGCGCTAGCTGCTGAACTTGCGTTAGTCGCATCTGCTACTGCCGACGCAACTGTTTGAGCATTTGCCAAAGCTGTTGATGCAGCCGTTGACGCTGCTGTTGCTTCTGACATTGCTTCAGAGGCCATTGTCGCTGCACTATCTGCCGTTGACTGATAACCATCCGCAGTAGCACTTGCCACTACCGCGGCGCTCGACATATCGGCCGCTGTTTGCGCGGCCGTTGAAGCAGCGTCGGCCGCTGAACTTGCGGTCGCTAAATCACCGGCTTGCGCTACAGAACTTGCCACTGACGCCAATGATGCTGCTGTTGATGCAGCTTCATCAGCTGCCTTAGCCATCGAAGTCGCATTCGATGCTGCTTGTGACGCCAAACTATCAGCGTACTCAGCATACGAATTTGCATCGGCTGCTTTTTGTCCCGCCGCCGATGCATCAGATGCAGCAGTAGCCGCATCTGACGCTACTGAATCCATTGCTGAGTTACCGGCATAGGCAGAAGCAGCAGCTAATGATTTAGCTGCACTTGCGGCTGCTGAGGCACTCGAAGCCGTTGTTGTCGCCGTTTGTGCTGTCTGACTTGTGGCAGTACTTTGGCTGGCAATTTCGCTTGAAGTTGCCTTTACTTGATCAGCGGTTGAATCCGTCGTCGTTGCAGCTGAGCTTGCTTGGTCAGCTGCACTTTGCGCCAACAATGCTTGTTCAGAAGCTTCAGCGGCTGTTTCAGCAGTGGTCAAAGCATCGTTAGCCGTTTGTAAGGCACTTTCGGCTGTCGCCTTCGCTGAATCAGCGACTGCAGCGGCTGAACTAGCAGCACTTGCAGCGGACGCCACTTCTGTCATCGCAGTCGCAACGTCTGCTTGTGCTGACTCAGCAATTGCTTGTTGTGCAATCGCTTCTGCAGCGGCTGAACTAGCAATGTCATAACGACCTTCTTGGGCAGCTGAACTAGCAACTGCATAAGCTGACTGGGCAGCGTCATTAGCCGCTTCGGCAATGGCCGTTGCGCTATCAACTACCTTTTGTGCATCAGCCAAAGATGCTTGGGCGTCACTAGCTGCTGACGCGGCTGATTGAGCCGTTGACGCTGCCGTAGATGCAACCGTTGCGGCCGATACAGCGACATCGTTGGCTGATTGAATCGTTGCATTGCTTGCATAGGCTGAATTATTAATTAATGATCCAATTGCATCTGCAACTGAACTTGCAGCCGTTGCGGTTGACTTGGCGTCTGCAGCTGAACTAGTTGCGTTCGTTACATTCACCGTAGCGTCAGACATTGCAGCCGTCGTTTCAGCTTGACTATCCGTCGCAGTCGTCGCCGTCTCATCTGCTGCTGACGCGGCTGAACTTGCCTTCGCTGCTTCATCAGCAGCCGAGGCAGCCGTCATCACTTGATCGGCTGCTGAAGCCAAATCATCACGAGCCGCGTCTGCATCAGCTACATAGCTTGATGCTTGCGCCGCTTGACTTTGAGCAAGCGCAACTGCACCAGATGCAACTGTTGCAGCACTCTCAGCTGCTTCACGGGCGCTATTTACCAAGGCAGCTTGTGAAACCGCTGCATCAGACATCGCCATCGCTTCACTATAATTACCAGCTGCCAACAGTGAGTCCGCAGCCGTAAACATTGAAGAGGCTAACACAGCTTCAGAAGCTGCTACTGACGCTGCTGACGACGCAACAACCGCAGCTGATGACGCACGGTTATATTGTGCCGTCGCATTTGAAGCAGCCTCACTGGCACCAGCGTTTGCAACACTAACTGCCGTAGCAGCACTTGCTGCGTCAGCAAAGGCTGATGTCATTGCTGAATTAGATGCGTAACTTGACGCCGTTGCCACACTAGCCAACGAAGCAAGACTGTCAGTCGCGTTGCTATTCATATTAGATGTCACTAACGCATCAGAATTGGCTGCCGAAGCCGCTGAGCTTGCGTCAACGACGGCCTGACTTGCATTCACGTTAGCCGTTGAGGCAGCTGCTGAATCAATATCAACAGCGATTCCCGTGTCACCAGTCTTACCATCAACTCCCGCCGCAGCTGAAGCGGCTGTTTCAGCAGATTGCGCAACAGATGCAGCGTTTGAAGCGACAACCGCCAAGCTAGCGGCGTTAGATGACGCCACTTCTGCGTGCGCCATAGCTGAATTGGCGACGTCTGCAGCGCTTGAGGCCGTAGATGCGGCTTCACTCGCAGCACTAGCTAACGTTTGCGCGTCAGCCGCGGCCGATGTCGCTTGCGTAATATCACCAGCGGCCATGTATGAATCAGCAGTCGAAGCAGCTACCGATGCGGCCGTTGCGGCTGAACTTGCCTGCGTTGCAGCGTTACTTGCCGCAATCGCTGCTGAACTCGCTTCACTCGCAGCAACATTTGCAGCACTTGAAGCCTTAGCCGCCACACTGGCAGCATTTGCAGCTGTTGCAGCTGCACTGTCAGCATCCAAAGCAGCCTTAGCGACTGCCGAGTTACCCGCTTCAGATCCAACCTTGGCATAATCCAAAGCGGCTGATGCATTGCTTGAGGCACTGTTTGCAGCGTCGGTTGCATTAGTCGTATTTGTTTGCGCATCACTAGCCATTGTCGCTGCAGATTGCGCATCACTAGCAGCCAAATCTGCATTCGCGCTAGCGGCTGATGCTGAATCCAAAGCCGCACTCGCTGCACTTGAGGCAGCGTTCACAACATCAATCGCTGACATCAGTGCAGTCAATGAATCGGCTGCTGTATTTGCACTAGAAAGTTGCGTCGTTGCGATAGTTGCTAATGAGTTAGCGGCTGACGCAGCCGTCGATCCAGCAGAGGCTGCTGAACTAGCTTGAATAGCTTGAATAGCTGCTGCACTTGCTGCCGCTGATGCTGACGAAGCCATTGAAGCTAGTGTTGAAATTTGGCTCATCAATGATTGTTGTGAGCTCAATGCAGCTGACGAAGTTAATGACGCGTTAGCTGAAATACCAGCTGCTACCGTCGCCAAACTTAAGGCAGCCAATGCTGCCGAACTGGCCACACCAGCTGCACTCGCGACAACTGAGGCAGCGCTTGAAGCTGTTGCGTTTTGTGCAGAGGCCACGCTTGCTTGCAAACCAGCCGCGGCATTAGCTGAAGCAACCAAACTAACCGCCGTCGAAGCGGCACCGGCTGCACTTGCCACTGCTGAATTTGACGCATATGAACTTCCTGCAGCTTTTGAGGTCACGTTAACAGCTGAACTCGTTGCTAACAGAGCTGAATCAGTCGTGCTGTCAGCTGTAATCGCACTAGCGTTTGCCGTAGATGCTACCTTAGCGGCATTAGAAGCCGTGATTGAATCGGTCGACATATTGGTCGCTGCCGTTTGGGCAGCGCTATTTGACGCAGTTGCAGCCGACATCGTGATGCTAGTTGCAACAAAGAATGCACTGCTAGTAGCTGTACTTGCCATCGAAATGAACACGTCAGCACCATCCGTCGCATCAGACACGTAACTATCAATATTGGCCAAATAACTATTGCTCAAATCCTTCACAAGACTAGAAACAAGCACACTTTGCTTATTGTAGACCGAGTTGTAAGCCGAGCTTGCTGAATTCATAAGTACTGTGTATGAATCCACCGCACTTGCATTGCCGTTCGTGTTGGCTGAAGCTGCCAAAGCGGCATAACTACTGTAGGCATTTGCCGCGCTTTCCATCGAATCAACGCCAGCATCAACCATCGATAGCAACGCTGCGCTTGAAGCCACGTTAGCTGCTGCTGTGGAAGACGTCATCACAAATCCCTTAGTTGCCCCAGAAGCCCAAATACTTGCATTCGCGGCGTTTGAACTTGCCGAAATCATTGATTGGTCACTCGAGTAAGCACTTTGAGTAGCCAATGATGACACCACCTTTGAATACGAGGCGACAACCGATTCACCTGACTTTGCGTATGAAACCGCCGCTGATAATGAACTTTGCAATTGCGCAATTGAACTAAGCGCTGTTGCAAGTGACGTTCCAGGATCAGCTACTGATAACGCTGGTGAATACACAACGTTTGGCGCATAATTCTGAGACTGGAACGTACCGTTCACTGCAGTTCGATCCATAATATAGCCAGAAACCGATGCCACAGAATAAGAATAGCTGGCGCCGTTAACACCAGTGAGGGTTACAGCTGAGGAAGAGGTCGTAATCCCTTGCGAATCCACGTACAAGAGTTGAATCGTCAATGATCGTTCAGCAATCGTGTTGTACAAACTCGTCGTTGCTGATTGGGCACTCAACGTCTGCAATTGCGCAGCTGAAACTGCTGCAATCGCTGAACTTGTCACAACCATCAAGCTCTTGGCTGCGCTCGCATAGCTTTGGGCAAATGACACTTGTGTACTATATGCAAGCGACGCATTGTTAAATGATGCAATCGCATCAGCAGCTGATGACACTTGTCCGGCTGCGGCCATGCTTGAAGCGGCAGCTAAATAAGATGACGCTGAGGCTGACGTAATCGCCGCCGCAGATTCAACTGAAGACGTTTGGGTGTACATGCTTGAAGCAGCTGATGCAGCCGACTTCGCAATTGATGTATTCGTCGACGCTACACCATTCGCACTACTTGCAATAGCTGCAATCGAACCAATGCTTGAGGCAACAGAAGCGACTGATGAGTTACTACTGTACTTTGAAGCTAGTGAGCTTGCTGATGACGCCGTTTGGTTGGCTGATGAGGCTTCAACGCTTGCTGAAGAAGACTTCGCCGCACTCGTTGCTGACGAAATCATTGAGCTTGCTGATGATGCATCTGATGACGCTGAACTAGCAACACTTGAAACCGCACTAACCGACTTTGGCAAAACCGTGACCGTTGCCATTGAATTTGTCGTATTACCAGCCGCATCAGTTGCTGTAATTTGAACTTGATACGTACCTGCCGAAGCTGTATTGATACTGCCACTCGTCAAACTGGTCGTCACAGCCTTCGGTGAATTATCACCCAAAGATGTTACAAGGCGGGCCACCATGTCCGAGCTATTAATCGTCTCGTTTTGTTGGTAAGTCACTGTATTAGTTAATGACATCTTTGGCGCTTCAATATCCTTATATTGAATTTGGATATTGTTGCTTGCGGTAGCCGACGTTACCAACAAATTAGTTGTCGTTGGTACTGGCCCACCACTATTTGTATTAGTGGCATATGAAACAGCCACGGCTGAATAACCGGAAATGCTTGGTGCTGCAAAGGTTGTCTTCGCGTTCGTTGCTACCGGCGTCGTTGCACCTGTAATTCCTACAGCTGTCCAGTTATCCGCTGTAAAACTCGTTGCTGATAGCAATGCTGATCCAGCCCCATCAACATACGTCACATTGACTGGTGTTCGCGCTGCAGTGGCTGATACGCCCGCCAAAGAACCCGTCACCGTCGCCGGCGTTGATGTTCCACCGTTGTTTCCAACCAACTCCATGACAACGTTACTTGGTAGCGCAATTGTTTGCGTAACCGTCTTCGCTCCCTGACCACCGTTCATCGTAATCGTCATACTTCCAGTCACAAAGGCACCAGAAACTGAAACTGGTGTCCAACTAACAGCATATGAAATAGTGCCTGAATAAGAAGTAGCCGAATTAAAGTTCGTCATACCAGAGAACAATGATTGAACTGAACTGGCATTCGTATTTGCGATGAATGAACCGGCTGAATTCGTTTGACGAATACCAACTTGATTGATTTGACCAGTTCCATTGTTTGAAATAACAAACGCTGTACTTGGATCAACACCGCTGTCGTACCACAAATCGACACCGACCGTCGTGGCATTGGCAATACCATTAATACCGACATTGCCTCCGTTCGCGCCATATGAATTGCCTGCTGCGTAGGTAGGTGCAAACATCAACCCAATAAAGTTTCCGGCTGCATAATTGGTCGTTGAAAATGCCCCACTCATAGCAAAAGCACTCGTAGCGGCGATGGTGGTGTTATATTGCACGGCACCACTAGAACCATTCATAATTCGGTAACCTGAACCACTTGCGGTCGCAGTTCCGCCGGCAATGCGCATATTTGCATTTGCTGACGCTCCAGTCAACGTGCCGTATGTAGCCGCGCTCGTCACTGACGCCACCCCAGAATCCGCCACCGTGACCGCAGTCGTTGTGTTAACCGCAGCGGTTGCGGCCGAAGCAGCATACGCAACACCACCGCCAATAGCCTCTCCTGCTGTTTGGTAAACTTCCGACTCAAAGTCGTCACGTCTTCAGGCGCCATCGCCGTGGCACCACCAACGGCCAAGGCAGTCATACCGGCGATAACCCAGCGCTTTTTAGACTTGTACATCTTTTTGTGTGTCTGCGGTTGCACACGCGCTTCGTCGGCCAACTTTTGTTGATAATCTTCTCGACTCATATCTTCATCCCCTCTATATAATCGATTTCATGATGAAAATTCACTTTTCCACCCTGCATCGCCAGTTTCTCAAAAAGATATGGTCGTTATGCCATCATTCGCCCCAAGATTTTATGAATAACTCGCGATTAAACACGTTAACCAACATTCCGATTAATCGTACTTTGTTCAATTTTAGTTGATAGTTGTGAATAAAGCGCTTACAAAGTTTCGGGAATGACGGCAATAAAAAAAGATTCAAACCCGTAGGTCTGAATCTTTCATTGTTCTTACTGTAATGCAGCTTGCCAAAGTGGCATCATCTCATCAGCTGAGAAGGTTTGTGCCTTGCGGTAAGCACCTTCAGAAAGAGCTGCCCACAAACCAGTATCTGACAAAATCGCCGTTAAGCGATCCGCCATATCGCCATGCGCACCAGCTGGTACAACATAACCATTCATGCCGTCATCAACCAGTTCCTTCGTACCATACGTAATATCATAAGATACTACCGGTACACCGTAACTCATTGCCTCAACCAAGTTCATACCGAACCCTTCCGCAACTGATGTTTGGACAATAACTTGTGCCTCAGTGTATGCCTTGGCTAGCTTTTCACCAGTCACATAATCACCGAAGATAACATTTTGTTCAACATCCAATTGCTTAGCCAACGCCTTCAATTCATTCAAAATATCAGCATTAGATGGATAACCATGGAATGCTAATGTTGCATCTGGAATTGACTTTACCACACGTGCCAAGGCACGAATTGCTTGATCTGGACGCTTCTCCGGTGAAAGACGACCGACATAAGCAATGCGGTGTGAAAGTCGTTCTGGCAACTTCACATGTTCAGCAGCCAAGTGGGCATCATCCACAAATGTATCTGGCGCAACACGGAACGTCACACCTGGATAGCGCTTTTGCAAATCTTGTTGTTGCTCAACGGTTGGGACCAAGATAGCATCAAAATCCTTAACGCGACGTTCCAAAACGTTCAAGTAGGCATCGTAAAGCTTACCGCGCACTGGGTTCTTGATATCAGGTGTGTGAATGTCGTGCAAAACTGCAAACTTCTTCGCTGCAAATTGCACATCCGCCACCACGTGATCCAAACTACGACGATCTGAGACCAAAGTAGAACCAGGATTTTCGTTTGTTAGCTCATTCAAGAAGAACAAGAACATTTGATCTTCCGTGTTAAAACGCCAATCGCGTCCCTTATAGTTCAACAACTTGTACATCGTTGGCAAAATATTGCCGTTAACATTCATGTGCATCACTTCAATCACCGGCACACCGTCTTGGTTCAAGAACTTTTGGACCGCAAGCGCCCCATTTGGATGGAAGTAATCAACTGATGACTTAAAGCCACGCCAATCATAATTTTCACGGGCAGTCGTGTTACCAAATCGGTCGTAGTAGAGAATATCATTCACTAGACCAACCGTCGCTGGCATGACATTGATGCGAGCCAATTCACGACCTGCATGATTAATTGTTGAGTAATTTGGTCCGTGACCCTCAATGTGATACTCATCCAATGGAATTTGGTCCAACAAACGCAATGGTTGTTCCTTGCGTTCAACGGCCGTCGTTCCTTGGAAGTAGTCATACATATTAAGCACTTCGTCTTGATTTAAGCCAATTGATGCTGCATCACGTGCCAAAAAGCGATTGTAATTACGCGTCACATATAGTGCCGGTTGTCCTTGGGCATTGAACAGCTTCACTCGCTTTACTTGTGAGTGCTCAGTCCCTGAATTAAATGTAAAAACATTTTCACTAATAAAATAATTCATTGTTCACACTCCTACTTTGCATCATGGGCATGTGCTGGCATAGCCGCCAACTTAGCCGGCCAAACGCGCTCAGCATCATCCAACAAACCGCGCCATGCTTGCCATACATTTTCTTCTGAATAACGTTCTGAAGAATCATATGCGCCCGTTGAATATTGTTGTGCCAACTCAGGGTCGCGCAACACCTTCAACATTGCCTCGGCCATTGCTTGATAGTCTTCGTATGGGACAACGTTTCCGTTGACGCCATCTTCAACAATTTCGTTTGGCCCATAATTCACATCATATGAAAAGGCAATCAAGCCGTGGGAAATAGCTTCCATTATGGCCAAGTTGAATCCTTCCATGCGTGACGTCAAACCGTACATCATGGCATTGTTTTCAACGGCATCGATATCCGTCGTATAACCCTTCATCGTTACGACACCATCCAAGTTGTATTCGCGAATCGCTTCTTCAACCGCAGTGCGCGCCTTGTAGTTATCAGTTGGATCCGCATAACCGTACAAATCCAATGTGACTTGCGGGAATTCCTTGTGCACGATACCAACGGCACGTACCAAGTCATCCAAGTGCTTTTCCCAGGCAATACGAGCAAAGGCGATAACCTTGCCGAATTCACGTTGTGCAACTGGTACACGTGGCGCATTCAACAATTCATCAGGCACAACCCCGACCGGAATTGTGAAGAGCTTTGTCTTAGGTTGGAAACGCTCGTTCACATCATGCGTTTGCTTGTGTGTCGCTGAAACGACAGCATCGTATTCATTCAACGCATTCATTGCAAATTCATAGTGGTTGTTCAAAATTGAATGCATTGGATCTTGCGCATCCCCAGCATGAGAATTGTGCAAGTGCATTGCGATATAAGCTGGCTTACGCAAACGCAAAAGTCCCCAATCACCCAGGTGTGAACGATCCAAGACAAACACGTTTGGCTTCTCATCCTGCCAGAAGTCATCATTCAAACGGTCGAAGAAGTGCTTCGTCAATTCTTCAATCGTATCGAATTGCAACACGTGGCCATTGTGTTCAATCAAACGCCAGCCTGACTTCACAAACTCACCAGCCATCGTATTCTTGTTGAACGTCTCAATAACGGTGCGTCCTTCAGGCGTTACCCAAGTTTCCGTCCCAATCTTGTTGTCAGGTGTGTACCATTGCAACAATGAGGCAAAACCTCGTGAGTCATAGTGGTCAACACGGAACAAGTTGTTGTACCCATCAAACAATTCCGTTGAACGAACGCGACGATCAGCGGTCGCATCATAATTAACACGCGCTACCAATTGCCCATTTTGTGCATTTACCAAGTAACGGTTATTCTCTGGTTCATCAACCAACACGGTCCCTGGCACACCAAAATCAAGGTCCTCAGCATGCAACGTCTTCGGCGTTACAGTCATCGCCTCTTGGAAGTAATCAAACATGTTGATGAGTTGCTCATCCGGAATCCCAGCTGCATTCGCATTAATGTGAGCAATTGGATCCCAATCGCGCAAAACAACACGTGAATCTTCATGATGATTATTAAATAATTCAAAACGCTTTAGTTGCGCGTGCTCAATACCAGATTTCTGGTTTGGCATCGTCGCATTAACGAAGAAATTCATAGTACTGCCCTCTCATGAGCTTTATATTAGTAATTAAATATTATTATCCCTATTGTAACAGTTACCATCTTAAACAAACCGTATTATCTTGTTGCGTATTTTGTATGAAAAAAAGGCAACCTTTCAGTCGCCTTTCATCGTTTCTATGCATATTGTGCCCAAAGCTTTACCAATGCTTGGGTTCCCTCGTCGCCGAGATTCTTTTGTTCAACTAGCTTCGTGTACAAAGCCTCAGCCAAATCAGTAGCTGGCAAAGACAAGTTCATCTTAGCAGCTTCATCCAACGCGATACGCAAGTCCTTCAACAAGTGCTTTGCGTAGAAACCAGGTTCGAAATCACCTGCCAAGACACGTGGGCCATAGTTATCCAATGACCAGTTTTGTGCGCCACCAGCAGCCAACGTTTCCATCACCTTGGCAACATCCAAATCAGCAGCCTTTGCGTAAACCATCATTTCTGACATACCCAACATCGTGGCCGCAATCATAATTTGGTTAGCCATCTTCGTGTGTTGACCACGACCAGCGACACCGAAGCGGTTCGCAGCCTTTGAAATAACATCAAAAATTGGCTGCAAGCTATCGTAGGCAGCTTGGTCACCACCAGCCATAATCGTCAACGTACCATTCTTGGCACCAACATCACCACCAGAAACTGGGGCATCCAACACCTTAACCCCGTACTTCTCACCGTCAGTAGCCAATTGTTCAGCCAAAGTTGGCGTTGACGTTGTCATATCGACAAAAATTTGGCCAGCATGTGCACCAGCAAACAGTCCGTTGTCACCGTAGTATTGTTCTTCAACATCCTTAGGGTAACCAACCATCGTGATGACCAAGTCGGCTGCTTCTGCAATCGCCTTTGGACCATCTGCCCAGGTTGCACCGTTATCCAACACGGATTGGGCGTGGGCTTTTGTACGGTTGTACACAACCACGTCGTAATTTGCTTTCAACAAGTTGTTGATGATGCCTCGGCCCATCACACCAGTTCCGATAAATCCAATCTTCATCTCGCGTTACCTCACTTCCATTCGTACTGTCTATTGTACACCGCCAGCAAAAAAGACCAAGAACTTATGCCCCTGGTCCAATTAATAGCTAATCTTGTTCAGCTTGTTCGTTACGCCAAGCTGTGAATTTTTTCATCTTCACCCGATTAATTTCATCACGGAGTTGGCCAACTTCATTGGGTGTCCCCATACCGTGCCAAATAAATACCGTGCAATCTAAATCAACAGGTTGCGGTGTATCCGTCAGCAAAATATCCGTGTGCTCGGTCAACAAATGATTAATCTGTACCTTGTAGCCTGGGAACATCTGCAATGACTGTGCCACAACTCGCTCAAGGCTTTGGTGTGCCCCAAAATCAATCGTTAAATTAACAATTGGCAAGCGATCATAAAAGTCCGCTGACATCATAATGACTGCCATCAAATCCGGCAACAAGAAGTTTTTGTAATCTGCCTCATTGTCGCCAGTTTCAATTGCAAAGCGCTCCAACACATCCTCAGAGAATTCGTAGGCCATTGGAAATTCTGGCGCCAACTGTTCACGGTCCATCATGTAATCAAAGTCGTCATCCCCGGTATATGGGAAAACAAGGTAACGCAACAACATTGGTTGCATAGAACGTGTCACCGCACGAATTGATTCTTGACGACCATGATTCTTAAACAAGCACAAGTATGCATCATGGAGCGCCTTTTCAAATAGACGCCAGTGCGCAATTGATTCTTCACTCGCGTCTTCAAATTCCGTTTCATGCGGAAAAATCGAGAGAGTGTGAAGCACCAAAATGATAAAGCGGGCCTCTGCCTGAACTTGTTCTTCCGTAATGTCCGGCAATTTACGTAACTCTGCGCTCAAAGCAAAAATAATACGTTGGCTACTTGATGAGAGTTGCTCAGTTGGCTTCAAAAAGCGATCCGCCAAGGCTGCATCCACATAGTGACGCCCTTTTAGTCGTAACCACCAAATCGCATACAAATGACGCAAACTAACAACTTGCGTCTCGCGTAAGTATGGACATTCCGGCTCAATCAACTGCTTAATCGATTCACGAGATTGTTCACTTACTTCTTCAGGGAACGGCGATTCACGCCGACCATTGTAATAAGACAATAGTTGCAACTTAAACAAACGAATATGCGCTTCGTTCCCAACCAATTGATAATCCTTAGAAATTTCAATTCCTTCACGAGCAAGTTCTTCAATAACTGCCGCACGTTCCTTGTACATCTTTGGTACTGAAACATCAACCTTAAATGCAAAATCTTCCCAAGATGTAATGCGTTCATGGAACAGGTCATTAATCATCTGCCCACGAATTGAAATTTGCAGGTAGTGCAATCCCAACGCTTCCCAATCCAACAATTGAATTGGTAGCTTGAAAATGACATCTGATCCATCTTCAATCACAATGCTATCGGGAACCCCTGTGAGAATCTCGATATCAACCACTAATTGCTCGACCGTTGTCGTCACCAAATAACGTGACAAATCTAAATCTGTCATAATTTGTGTAATTGGCGCTTCCCCGTTCTCCTTAAGGTAGCGAAACATCTTCAACTTATTACGGTCTTGCTTTTCATGCATCCATTTCATTTTACTCACCACAACCCACATTAACCAAACGTTCTCTCAATGAGAAGATACTAACATTTATACTAAATTTATGCCTTATTTAAATCCTGACAAGTCATTAAATATCGTATAAAAATCGGACAGCTATCCAATTAAGTTGTGATTTACTGTACAATTAAGAGGACTGAAAAAACGAGTTTTCTTGGGGGTTACATGCTATTTATTGCACTTTTGGCAGTTGTTCTGCCATTGATTTTGTTGGCGGTTTTCAATATGCCAGCTATGAAAGGAATGGCTATCAGTGCCGCGGTCGTTTCACTGGCCGGATGGTTCTTCTGGCACATTCCAACTAACGTCATGTTGGCATCAATTTTGCAAGGGATTCACAAAACATTTCCAATTCTATGGATTTTGTTTGGGGCATTGATGGTCTTGCACATATTGCGTCACACCGGTGCTATTACACGTATCAACGCTGGTTTCGAATCACTGTCAGCTGACATGCGTATTCTGGCCGTTTTGATTGCCTACCTATTCGGTGGTTTGATCGAAGGTGTTTCTGGATTTGGAACACCAGCTATGGTTACGGCGCCATTGTTGATCGCTTTAGGCTTCACACCAATGGCCGCCGTAACGTTGGCCTTGGTCGCTGATTCAACTTCAGCCGCTTATGGTGCTGTGGGAACACCACTAACGGTTGGGTTGAGTAACGTGGCGCCATCAAACGCGACTGATTTCATGAATGAAATTGCACGTTCAATGACCACGATTGATTTGTTCGGTGGAACGTTCATGCCACTTATGTTGGTTATTCTGTTAGTCACATTCTTCAATCGTGGCAAAAAATCAGCCCGTGACTGGTTGGAGATGACACCGTGGGCTTTGTTCATCGGTATCGCCTACAACGGTTTCGCTTGGGTGTATGCACACCTCATCGGCTATGAATTCGTATCAATTTTGACACCGCTAACGTTGCTAATTATTGCGGTTATCACACTTAAGACGCGTTTCTTGTTACCAAAGACAGCATTCACGAACCCTTGGAAGGGTGCGAACTTCGCTGGCGATGGTGTCCAAAACGACGAAGAAGTTAATCAACACGCATCAGGAAATATGTCATTGTTGACAGCCTGGTCACCTTACCTCATCGTTGTGGTGCTCTTGTTGCTCTCACGAACGATTGTCTGGTTGAAGGATTTCATGAACCACGCCATTGATTTGGGTTGGGTAAACATTCTTGGTATCAAGGGTATCAGCTCAGATTGGCCAGTTTTGTATTCACCAGGATTCATCCTAACGTTAGCTGCTTTAATCGCATTAATTGTCCAAGCCCGTACAATTAAGCCATTCTTGCCAGCTGCAAAGACTGTGTCTGCCTCAATGGTCAGCACAGGAATCACCTTGATGGTGACGTTGATTATGGTGCAAGTCTTCTCTAACTCAGGAATGAACAGCATCGACATGCCATCAATGCCAACTTACATCGCCAAGACTGTGTCTGAACACATGGCTGGCGTTTGGGTATTCGTTGCCCCATTCTTGGGTGAACTTGGTGCCTTCATTACTGGAAGTGCCACAGTTTCAACATTGACGTTCTCGCCTATCCAAGCCGACGTTGCCGCAACTGCTCACTTGTCAGCGCCAATCATCTTGGCCTTGCAAGTCATCGGTGCCGCTGCTGGTAACATGATTTGTGTTCACAATATCGTCGCTGCCAGTGCCGTTGTTGGTTTGGCTGGTAAGGAAGGCGCAATCTTGCGTAAGACAGCCATCCCGGCCGTCGTTTACGGTCTATTGATCGGAATCGCCGGTGCTGTGATGCTAGTATTCTAATTATCATTCAAAGTCCGTTGCATTTGCAGTGGGCTTTTTTATTTTGGTAACATAAAAAAGCAACAATGAATCAGTTGATTCATTGTTGCTCTATGCTCTGCTTTTTATGGCAAATCGTTTCCGGCTGCAAAGTAGATGTCGTACCATTCTTGGTTCGTCAACGTTACCTTGTCCCCGTTCATCATCTCGTCCAAACGGTTCACGTTCATTGAACCCAAAATAACTTGCATCTTAGCTGGGTGGTGCAAAATGAAAGCCACGGCAATCGTGTTCTTCGTTACACCATACTTGTCAGCCAATTCTTGCAACTTTGCGTTCAATACTGGGAACTTATCGTTGTCGATAAATGGTCCCTCAAAGAAGCCGTATTGGAATGGTGACCATGCTTGAATTGTCATGTTCTTCAAGCGTGAGTAAGCCAAGATACCACCGTCGTGGTCAAATGAACGCTCATCTGACATGTTCACGTGAATGTCTGAGTCGATCATTCCCGTGTGCATGATACCGAATTGCAATTGGTTGGCAACCAACTTTTGCTTCAATGAAGCTTGGACCAACTCAACTTGCCATGGGTTCATGTTTGATGTTCCGAAGTGCTTAACCTTACCAGCTGCTTGCAACTCATCAAAAGCTTCAGCAACTTGCTCAGGGTCCATCAACGTATCTGGACGGTGCAACAAGAAGACATCCAAGTAATCCGTTTGAAGACGCTTCAATTCTTCGTCAACGGCTGAGATCAAGTGTGACTTTGAGAAGTCATAACGAGGTCCCTTCCAGCCGTCACCTGAAATTTGACCATCTTCAAGGATGATGCCACCCTTTGATTGCAAGAAGATGTCCTCACGGTTTACACCGGCATCCTTCAACGCTTGCCCCAAAACAACTGAACTCTTACCTGCGGCGTAAATGTCAGCTGTGTCGAAGAAGTTCACATCCTTTTCCAAAGCCTTCTCAACCAAAGCTTGTGCTTCAGCAGCAGACTTATCAGCAATACGCATTACCCCCAAGGCAACGTCAGGAACAATTAGTCCTGAGCCACCCAAATCAATTTTTGCCATTGATACTCACCTCCATGTGTATGCCCCCAGTCTACTCTTCTTCTTTAAAAAAGACCATGAACATCTGGTGAATATTCATCTCGAATTAATCCGCGAAGATAACTTCTCCATCTTCAAAGGCAGCAATGCGGGCCAATGATTCAACGCGTACATCACGTTCGTCCAACAAAGCACGTCCCTTTTGGAACGTCTTTTCAATCACGATGCCGACCCCGACAACTTCAGCACCAGCCGCTTCAGCAATTTGCATCATGCCCTCAACCGCTTGACCGTTTGCCAAGAAATCATCAATCAACAACAAACGTTCGCCTGGTTGAATGAAGCGCTTATCAACAATAACGTGGTTTGTTTCTTGCTTGGTGAATGAGTAGACATCCGCCGTGTAGTGGTCCTCAGACAACGTGAGTGACTTCTTCTTACGCGCAAACACCATTGGCACGTTCAAGGCCAATGCCGCAAAGACAGCTGGCGCAATCCCTGAAGACTCAACTGTCAGCACCTTATCTACCTTAGCATCTGCAAACAAACGAGCGAATTCATCCCCCATCGCCTTCATCAAAGCCGGATCAACCTGGTGATTTAAGAAGTTATCAACCTTCAACACTTCCGTTCCAATCACGCGTCCGTCTTGCTTAATTCGTTCCTCTAGCAACTTCATTATTCATCCCCTGTTTCTTTTTCACGTCCTGGCAAAACAATGTTTAAGAACACCGCTAATACTGACGTTACAACCACTGCATTTTCGATAACCAATCGAACCAACTCTGGCAAGTGTTGGAAAATTTGTGGGTAAACCGTTACCCCGATACCAGCCCCAATTGAGAAGGCGGCAATCATCAAATTACGCTCCTTGGCAAAGTCCACTTTGCGCAAAATTGTCGTTCCTTGTACACCAATCGTACCGAACAAAATCACCATTGCACCGCCCAACACTGAGGTTGGGATAATCGTTGCTAAAGCACCAAACTTTGGCAATAACCCAATCAACAACAGAATCCCAGCAGCGTAGTAAATTGGCGCCTTCGATTTCACACCAGACAAGCGCACAACCCCGACATTTTGTGAGAATGTTGAGTATGGGAACGTGTTGAACAACCCTGATAACATCACGGCCAAACCTTCAGCACGATATCCCTTTGCCATATCATTATTCGTTAACTTGCGACCTGTTAGGTCAGCCAAGGCGAAGTACACACCAGTCGATTCAATCATCGACGTCAATGCAATTATAATCATTGTGACAATGGCCGATGAGTGGAAAGTTGGCGTTCCCAAGAAAAATGGCGTTGGCAAATGGAACCAAGATGCTTGTGCAACCGGCGCCAACGAAACCATACCGAGCAGACCCGCAAACATTGTTCCTAGAATAATCCCAAGCAAAATCGAAATTGCTTTCGTAAAGCCCTTCGCTAGCAAGCTGACCAAAATAATGACAGCCATGGTAAACACACCAACTGACAAATTAGCTGCGCTTCCAAATGACTTTGCTGCGACATCACCACCACCCAGGTTTTGAATGCCAACCGGAATCAACGCGAACCCAATAACTGTAATCAGTGATCCAGTCACAACTGGTGGGAAGTATTCACGCAAACGCGCAAATAAGCCGGCAATCAAGAACACAAAAAGCCCTGCTGAAATCGTTGCACCGTACATGGCACCAATGCCCAACGTATTACCGATATTAATCAATGGCGTCACTGACTGAATAGCTGATCCCAATACAACTGGCATCGCAATACCGGTGAGGCGTGTGCTCTTAAGTTGTAGCAGCGTTCCGATACCCGTCATGAAAATATCAGCTGAAATCAGATACGCCATTTGCTGTGGCGAGAAATGTAAAGCCGTTCCAATCAACAATGGCACCAAAATACCACCTGAATACATCGCTAAGACGTGCTGCAAACCCAAAACAGCTTCTTGCAGCTTCGACGTCTTTGATTTCGTTGTAACCCCAACTTCCGTAACGGCTTCCATGATAAACAAACCCCTCCATCTCTTCTGTGTAACCACTACCCCAACTCGGTGATTCGATAGAACTAAAAAGCACCCATTCACACGCTAAAAAGCATGCAGAATGGGGGCATTAGAAATCTCAAAACACTATCGGTAGTCCGTCTCTTGGGAAACGGGTAGGAACTCGCTGGCCATTCTCCAGCAATTATACCGATAGCGATTACGTTCTCATTTGTTTCATCAAATATACCAAAAGTACGCGAATTTGCAAGCGTTTTTCAGAAAATCGCTACTCAAAGTTCGTGTTTACATGTCATTTCTGGCATGATTCCCCAACTTTTTGCGGGTATAGTTAAGCATATTAAGTATTAAAAATTCTAGGAGAAAGTTGCATGCGTCCTATCGAGCCTCACAAACGAACGAACCGGTTACCTGCCGTAGTTATCTTTTGCCTCATCTTAATGACGGGAGCAATTATCACGGCGGCTTATTTTCTAGGGCACTCAAACGGCTATCAACGCGGTGTGTTGCATGGTGCCGAGGAAGCTTTGACGGTGCAATCGTCTGGAACCAAAAAGGAAGATAGTAGTGCAATGTTGGAGAAAGCTTTGCAAACCGCCGCTACGGCTGCCAAAGTGAATCCAGATTCAGTTTCCGCAACGAACGAAGTCTACAACCCAACTGATCGAACGGTCGAAGTAACGTTTGAAGATGGCGAATTAACGCACACGGTTGTGGTTAGCCGTGACTGCAAGACAGTCCTGTCACACACCAGCGCACCTGTACAACAACAATAAATAAAACGGCCAGGAAATAAATTCCTGGCCGTTATTTGTTTAGAAGAAATATTCCAAATCTGATGCTGGCGTTGGGTACGCGTACAAGCGATCACGGATTGCTTGATAGCCATCCTTGTTATTAATTGCTTCAGTGAAGTAGTTAATCAACTCATCGGCATGCGCACTCAAGACCGTTGCCCCAACCAACTTCTTGTCGGCATCCAAGACAACCTTGGCACGGGCAGCTGGCTCACCGGTACGGTAATACGTAAACCAGTTCGTCATGTCGATATCACGCACTGAGTAACCGTTTTCCTCAGCATATTGCGTTGGCACACCAACTGCAGCCAACTTAGGCGTACCGTAAACCACAACCGGCACCGCTGGGTATTCGATTGGTTGGTCATGACCTAGGATAACTGATGCTGCATAACGTGCCTCGTAGTAACCAACCGTCGTGATACGTGGCTTGCTGGTGTTGGCCACGTCACCCGCTGCATAAATGTGTGGGTTTGACGTACGCAAGAATTCATCAACGTTAATACCGTGGATATCGTCTTCGACACCGGCATTTTCCAATTGAAGCGTGTCATTGTTTCCAACACGACCAACCGCGCGGACAACCACACCAGCTGGAATTGTGCTACCAAAGCTCAACGTTGCTGAGTAACCGTCATCCGTCTTTGACACTTCCGTCACTTCAGTGTTGAAGTAAATGCGAATACCGCGGTCATCCAATTGATCAAATAGCGTATCAACAAACGCCTCGTCAAATTCTGACAACAACTCACTACCACGAACAACCAAGTGAACTTGTGCCCCTGCAGCAGCTGCGATTGATGCGAACTCAACAGCGATGTAACCACCACCGATAATCACAATATCTTCAGGCATCTCAGCCAAGCTCAAGAATTGCTCAGAATTGATTGTGTATTCAGCCCCTGGAATTTCCAATTCAGCTGGTCGTTGGCCAACCGTCAAAATCCAGTCAGTTGCTTGCACTTCAACATCTTCATCGCCGTGCACAATCACTGTATCTTCATTAATAAAGTGGGCAGCCCCGTAAATGTGACCGATGCCGTTAGCATCCAATGAATGAACCGTCTTGTCCGGAATTGCTTCTGTGAAGCGCATCTTACGGCCCATCAAATCTTCCCAGTTAATATCAACCTTACCGTCAACACCATCCCCACGTAGGAAGTCTACGTGTTCCTTGGCTTCAACAGCGGCCAACAAAATCTTCTTAGGATCGCAACCATAATTTGGGCATGTGCCACCCCATAGGTACTTTTCAATCAAAACGACTGACTTACCTGCAGCCTTCACATCTTCCGCAGCGGCCAAACCGGCTGGCCCAGCACCAATAATTGCCACGTCATAGTGTAATGTCTCTGCCATGTCTTACTCCTCGTTAACTTTAATTTTGTAACTCTATTCTATCAGGATTGTCTAGTGACTTCTGATTAGATGTATTGCAACAAAGTCTTAACGAAGTGCTCAAGCTCAGCCTTTTCCTTAGCACCGAAACGGTTAAAAGCTGTTGAATCGATATCCAAGACACCCAAACGCTTACCATCAGCGGTCGTCAAAGGCACCACGATTTCAGCGTTTGATGCTGGGTCGCACGCGATGTGACCGTCAAAGACGTGCACGTCAGCAACCGTGATTGTTTCTTGCTTCTCAAATGACTCACCAACCACACCTGAACCAGGCTTAATGCGGACAACCGCTGGCTTACCCAAGAAAGGTCCAAGAATCAACTCATCAACCTTTTCATCATACAAGTAGAAACCAGCCCAGTTAACTTGCTTCAAGTTTTCAAACAAAATCGCTGAGGCGTTCGCCAAGTTTGCAAGTGGGAACTTTTCTGATTCTTCACCCTTAATCCACTCAATCAACAACTTTGAAATCAATGGTGTCTTCAACAACGTATCTGCTTCTGCGCGTGTAATCTCAATTGCCATAATCTATATACCTCGTTTATTAAATACTCTCTATTTTCGTCATGAAATGCGGTGCCTAAAAAGAAAAAGCCGCCCCTAGCCAGAATAATCTCTAGCTAGGGACGACTTTAATCGTGTTACCACCCTAATTTATGTACTTGTCACCAAATACACCTCTACAGTTCGCCGCACTTAAGCGGATAAACCAGGGAAGATAACGGTTCCTACCGTGACATCAGCTTGCACCGACGTCATTTCTCCGAGCTCATCTTCATGCCTTGAACGAAACGATTTCACATCAACCAATCGCTTTCTGGGTTCATCCGTAACACTACTCTTCTCATCACCGAATTCATGTCTTAACTTATGTGCTTTATCATACACACTAAAAATTAGAATGTCAACAACTAATATGAGAGTTCTTTCATATTAGCCAACATATTCATTAATCCAATTTTGAACGTCCTTTGGATTCAAACGTTCCCCGTTACCAACGTGGGCAACTTGTTGACCGTCTTCAAACAAGACAAATGCTGGGATCCCCATCAAACCTTGTTCTTGTGCGATTGCCAAATTAGCATCACGATCGGCATCAACCCAGTTTGCCCCACCGTCAGTAACGGCATCCTTGAATTGTTGTACAAACGGCTTGATTGCCTTGCAGTCTCCACACCAGTCCGCTTGCAAAAACATCACTTGCTTCCCTGGTTGCTTAATAACTGATTCAATTGTTGCATCATCATTTGCTGTTGGTTCATAAAATTGCATGTTTCTTTCCCCCGTTCTTTAAGGAGAAGCATAACAAAAACGCTGACCAATGAAAAGTGGCCAGCGTTTTCTCATTAAATGATGTCATCACCGATGCGGGCGATTTGTTGATCGATTTCACGCTCACGTTCACGCAAAGCATGTGATGCAGTGTGAATGATACTCGTTGAACGAGACACCTTGTTATAAAGAACGTCCGTCGCAAACAACGAGTACTCTGACATTGCCTTTGACGCAACTACTTGGGCAATCCACAAGTGGTCTTCGGCCAATTCAAGCGTTTCATCGAAGCGGACCTTACTATCCAACAAATCTGCTGAACGATAAATCTTGTTCCAAACCATCCCTGAAATGACGTGACCACGGTGCGTCACGCCTTCAAACATACCAGCGCGATCAATCTTTCGGAACTTAACCTCGTGAGCCTTCTTCGGCGCACCACTAGCACCCCAGCTAAAGCCGACGCTCGCGATGCTGACATCAGGCTTTTCTTCCAAGGCACCGACCAACGTTTCGACAAATGATGGCGCCAATTGGTCATCCCCATCCACAAAGATAAAGTACTTACCACGAATTTGGTTGAGTGCTTGATTACGAACAGCTGCGACACCCTTACGCTTATTATTCTTAATAACACGCATGCGGTCATCGCGAGCTGCCCAGTGGTTAATTTCTGACATCGTGTCATCTGATGACGCATCATCCAAAATCACAATATCCATGTTCTTATAAGTTTGCTTATTTACGGTTTTTAAGCTGTGGCCAATGTATCCCTCAAGATTGTGACTCAACACAGCAACCGTCACGAGTGGTTCCTTATACATTGTATTTTCCTCTTTTGTTTAATTTCATGACCACTATAAACTAAAATCCGCACGACCGGTGGAAAAAGGTCGTGCGGATTTTCTGATGTGCGTTTAATTGTAGTTGGTCAAATTAGAAAGTCAAAACAACCTTACCGCGAACGGCTTGTGACTCAACAATCTTGTGACCTTCCTTCAAGTTTTCCAAGTTAAATGGCTTTACTTCGGCAACAGCAACCTTGTAGTCACCGTTTCCCAAGTGCTCCATCAACTTCGTCAAAACTTCAGTCGTTGATTGCATCACGTAGTAGTCACCCTTGATGTTCTTGGCATCGCGAGCAGCCTTAACGTCGTCACCCAAAGGAACAGTAGACACAATGCGTCCGCCTTCCTTCAAAACTTGCATTGAACCCAAAGCGTTGTTACCACCGATGATTTCAACAACAGTATCAACTGATGACTCTGGGATTACGTCAGTAAACTTTTGCATCGTGAAGTCGATCGTCTCGATGTCTGCGTTCAACTCGTGTAGGTAGTCGATGTCAGTAGGCAATGACGTCGTGTAGATCTTTGATGCACCACGGTACAAAGCAGTTTGCAAAGCAGCGTAACCAACAGCACCGGCACCACCGTGGATCAAGATTGACTCACCTTCTTGCAAGTTCAATGCATCAACAACGGCTTGGTAACCAGTTTGACCACCCAAGGCCAAAGCGGCTGCATCTTCAAATGAAACTGAATCTGGCAAGTGACCAGCAGTGTCAGCATCAACAACAGCGTACTCTGCGTATCCGTGATCGTGTGGTACAGCAACAACGCGCTCACCAACCGTGAACTCAGTTACGTCAGCGGCAACTGCTTCAACAACACCGGCAATCGTTGATCCACCGATCATGTTTTCCTTAGCAGGCACACCAAAGGCACCGGCACGGAACTTAACATCGTATGGGTCCATTGCGATAGCAGCTTGCTTGATCAAGATGCTACCCTTCGTCAAAACTGGTACTTCTACTTCAGCTTCGTGGAAGACATCAACGTCTCCAAATTCGTCAAATACAACGGCCTTCATCGTAGTCATATCCTAAGTCCTTCTTTCGCTTCAAAAAATCTCAAATAAAAATCTATCAATATTTATGCAACTTATTTTACACTTACGAAAAGTAAATGCAACAGAAAATGCCAACATTGTGAAATTTAGTGGTCTAGACTGTATACTCTAAGTATGACAGAAAAGCGGAGGAAAGTGTTGTGGGAGGCTTTGGCGTACCTATCAAAGATGCAATTATTGCGTTTCCAATCATACTAATTGTTTTATTCGTACCATTTTTATTTTTGCAATATCGTCGCTTCGGATCCGTGACTTTTTGGCACACGGTGATGACGTTTAGTTTTGTATTTTACTTTACTACGGCCTATTTCATGGTTATTTTGCCGTTACCAACGGAAGCAACCTTGGAGCATTTGCAGGCGATTCATGCACAGACGATGAACCTTGATCCGCTCCAAGTTGTCCGCACCTTCTTTAACGACAACCCCTACTTCCACGGTGGCGGGTTGAAGGCCGGCTTGTTGGACCCATCATTTACGCAGGCAGCCTTTAACGTGTTGCTAACCGTACCATTCGGTATGTATTTGCACTTTTACTTTAAGCGCGGTTTCTTCACAACGTTAATTCTAACGATGATGCTAACGGCGTTTTACGAAACGACGCAATATACCGCGTTGTATCACATCTACTGTCGTCCATACCGTCTGTTCGACGTTGACGACCTCATTTTGAACACCATGGGGGGCGTTATCGGTTGGATTTTCGCCCCACTACTTGGGTTGATTTTCCCATCTCGTGATCGCATGGATGAACGTGCACGTAGCCTCGGCCACCGTGTCACGCTGGTACGTCGTTTACTATCATTTGGGGTGGATTTCGTTATCGCATCAATTATCGGCTTCATTCTGAATCAAATTGTGCCAAGTCAAACAGCAACTGACCTTGTGTCATACCTCATCGTTTGGGGTATTGTCCCATTCTTAATTGGCGCAACACCTGGTCAGTTAGTCGTCCGTACCCGTTATGACGTGGCTAAATCACAGCGTTGGCGCATTTTCCTTCGAAACGCTATGATGGTTGGCTTTACGATTTACTTCTTCCCATTCTGGTTGCAACTAATTGGTTCCACCGGAACGGTATCAGCGGAATTGTTGAACCGAACATACACGTTTATTCTATTGTTTGCGGCCCCAGCCGTTGTGTTGGCCCTAGATTGGTTAATCACAATCTTCCGTCCGCAACACAAGCTACTATATGAAAAGATTAGTGGCGTTGGTTCAGAGGCTATCGTTAAGCAAACGACGATGGCTGACGCGCCAATTATGCAAGAACAACCACAAACACCCGCTACGCCTGATGTTGCTCCTGAGCAACCAACCACGCGCAGCGAGCGTCATCAATAGTCAAAAGGGCACTGCAAAAATATGCAGTGCCCTTTACTTATTTATATAGTAGTTAGTTCATTAGCGAACAACCGCAACGGCCCACTTCTTCTTACCGCGCTTTACAATGACATACTTACCATCGTACTTTGCAGCTGGGTTAACAACTGCTTCTTCGTCAGTAATTTGCTCACCGTTGATACGGATAGCCCCGTCCTTAACAGACTTACGTGCTGCCGTCTTTGACTTTTCCAAGCCAGCTGCAACAACCAAGTCCAACAAGCCGATTTCAGCGTTGTCGATTTCGAACGTTGGCACGTTTCCAGCCAAGATTGCGACTTCATCGGTCGTCAATTCTGACACGTCAGCGTTTCCGAACAAGACCTTCGTCATCGTCTCAGCCGTCTTAACAGCATCAGCACCGTGAACGAACGTTGTAACTTCTTGAGCCAAACGACGTTGTGCGTTACGGGCAGCTGCGTTTTCTTGCAAGTCAGCGACTAGCCCAGCAATTTCGTCTTGTGACAAGAACGTGAAGTACTTCAACATCTTCTCAACGTCTGAGTCAGCTGTGTTCAACCAGAATTGGTAGAATTCGAATGGCGTCGTCTTTTCAGGGTCAAGCCAAACAGCTCCCCCTTCAGTCTTACCAAACTTCGTACCATCAGCCTTCAACAACAAAGGCACCGTCAAACCAAAGGCTGGTGCTTCACCACCTTCAAGCTTGTGGATCAAATCGATACCACCCGTGATGTTTCCCCATTGGTCTGATCCACCAACTTGCAAACGCACGTTTTCGCGCTTCCACAACTCGTGGAAGTCGATTGATTGCAAGATTTGGTACGTGAACTCAGTAAATGAGATTCCCGCTTCCAAACGTGATGCAACGACGTCCTTAGCCAACATCGTGTTGATTGAGAACAACTTACCGTACTCACGCAACATGTCTAGCAATGACATCTTTCCCAACCAGTCAAAGTTGTTAACAATCGTGAAGCCATCTTCACCGAACAACTTGACCATTTGGGCGCGAATCTTTTCAACGTTAGCGGCCACATCTTCTTGTGACAACAACTTACGCTCTGACTTCTTACCTGATGGATCACCGATTGAACCAGTGGCACCACCCACAACGATCACTGGCTTTTGACCAGCCAATTGGAATCGCTTCAAAATCATAAATGGAATCAAGTGACCGATGTGCATTGAGTCACCAGTTGGGTCGATACCAACGTATACCCCAATTTGCTCCTTAGCCATTTGGTCACGCAAACCAGCTTCGTCAGTAGTTTGGTTGATGGCACCACGCCATTCAAGTTCTTGCAAAATATCTTCTGCCATGAATCCTGTCTCCTTTAGATTATTACATCTTATTGATTCTTTGGTTGGGTACAAAAAAGCGCCCCAACCAGCTATAACACTGATTAGGGCGCTGTTAAACGCGGTACCACCTAATTTGCCACGGTATGCCGTGACCACTCATCTTCCCAGTAACGTTGGGGCGACGCACATGAGGTTTATGCGGGTGTAATTCGAGCTTCGGAATTGGTTAGTTCACAACGACCACTAACTCTCTGACTGTCCACCAATTATCTACTGAAACCGCTCATGCGATACTGGTAGTATAACACGAAATTATACCGATAAAAAGGTACGATTCTAGAACGCGCCACCACCAGATCCACCGCCGAATCCACCCGATGAACCGCCAGCACCCCAACTGCCACCAGTGTCAGACCCGCTACTTGCAACACCGAAGGCTGAGACACTCGACGGGCTGAACATTGTATAGGCCACATAGATTGGCACAAGGTTTGACATATCATCTACCGGTTCGAGCTGGGCTTGGCGCAAGGCATCCGCAACTTTGTCGGCCACACCAAGTACAACAGCGTAAGCCAAGTAACGCTCCCATAACATCACGTCAGGTACTTGCTTCACCTCGAATTGACCAACATCCCGCAACATGCGTCCAAAGCCAAACCAGGCTTCCGCTATTGGCCATCCTTCAACTGTGTATATTTGTCTAATTTTCACCGCCATCGCAAATGCCACCACGGCAATCAGAACGGATAGACCAACACTAACCCCGATAAACCATCCTGCAATGTGCGCTGAACTCATCACCCAGACGGCGCCGTTAATTACCACGACAGCCACTGCGGCAACAATAGTCCAAACTTGCCATTGCGTTAATTGCGACACTGCATCATGGTCAATCAAATTGACTGGCTTGGCAGCTCGTCGGACTTGATCCTCGAAACGATCAATTTTATCGGTGTAACGTTTTGCAAAAGCACTCTCACCGTCTTGCATCGTCTGCGTTTGAATGCTTTTCCCAATCTCAACTTGTTCGCCAAACAAAATCGTTAATAACGTCTCTTCAAAATCGTTAAATGCTGTCGTGCGATCCAGTTGAATCCGATAATTTGTCTTACGCCATTTCTTTGTCGGTTCTTCCGAAACAATCAAAACTCGCTTCGCTAACAAATCCATCAAAGTGGCACTAAACAACGTTGAAACTGCCGCGCCACTATCACGCAGCTGCCAACCAACAACCGCTGGCGGTAAATCAGATGGCAATTCATAATTATGTGGCGTCTCAATAATATGCTTATTTTGCACACGGATACGACGCCACAGCACAATTAGGCGAATCAATAAACCAAACGGTAAAATAGCAAGCCACGTGACATAGCCTTGCATCGCTTTATCTCGTTTTGCTGTCTTTTCAGCTCGTTCAGCAATGGCTCGTTCTTGATCCAGAATAGCCGCTCGTCGATTGCCCGTTCGTTGGGTTGCTGTCGATAATGCTGCTTGGTCAAACATTGTATGCACTTCAACCGGCTGATCAGGGTTCACCCGTGCCTTTTCATAAGTTAGCGTCCCCGCTTGTTTATCCACCACAAATTTTGTTGCACTCTTCGAATGCGTCCACGCCTGCAAGGTTTGGTAAGTCATTTTCGGTAGCTGAATCACAATTTTTGTGTGCTGCAAATCCGTTTGCCAATTCGCACCGATGATTTTCCAATTAATTTCACCAACATCTTGATAACGCTTAGCGACGTTCGCTAGTTGGTATGTCCACGTGACTTGATACGTATGGTCAGCCTTCACAGGATAATGCACCCGAAATTGTGTGACATCCCCATCACGCTTTTGCTCCAGGCCGTATCGGCTTCCCGCGCTAAAGCTGCCGACCGACTGACCATTAACCGTTGCCGTTGGCGACCCAATCAACTTAACATCTTGATCCGTTTCCTGACTAACGTAAACACCGTTCATGTCATCATCAAAATCGTAAATCAAATCGTAGCGAATCATAGCTGAACCGTCTGAATTAACAGTTACGTGTTCATACATTCGTTTAATCTCATAGTCGTCATCAGCCGATGCCACTTGTGTCCCAACGAGCATCGCGATGACCACCGCTAAAAGAAGTTTCAGTATTTTTATCATCTTATCCCCATTTCAGGTTACATATTCCCCGTCATCTACTCTCTTTATTTTATGCCTTTCATTTGCCCTAAGCATCTTTAATATTTAAAAAGCAGTGTGTTGATTATATTTCGTCAACACACTGCTTAAAGAATTAGTTATCTGTATTAATAATATCAGCCGGTTCTGGCTTGCGTGAATCGCGGTACAAATTGAACGCTGTGTACGCTGCCAACGCTACGATAAAGTAGCTTAGCACCGTGATATTAATGCCGGTCACCACCGTTGCGGCAACAATAACACCCAGCACACCACCGACGATAATTCCGGTAAAGCCTCGCCACTCAATACGACCCGTGCGTACGAAGCCGATGGCCGACGTCATCATAATCATCGCCGCATCCATCATCATCACTGGGAAAGCAACCAATGGGTTAACCCCAACCAATGAGAAGAAAATCAACTCAGGCGTGTAGTTACCCAATCCAATAGTCATCAACACACCCAAGGTGAAGTTCACGACCAAACCTAGCACTAACAACCAGCCGTGCAAACCGTGAACGGCCATTGAATCAGCATGACCTGGGTTTGCAATGAGCTTAATCAACATCGCGATGGCTGCCAATGCCAAACCAATCGACAACCCGCGTTGCATTTTACGTACCGGCCAATTAGCCGTGATACGTGTTCCGAATGCAGCTCCAGTGATGGCTGCTAAGGTCATTGGCACCAAAGTTGTGACTTCAATTTTAACTGCTGACAGGAAGAACAATGCCTCAACGAATACCGGAATGGCGTGCGCTGCGTTCATCGTTCCTGGTAGCTTACGGTCGTCATCCAACCACTTCGTTCCTTTGAACAAAGCCGTCGTCGTTGCAAACGATCCGATACCCAATGTATCGCCAAAATCTGTGATAAATCCAATCAGGAATCCCGGGACAAACTTACGGAATGGATTAATCTTGTTTCGGCGCATTGATACGGTATACAAAATCGCCATACCGATTAACGCAATGATTAATATCGCCTGCAAGGCCCGTAATACTAGTTGTTCTGTCATAATAAATCTCCTGATTAAAAAAGTTTGTCCGAGTACTTAGTTTACCAAAAATCAGTGAACCCGGCATCTTTTTTGCATCAGTTCCGATTAATGGGCTTGCTTATCGCGTGGTAACATGCGGTCAGAGATACTCTGTAACTCACCGACTAGAATGTCGTAGTCCTGTGTTTTTCCCTGAATGTAACTGACGATAAGGGGCACCAAATCCACTCCCACCTTGGGATCCAATCCTGTTGTTGCCATTACTTTATTCAAACGATAACGCACCGTTTTAGGGTGCACGTGCAGTTGCGCCGCCGTTTCCGTAATGGCACCATTATTGGCATAAATCCATAAAGTCAGCTGCGCCTCTTCATCCAACCTGCTAAAGTACGCAACAATATTTTTGTCTGCCGACTGCGTCTTGGCGATATTAATCAGATAGGCAAACTTGTTATACCGCAATACCCGATTAATATCATCAGTCAGTAAATTGATATATAAGGCTTCCTTAACACTAGCCGAAATATCAAAGTGCGCTGTGCCAATACCGATGCTAAAAGAATCGGCTAAAGCGCTTGTAAAGCTCGGGACACACTCGTCCGTCATGATATAGCATCGCCGATATTTATCTAAATCAAACGCTAAATTATATTCCGGCATGGTCGCTGTCTCCCCTTTAACAACAACCGCCACATACTGTTTCGCTAAATCAACACCATGAATATTAGCTTCTCCGACAAACTCGCGACTGACCGGCGTATCGTAGTCAGAAATATACAGCCATTCCGTCATAAATTTCTGTAGCATGCTAATCCCCTTTTGTTCATTATGAAAACTCTTCTTTTAATAAGTATACGCTTTCACAAATGAAAAACAGACGGACTCCTTTATACGGAAACCGTCTGTTTCGTTGGGATTACGCGGTAATTACCGTACCATCCCCATTTTCAAGATATGCTGCAATATTATCCAATGATGTAATGACTGCATTACGACCAGTGGCAGTAACAAAGCTCATTGCTGCCTCAACCTTTGGCTTCATTGATCCAGCCGGGAATTGACCTTCATCAACCAACGCTTGCATCTCGGCAACCGTTGCTTGCTTGATATCTTCCTGAGTTGGCTTCTTGAAGTCCTTCGTGACGTATTGCACGGCCGTTAGAATGACTAACTCATCAGCATCGACCAATTCGGCCAACTTAGCTGCGGTAAAGTCCTTATCAATAACCGCTTCAACACCTGTAATGTCATTGTCCTTGCGAACAACTGGGACACCACCACCGCCGGCTGCAATTAGCGTTACACCTTCTTGCGCAAGCGTTCGAATCGCGTCCGCCTCCATAATACTGATTGGCTTTGGAGATGGCACAACACGACGGTAGCCGCGACCAGCGTCCTCAACGATGGTCCAATCTGGGTGCTCATCACGAACAGTCTTTGCTTCTTCAGCTGTGTAGAATGGTCCAATTGGCTTAGCTGGTTGCTCAAAGGCGGCATCGTTTGCATCGACCACTGTACGGGTCAAAACAGTTGCGACCTTTTGATCCAATCCGCGACTAATAATCTCTTCATTCAAAGCATCCGCCAACCACAAGCCAATTTCACCTTGGGTCATCGCCCCAACAGTATCCAATGGCATGGCTGGGTTCTTTGCTGAGCTGCCATCCAATTGTTGCAAAACAAGGTTACCAACTTGAGGCCCGTTTCCGTGCGTCAAAACAAGTTGGACATCCCCCATTTCCAAAAAGTTAACCAAATACTTGGCCGTTTGTTGCAAGGCTGTTTGTTGGGCTTCTGCACTTGGGTCATCCGTCAAAATCGCATTTCCACCAAGTGCAACAACAATTCGCTTTGTCATATTACATTTCTCCAATCTCTTAAATCTTTAAGCTGCCCGTGGCTAAGGCAACAACTGCTGCTACTGCGAGCAACAAGACAATTCCCATCATCACGTACTCTGACTTGGTCACCTGCTTGCCGTCTTCCTTGCGTGCTCGGTAGTACAACACAAATCCCAAAACATAAAGAATTGTGCACAACCACAAGTACTGCAAACCTGAGAAGACAATCGCAGCGACTTCAAAGACAACTGTAATCAAACCTGGCAAGATAACGGACCACTTCTTTGACCCGATACCGAGCTTCAGTTCATAAGCTCCAACCAACACGTAGCAGACAACGATTGATGCGGTACACAATGAGTACGCAAAGTTGTACGCCTGATCAGTAAAGAGCAACGTGATAAGGAAAATTTGAATCAAAATTTGCGTCAACAACAATGAGTGTTGTGGGGCGCGGTACTTGTTTAACGTACCGAACCACTTTGGTAGCAAGCGTTGTTCTGCCATCAATGATGTTGCTTCAACTGGCAACATCGTCCATGACAACCAAGCTCCCAAAATTGAAATAATCAAGCCAACACTGATGAACGCACCACCCAAACGACCTGTCATGCTTTCAAACAGGTACAGTAGCGCTGGGTGTTGCATCCCACGCAATTGTTCTAGTGACAAATAACCATAAGGCAAAATCGAAACAACCATGTAGATAATCAGCAATGACACCAAGCCGATAATCGTGGCCTTTCCTGCATCGGACTTCTTCTTGGCACGTGACGCCATCATCGTAGCGCCTTCAATTCCAACGAAGACCCACATCATGGCCATTACACAACCCTTCACTTGCGCAAAGATACCCGCACTCGTTGCGCTTGAAAAGACAAGTTGTCCTTGAACATTAGTGGTCATGTTTTGCCAGAAGTGTGCCGTGAAGACCCCCGCCTTCATACTCAAGAAAGCAATGACAACAAAGGCGAAGATCGGTACCAACTTGGTCACCGTCACAATTGTATTGATGGCTGCAGCCGACTCAATACCGTGTGTGACAAGTAACGTTAGTGCCCATGACACAATTGAGGCGACAATAATGGCGCTGACGCTGTTTCCAGATTTAAGTGGTGGAAAGAAGTAACCTAACGCTGACATCAGCATCGTTGCGAAGGCAACGTTACCTAGCCAAGCTGATAACCAGTATCCCCAGCCAGAAATAAATCCAGCAAAATCACCAAACCCGGCACGCGCATAGTCAGAAACACCAGTTAGTTCAGGCTTCGTCAGCACCAAATGATTAAGACTCAATGCCAACATCAAGATACCAAATCCCGTAATTACCCAAGCAAGAATGGCCGCTCCAGGTGTTGCACCCTGGGCCAAAGTCGCTGGCAAATCAAAGATTCCAGCACCGATTGCAGAACTAACGACTAGCGCTACTAAGGCAGGTAAAGCAATTCCTTTATCCTTAGTATCTGCCATAATTACTTACCGGCTTCTTCAAGCGCAGGTACATCTGGAATGAACAAGTTACCCAACGTTGCAGCCATGATGGCCTTGATTGAGTGCTTGCGGTTTTCAGCCTCGTCCCAGTGACGTGCGTACTTGCTACGGAATACTTCATCAGTAACTTCCATTTCAGTGATACCGTATTGTTCCTTGACGTCTTCACCGTACTTAGTGTTCGTATCGTGGAAGGCTGGCAAGCAGTGCATGAAGATCAATTCGTCATCAGGCGTACCAGTCTTGCGCATCATGTCCATGTTGACTTGGTAAGGCGTCAACAACTTAACACGCGTCTCCCAATCAGACTCACCCATTGATACCCAAACGTCGGTGTAGATGACGTTAGCACCCTTAACACCTTCGTCGATATCAGCGGTAACCTTTAGCTCGGCACCAGTCTTAGCAGCAAATCCATTTGCCAAGTCAACAACTTCTTGCGTTGGGTGCAACTCTTCAGGTGCAACAATGCGGATGTTAACACCCAACATTGCACCGGTAACCAACAATGAGTTCGCCATGTTGTTACGACCGTCACCAACAAAGGCCAACGTCAAACCGCGCAAGTGGCCAAAGTTTTCCTTGATTGTCATAAAGTCAGCGATCATTTGTGTTGGGTGCCATTGGTCAGTCAAACCGTTCCAAACTGGCACACCTGAGTACTTAGCCAATCCTTCAACATCAGATTGCTTGAAGCCACGGAACTCAATGGCATCAAACATACGTCCTAGGACAATCGCAGTGTCTTCAACAGACTCCTTCTTACCCAATTGGATGTCGTTTGAACCAAGGTATTCTGGGTGAGCACCTAGTTCGATAGCAGCCGTGGTGAAGGCTGAACGGGTACGCGTTGATGTCTTTTCAAACAACAAAGCAATGTTCTTACCTTCCAAGTAACGGTGTGGAATGTGATTGTGTTGCAACTCCTTCAAGTGCAAACCGAAATCAACCAAATATTGAATTTCTGCTGAGGTAAAATCCTTTTCAGCCAAAAGTGAACGGCCTTGGAATACTGAGTTAATTGCCATGATTCTTCTTTTTCTCCTTTATTTGTCTGTTTTACAAATCTTCACGCCAGATTGGTTGAGACATGCAACGTGGACCACCACGACCGCGTGACAACTCACTTGAAATGACTTCGTGAACCAAAATGCCGTGGCGACGCAACAATTCGTTACTTACATAGTTACGGTTGTAGGTCACAACTTCTCCTGGTGCGATGGTCAATGTGTTTGAACCATCGTTCCATTGCTCACGAGGTGCGACAATCGCATCACCGCTTCCAGTCTCAATCAAGTCCAACTCAGAAAGTCCCAACACTTCCTTCAACGTTGCACCAAGGTCAGTGCGGTGAGCCAACTTTACCGTGCCATCTGGGCCTGGCGTCATGATAAAGATGTTCATCTTACCGCCCTCATCCATGATTCCTGGGAAGACCGTAAATTGATCCTTATTAACCATCGTAAAGACCGTATCAAGGTGCATCATCGCGTGGTTGTGTGGAATTTCAACGGCAACGACAGTATCAAAGTGACTGTCTGGGTTAGCGAACAATTCCTTAGCCAACGCTTCGATTGACTTTGAAGACGTACGTTGTGAAACACCAATAGCAAGTACGTGGTCGTTAAGCACAAGTTCGTCTCCACCTTCAATACGCGTGTTGTGGTTGCGGTCGCGCCAGATATCAACGTGACCAGCAAAGCGTGGGTGGTGCGTCATCACGAATTCCGTGAACAATGACTCTGGTTGACGAGCCTTAAACGTCATGTGGTTAATGGTCATACCATTTCCAATTGATGCTTGTGGGTCACGTGTGAAGTAGGCGTTTGGCAATGGATCCAACAAGAATGGATTTGCCGCATCACGACCAGCCAAATCGTGTAGTGAATCATTTTCAAAATCAAATTCATTACGACGAACCCCGGCATACAACTTGGTCACCAAGTCGCGCGTGTTAAACGTCTTCAAGTAATCGTTCAGTGCATCGTGAGTCGTACCGATACCGTAACCAGCTTCATCCAAGTATTGTTGGACGAAAGCTTCACGGACCTTCTCATCAGTGTCCAAAGCTTCAACAGCTAGGTCATCGATATAAAGGGTTTCAACACCGTTCTCACGCAAAGTATTGGCAAAGAAGTCGTGTTCTTGTTGCGCGATCTCCAAGAATGGAATGTCGTCAAACAACAAACGTTCCATTGTGTCTGGTGTGATGTTTTCAACTTCAGCACCAGGTCGCTTAAGCAACACGGACTTCAACTTACCAATCTCTGAGTTAACATTAATCGCAGGATTGTTCATGGTTCCCCTCCTTATGAACTTTAACAAACGCTTATGTAAGCGCTTCCTTTGCTACGAGTTTTATTATGTCACTCAGTAAAGCGTTCCAAAACGGCCCAATGGCCAAAGGTTTTTATCTGTTTAGATAATGACACCCAACGTTTTTAGGTATAAAAAAAGACCCACATCGCTGTGGATCTTTAGTGGTTCTCTATTACAAATCTGAAACTGTGAAACGTTCGCGGACGTGCTTTGGTGTTTCTATTTCATCCAAAATACCCACCGCCATATTACCTGCCGTCACGTGTGACTTACCATCTTCAGCCAACAACAAGTCATCCTTGGCTGTACGGTGAGCTGTGGCGGGGCCTGGCACGAAGTTTTGCTGTGGTGAAACGCCTGTCCAGAAGACATCTGGTGTTGCACGCAAAATTTCTAGTTCAAGCACGCCATAACGTGGCTCGTCAATCCAGGCTTCGTTACCTGGCAGTTCTTTCAAGAAGTCGAACAAACGTGTACCGTTTGCTTGGACAAGTGACGCGGCACCTAGAATGAAGATGATACGCGTTTGCAAACGACGGAACTCGTGCAACAAATGCGTCAATGCATCCAAATTCAAGTAAGCATCCTTGTGGTTGGCAAATGCGTTAACCACCACATCGAATTCCTCGAACACATCCGCGTGCATCTCGAACAAGTCGCCTACCAAAATTGTGGCATCTGATCCTAGTTTTTCACGTGCCTTATCAGCATCACGGACAATCGCTGTGACAGCGTGTCCGCGCTTCGTTGCTTCTTCAAAAACTGCTTGACCGGCCATTCCGGTTGCCCCAATTACTGCAATCTTCATAATCATTACACTCCCGCACTTATTTTTCGTTAATTACATTGTACCAAAGCGACTTAATCATTTGCGCGAATTATTTGACGAACTTGGTTAGCCAGCACCTTTAGTTTCGTGCCATCCGACTTTGTTATGATATAATTACCATCATCTTGCTTAACAATCGCCTTAACTGTCTCAGCGTTCTTAGCCACGCATAATATAGACATCACCATTCGTGATATCGATTTCAACGACACGATTATCCACGCTGGTTGATGATTTTTTAGACGCTTGTTTAGATGATGATGGCTCGTTTTGCACAAACGCACTGCGCGCCGCCCAAAAGACACCGAACAACATCAAAAACAGCATGAAGAGGGCTGCAATGCGTTTCACCCACTTACCCGCTGTCGATTTCTTCTTCTTTGCCATGCTGATATACCTCTCCCATTTAACTCTTAAATAAAAGATACCATAAAAAGCGGCCAAACTCGTGTTACCGAGTTTGGCCGCTTTCATTACGTTATTCAAGCTGTCGTTGTTTGATCAGTTTAGTCCTCTTCATCCTTCTTACGACGCTTTGCTGCAAGCAACAAAAGTGTTGATGAGAACAAGAAGATTCCCAAAGCCATCAAACGCCAATCATCCTTGTAACCAGTGTTAGGCAACGTACCAATTCGACCTGGTTCGTTCGCATAAGCCAATGAGTAAACCGTTGGCGTTTGTGCACGAAGTGAAGTTGGCTGGGCAACGTATGCTGTTTCTACGGTCGTTACTGGCTCAGTGACAGTATTAACAACTGATGCCGATGTTGGTTGTTGTGCTGGCACAACAACGTTACGAGCTCCGGCTTCAGCTTCAGCAACTGCCGATTGCAAGGCCTTAATTGCGGCCTCGATATCAGCGGTCAAATTGCTTGAACTATCCTTCGCTGCTGCTTCCAAGATTGCTTGCAAACGATCCAATGCCTTTTGTACGGCAGGGTCGCCAGAAACAGACGAATTCTTGGCAGCCGCAATCGCCTTATCGGCTGCTTGGTTTGCATCAGTTCGCTTTGCCTTAGCGTCATCAAGCGCCGTCTGCAACGCCTTTGTAGCTGCCGTAATTTGATCGGCCGATGCATTTGGATCGTCCAGTACCTTCTTCAAAGCCGTAATCGCATTTGCGACTTCCGCTTCGTGTGAAACTGGTGCTGTCTTACCAAGCAAATCATTGGCTGCATTACGAGCCGCTTCAATAGTGTTGTTAGCCGTCGCTACGGCAGCCTCCAAAGCCTTTGTGGCTGCTTCAATATCGACCGTCAAAGCATCAGCGTTATCGCCAGTCACGCGGTTCATGATATCTTGCAACTTCTGCAAAGCCTCCTGAACTGCTGGTACTTGACCAGCCGCTGACGGCTTCACAATATCAATCAATGACTTTGCTGTATCGTTGGCTTGCGTACGCGCAGCACCAACTGGTTGCAACGCATCACGCAAGGCTGCTGTTGCGTTTTCAATATCCGCCGTTGTTGATGTTGAATCATCCAACAACTTTTGCAACGCATCCTTCGCCGTAGCAACATTGGTCTCGTGTGAAACTGGTGCCGTCTTACCCATCAAATCGTTGGCAGCATCGCGTGCCGCTTCACGACTGGTATTAGCGTTTGTGATGGCATCTTGTAATGCCTTCGTAGCTGCTTCAATATCCTTGGTCAAGTTACCATCCTGGTCAGCTGCGGCTTGCTTTTGAATTTCATCCAAAGCATCCAAGGCTGCTTGCACAGTTGGCTCCTTAGCCAAGTCAGTTGGGACAGCCGCTGTGGCTGCGTCCGTTGCTTCGTTGGCCGCGTCACGCAAAGGTTGCGCGGTGGCAACTGCATCGCGAAGTGCTTGTGTCGCATCAGCAATTGACTTCGTTGTCGACGTTGGATCATCCAACAACTTCTGCAAGTTGCTAATCGCATCCGCTACGGCTGGCTCGTGTGAAACCGGTGCCGTCTTTGACAAGGCATCTTGCGCATCATCACGGGCAGCTTGTTGGTTATTAGCCGCGGTAGTTTGAGCTGTTTGCAACGCATCAATAGCTGCTTGGATATCCTTGGTCAAGGCAGAATCCGTATCAGTGGCCGCCGTTGCCATAACATCCTTCAAATTATTGATGGCTGCTTGGACAGAAGGCTCAGCTGATTGATCTGACCCTTGGGCGTCTGCAATCGCTTGTGTACCAGCCGTATTTGCCGCATCACGATCCGTCTTATCCGAACCAATTGCAGCATTCAAATTCTTAGTAGCTTCTTGAATTTCAGCCGTTGTTGCATTTGGATTTGTCAGGATAGCTTCGATTGAACTAATTGCTTCCGCCGTACCTAATTCGTGTGAAACTGGGTTAGCTGAAGCAACCGCCACCGCAGCATCCTTACGCGCTTGGTCTTGAGCCGCCTTGGCATCGGCTACCGCCTGCTTCAAAGCATTACGAGCAGCATCGATGTCAGCCGTCAACGCATCACTTTCATCATTGGCTGCTTGCTTCATGATGTCTTGCAACTTCGCGATTGCATCTTGCACAGCTGGTTCATCAGCTTGTGGTGTGTTTGATGCATCTGTAATCGCATTTTGTGCGTTGGTATTGGCTGTCGTACGCGTAATCTTGTCATCACTCGTCGCATTCATCAAGTTCTGCGTGGCACTCTTGATGTCTTCCGTCGTTGCTGCTGGATCATCCAATACCTTGTTCAAAGCAGAGATGGCATCAGCCACCGCCTTTTCATTTGAAACCGGCGCTGTTCTAGCCAAGGCATCCGCCGCGTTATCACGTGCTTCAGCTTGTTCCTTAGCTGCTTGTACCACAGCCGTTTGCAAGGCAGCCAAAGCTGCCGCGATATCGGCCGTCAACGCATCTGGCGTATCTGTGGCTGCTTCTTCTTGAATCTCGTTCAAGGCAGCCAAAGCCGCTTGAACAGTTGGCTCATTTTGCGTGCTTGATGTGGCAACCTTGTCTTCGTACTTATCTGCTTCATCATTAATCGCATCACGCTTAGCTTGTTCAGCTTGATTAGCTTCCGTCAACGCCTTCGTTGCCTTCTCAATGTCAGCCGTTGATGATGCCGGGTTATCCAACAACTTCTGCAAAGCGTCGTGGGCCTTAAGAACTGTTGCTTCATTGGAAACTGGCTTAGTAGCCTCGATGGCATCGGCGGCTGCATCGCGGGCGGCCGTTTGGTTTTGCTTAGCCGTTTCTTGGGCGGCTGCCAAATCATCAATGGCCTTTTGGATATCGGCCGTCAAAGCTGTTGACGAATCAGCGGCAGCAGCGGCTTGCGTATCTTGCAGATTCTTAATTGCTGCAATTACTTCTGGCTCAGTGGCCTGATCAGACGTCTTCGCCGCCGTTGAATTTGTATCATTCAAGACATTTTGCAAGTTTGCAATAGCTTCTGATGTGGCTGATTCATTTGAAACTGGTGCCGTCGCTTGCAAAGCAGCCTCCGCAGCTTGACGTGCATCAGCTTGGCTTTCGGCAGCTTGTGAAACGGCATCTTGCAAGTTCTTGATAGCTTGTTGAATATCAGCCGTCAAGGCATCTGGTGTATCAGTCTGCGCTTGATCAACTAAATCTTGCAATGCCTTTTCAGCTGCCTGAACAGCTGGCTCGTCCGCTTGGTTAGAACCATTGGCGGCATTAATGGCCGCCTTAGCATCATCATCAGCGGCACTACGTTGATTAATCGCCGTCTCAGTCGCTGAACGCAACGCCTCGGTCGCATCATTAATTTGATCAGCCGTTGAAGCTGGATCGTCCAACAACTTTTGCAAGTCATCAATCTTACTTTGAACATCCGGTTCGTAGCTAACTGGTGATGTCTCGTTCAACGCCTTGGCTGCATCAGCGCGGGCCGCTTCTTGCGCACCACCGGCAGCTGCCACAGCATCCTTCAACGCTTGCGTTGCTTTCTCAATATCTTCCGTCAACGCACCCGCATCACCCGTCTTCGCCTTATCAATCAAATCTTGCAAATTCTTCGTTGCATCGATAACTGATTGGTCATTAGCTTGATGTGAGCTACCGGCCGTTGCGATTTCATCTTGCGCGGCTTCATTTGCGGCGTCACGATCAGCCTTCGCTTGTTCAACTGCGTCATTGTAATCGTTTGTCGCCTTAACAATTTCGTCTGGCGTACTTTCTGGATTATTCAGAACATCTTCAAGCGCTTGCTTCTTATCGATGACAGACGCTTCATTTTGAACTGGTGTTGCATCTTGTGCAAGTGTCGTCTCACCTACATCCTTAACGGCATCAATCACCGCTTGGCGTGCATCTTCAATGGCTTGCGTTGTACCAACATTGTTAGCTGCATCCTTTTGGGCAGCTTCCAAATCAGCAACCGCTTGCTTAACAGCATCATCCTTTGAATCAGTTACCTGGCTGATTGTTGTATTTGCGTCGTCATTAGCCTGATCACGTTCTGACTTTGCTGTTGCAACTGCATCTTGCAATGCTTGCTTAGCTTGGTCAATCGCTTCCGTTGTGGCATTTGGATCATTCAAAACATCGTTCAACGCTGACTGGGCATCTTGGACACTTGGTTCTTGTGAAACCGGCGCCGTATCAACAGCCTTGGCTTCAGCACGCGCAACAGCGTTATCAAGTGCATCAGTCGCGTCCTTGATTGCCTGTGTCGTACCTTGATCATTGTCAGCGTCAGTCATCGCCTTATCCAACTTTGCCATTGCATCTGCAACCGCATCATCAGTTGCCACTGCTGTGGTGTCGGGTGAATTCAACGCATCATCACCAGCCGTTTCAGCTGCCTCACGCTCGCTAACCGCTTGGTCAATTGCGTCTTGCAAAGCCTCTTCAGCTGCCGTTTGTTGGTCAGCCGTCGTGTTCGGATCCTTGGCCAAATCATCCAAAGCCTTTTGTGCATCCTTAACAGCTTGCTCTTGTGAAACCGGTGCCGTATCAATGAGACTCAACGTCACCGTCTTGGTCGTCTTGTTACCAGTCGCATCAGTAACCGTAATGGTCACATCACGTGGCTGACCATCTCCGGCTACCAAAGCGGCAATCGTTTCATAGTCAGTCTTAATTGTGCTGTCACCGTGTTGCTGGTTATCAGTTGTGCTGAAGCCAACATCAGCCAAGAAAGTCGCCTCATCAGCTGGCATGCCGGCCTTTGAAGTCGTGAGTGCGGCCTTGGTCGTCGTAACCGTTGGTGCTTGAACGTCTCGGTAAACATAGCGAACTGTTTGATCCACAGATGTATCATCATCAAAGTTAACATTAGCGTATGTGTTATCAATTACCTTACTGTATCCCGCAATTTGTTCATCCTTTACCAAATCAGCATCTTGGTAATTAACCGCTTCGTTTGTTAAACCATCCAACGTGTGACTTTTGACGCCTGTATCTGTCGTCAAGTCACGTCCAACTTCATCAATAAACTTCACATTAACCGTTTGTGGTAATGGCGCGTAGGTGATAACTGTTGCCTGTGAAGACTTATCGGTATCTGCCGTTGCATCATAAACAACCGTGTAAGTTGCCGTCTGCTTGTCCTCCGACAATGACCAAGTCACGCCATCAGCTGTCGCAATATTCGAAATTTCGTATCCCGTCGGTGCTGTGATTGTTCCTGACGTTTGTTGATCAGTTTTACCATTCAATGTTTCATCAGCTTGTGGGAAGGCTGGTGTATTGGTTGCACCATCTGCGTACTGTTGCGTGATAGTCGCCGTTTGGTCATCAGCAACATACGTAATCACAAATTTTTGTACGTCAGAATCTTCGCCAGAACCATTGTTAGTGTTATCAAAGTTCGACGTTGCAGCCAATGCTTCGGCCATTGTGTCGTACTTTGTGCCATCCGGACCAGTTACCGTATACGTGTATCCTGGCGTTGCCAAATCAGCATCCGTATACCCAGTTGGGGCATTAATTGCATCCCCAGTCAGTCCATCAATCGTCTCACTCTTAGCCGTCACTGACGTTGCGCCGTCTGGAACGTCAATTTCAAATTGCGCTTGTTGCTTTGATTGCGTCAACGTAATATCAGTGTTCTGTGGTGCCGTATCGGTTCCATCATTTCCCGTGTTTGTTGAATTATCAAAGTTTCCATCCAGTGAAACCGTCTTACCATCCGTTGCGATATCAGCCGTGATACCTGAAGCTGTTGTCACTGCGCCGCTAGAAACGTAGTAACCTGACGGTGCCGTATACGTATAACCGTATGACTCAGCCGTCTTACCGTTTTGCGTATCAGTTACCGTGGTCGTGCCATCTGGCATGTGTTGGGTAACCGTTGCCTTCTGGTTCGTTGGTGCCAACGTAATCACCAAGTTCTGTGGTGCCTTATCAGATGCTTCGTTACCGTTGTCGGTATCGTCCATCGTCAATGTATAGGTCACTGTATCGTGTTGGTCATTGGCATACGAAACGTTATATGCGGAACCATCAATCGCAACAATGTAGTATCCTTCTGGCGCCTTGATTATGTCTTCAAGATAATAACCTGTCACACCAGATAGTGCCTTTGGATCAGGCGTTGTTGGTGATCCAATTGCACCTGAGTAGACAAAACTAATTTGACCAGATTGACTGGCTGCTGACAATTGCAACGTAAAGTCTTGTGCAGCACTATCTGAAGCACTGGCGTTATTTGTGTTGTCATAGGTAAATGTGAACGTTGCCGTACGGCCATCCGCCGCAACACTGGCGCCAGATGGTTGACCAGATGCTTTAAAGTAGTATCCTTCCGGTGCCGTATACGTTGATGTATAAACCCCGCTCGTCACGCCGGCTGCCGCAATTGACGACATTGGCGCACCGTCAAAGCTAATATTTGCTGATTGATAATCCGCCTTATAACTCACAATAAATGACTGTGCTGACGAATCTGATTGGTCATCCCCATTGATGGTATTGTCATAAACCGATTCAGCTGCAACCGCCGCTGACAGGTTCGCATATGCTTGCGATGTGCCATCTGGGCGAACAATCGAAACATTATATTGGTAACCATCAACAGCCAAATCTGTATCGGTCTTGGCATAAGAGATTGGCGCTTTAGTTACACCACTAGCCGTTTCAATCTGTGATCCAGCTGAAATTGGTGAATCGCTACTTACAACCAACGTGCTTTCTTGGTATGAAGGAGTTGGGTTAATAACAAAACGCTTAATTCCTGTATCAACCGCATCGAAACTGTTGTTGTCCGCAACCGCTTCATCCAATGTCGCATAGACCTTTGGTGAACCAGTTTCATCTGTCACCCAAGTACCTTCAGCGTTTTGGACCGTCACGTTATATGTGTAACCATGCGTCATTTGCATGGCACGTAACGACTCATCGGTTGTCTTCAAGCCAAGGGCTGCACCGGTATCACCGGTCACTTCTTCAATCACTCGACCTGAATACTCATCACCAGTCTCACCCACAACAACTTCAGCCGTTTGCGTAATAGCTGAATACTCAACCGTATACGTCTGTGGTTCAGCGTCAGAATCTGCGGCGTTGTTCGTGTTGTCATACAAACCTGTCATACCAGTCAAGGCTGAGGCCAACGTGTTATACGTGTTATCATTTGGCGTCTTAACAATGTAACGATAACCATCAATATTCAACGCTGAGTCAGTCGTCGCAAATGATACCTGACCACTCGTTACACCAGCAGCGGAGTCAAGCGTGACACCACTACTGATTTGCGTTGCGCCACCAATGACCAAGTTAGCTGATTGGTAATCAGCGATATATGAGACCGTAAATACTTGTGGCGCTGCATCTGATGAACCTGTGTTATTCGTGTTGTCATAGACCGTGTTAGCTGCTATGGCTGCTGACAAAGTGCTGTAAACCGTCGCACTGTCAGAGCCCATATAGACCACATAACGATAACCACTACGAGCCAACGTTGCATCGGTGTTTGAGAAGGAAATCGCACTTCCGGTCAAACCAGACGCACTTTCAATCGTCTTCCCCATTTGAATTGGTGAGTTGGCAGCCCCAATAATCGTTGCTGCTTGACTCATTGGTGCATAGCTGACCATAAAGTTCTGCGTCTCTGCATCTGAATCACCCGCATTACTCGTATTATCAAACGTCGTATTTGCTGACTGTGCATCCGTCAACGTTGCATACCATTCACCATCAGGTCCCATAACGCGGTACGTGTATCCTGAAACTGCTAGTGAGTCATCAACATTTTTGAATGGTATCTGAGTAGCTGTACCACCAGAAAGTGAAGCCAGCCAGCTACCTGCACTCACCGGTGAATCCGACGTCACGCCCAATGATGCCCATTGCATATCAGCTACGTAGTTAACTGTAAATGTTTGCGGCTTACTGTCGGCCGACCCAGTGTTGTCTGTATTGTCATAGGCACTATTTGCTGCAATTGCTTGCGACAACGTACTGTATGACGTGCCATCCGGACCACTAACCGTATAGTGGTATCCCTGCGTGTACAAGTAACTATCCGTCACCGTGCCAAATGCAATCGTACCACTCGTCGGACCAGCTGCTGAATCAATAACTGATCCAGCACTGATTGGCGATTCCAAACCAACCGTAACCCTAGCTTGTTGTGAATCCGCCTTATACGACACGCGGAACACTTGCGCTGATCCATCAGACGTGGCCGTACCGTTATCAGTATCATCGAATGTCCCATTGGCAGCCATTGCAGCCGTCAATGTTGTATAACTTGAACCATTAGCCGCATAGACAACATACGTGTATCCTTGCACGGCTAGTTGACTATCCGTATTTGCAAATGAAACAGCACCCTTCGTCACACCGGCTGCTGAAGCCAATGATGAATTTGCACTGATTGGTGAATCAGCATCCACAACCAACGCAGCTGATTGGTAAGCCGCCTTATATGACACTGTAAAGCTTTGAATTGCTGAATCGGTACTACCTGTATTTGTCGTGTTATCAAAGATTGAATTTGCAGCGACTGCTGATGACAACGTTGTGTACGTCTTGCCATCAGGACCCGTTACCGTGTACGTGTATCCGGCAACTGCCAAACTTGCATCAGACGTTGCGAAACTCAATGCTCCTGACGTCACACCAGCCGCTGAATCAACCTTTGAGTTGGCCTTAATCGGTGACGTACCAGCCACGTTGACCACGGCTGATTGACTAGCCGCCTTATAGCTAACTGTGAACATATCAGGGTTAGCGTCAGATGTTCCCGAGGCCGTGTTATTAGCGTTGTAGTATGAGTGCGCTGACAATGCTGATGACAACGTTGTGTAGGCTGTCGTGTCGCTACCGTACTTAACAGTGTACGTATAGCCGCTCTTGGCCAGTTGTGAATCTAGCGTTGCGTATGACGCATCAGACGCAAATGAGATGGCTGATCCTGTTGAACCATTAGCTGAAAGTGTCGTTGTACCAGCACTAATTGGTGAATTGGCGTCCACCACAACTGAGGCTGCTTGGCTCATTGGTGCGTAGGAAATCACGAAACGTTGGGCCGCAGCATCGGTCGTACCCGTGTTATCCGTGTTATCGAACGTGCTGTTGGCTGCCAAGGCTTGTGACAGCGTTGAATACCAAACCGTGTTGTTCACGTCATAACCATATCCAACCGTGTATGTGTAACCTGATGTTGCCAAATCAGCATCTGTAACCCCAAACGACATTGCTTGGCTAGTCACACCCGTGATATTGGCAACCGAAGAACCTGCCTTAACTGGTGAGTTCTGTTGAACACGAATATAAGCTGATTGGGCATCGGCCGTATATGACACACGGAACGTTTGTGCTGAAGAGTCAGCCGAGGCCGAACCGTTTTCCGTGTTGTCATACAAGCTGTTGGCCTTCAATGCTGCTGTCAGGGTTGCGTATGAATCACCCTTAGGACCGTAAACGACATACGTGTAACCAGTCTTCGCAAGTTGTGAATCAGCCGTGCTAAATGCAAGCGAGCCACTCGTCACACCTGATGCAGATTCAACTGCTGAATTGGCTGAAATTGGTGACGCACTGTCGACTACCAAATTGGCAGCTTGGTACTGTGGCTTATAAACGTACGTGATGACCGAATCCAAATCAGCATCGAACAAACCATCAGCATCTGAATTCTTATCTGGTCCTACCAAGGTATAACCTGAAATTGTCATCGAGCCATCTGGAATCTTTGAGCCGACATAGCCGTTAGTTGAACGATCCGCGCTAATTGTCTTACCTGATTGGTCTACGTATTTATACGTAACCTTCGCCGTCATCGGTGCATAGACAACCTTGAAACGTTGCACTTGCGCGTCAGTCGTTGCATTGGCCGCATTTGACGTGTTGTCATACTTGTTAGCCGCCACGGCTGATGTCAAAGTTGTATATGAATTAATGACGCTACCAGCTGCATTCAATACATTAACGACATACGTGTAACCACTCTTGGCCAACTGTGAGTCAGTCGTCTTGAATGAAATAGCTGAGCTAGCAGGTCCGTTAGTTGTTTCGTTAACAGCCGAATAGCTCAAAACTGAGTTGCCTGAATTGTCAGCTGAGTCCGTAAACAATGAGGCATATTGATTTGTCTTATACGTCACCACAAAGGCTTGTGATGATGTATCTGAATTACCTGAATTTGATGTGCTGTCATAACGTGGGTGCGCAGCCACGGCTGATGACAACGTTGTGTAAGCCGTTGAGTCTGGCGCATCCGTACCCGTGTACTTAACCGTGTACGTGTAGCCAGCCTTCACCAAACTTGTATCGTTGGTTGCAAAGCTGATTGTGCCACCCGTTGTGCCACTTGCCGACGTGAGTGTTGAACCAGCTGAAATTGGTCCATTTGGATCATACTTAACCGCTGCCGCTTGGTAAGCACCAACATAACTAACCGTGAATACTTGGGCTGATGAATCAGTCGTTCCAGAGTTGTTTGTGGCGTCATAAATTGAATTTGCGGCCACGGCTGATGACAACGTTGCATACGTCGAGCCATTTGGTCCCTTCACCACGTATGAATAACCGGCCGTCGTCAAATTAGCATCCGTATATGGCAATGACAAAGTTGCGCTGGTTGCACCCAATGATGATGCCAAAACTGAGCCAGCCTTCACAGGTGAATTTGAATCAACCACCAAACTCGTTGTTTGCGTAGCTGGCGTGTAGTTTACCGTGAAGTATTGGTATGACGCATCTGATGAAGATTGAACACCATTCACCTTGTTATCCGTGTTGTCGAAAGAGTTAGCTGCAACAGCTGAATCCAACGTTGAATACGTCACGTTATCTGGACCAGTAACGGTGTATGTGTAACCTGACTTAGGCAGGTTACTGTCCTTAGTTGCAAAAGTGATTGCATTACTAGTTCGACCACCGGCTGCGTCCTTGTATGCTGATGAACCAGCCACATATGAACCATTCGCGTATGAATAATCACGGGTGTACAAATAAGCGCCTTGATAATCTGGCACATACTTAACTGTCCACGTTTGTGGTGTCCCGTCTGATTGCACACCGGCAGAATTTGACGTACTATCCCACACGTTTGTGCCGGCCGCATACGCTGATGACATTGTTGAATAGTTGCTACCATTTGGATCAGTGACATAGTAGCTATATCCTGAACGGATCAACGAAGCATCTACAATACTTTGTGCGACCGTTGCACTACTTCCCAATGGGTTGTCTTGGTCAACACTCCAGTATGACGTAATCACATTTGACCCGCTCCACAAAGCTGGCGTGTCAGTCTGAATGATTGACTCTTGGTATGGCAAGGCCGTGTACTTGATTGTAATCGTATTGTTAGCCGCCGTTTGTGACACCGTTACATCGGTTGCTGAAGACACCTTGTAACCACGAATCGTTGGTGCAGCAAAGGCGATATCAGCCGTACCAGCTTTGGCTTTTGGTGACAGGTTCGTGATACCAATCGTGTCGTTAACGGCCGCCACAAAGCTTGTTGATGGCTGAATCGTATTACCATTCGCATCCACATACTTAACTGTCGTAGTTCCAGTGGCAAACGTACCAGACAAGTTATTGATTGAGGCAAAGTTGTCGTTGGCCTTTTGTCCATTAGCGGCGTTAACACCGACTGAGAATGCCTTAGGCGGGTTCAATGTGATGCCGGAGTTGTTGGTATTAATTGTCCAAGAATGTCCATTTGTATCTTTCAGCGATGCAGAAATATACGGCCCACCATTTGGTCCACCTGTCGGATTCCATGTCAGCTGATACTTAATTGTCGTTGTCCATGACGTCAGGTTTTGTCCTTTGGTATACATCGCATCTTGCACTGAATTCAAAGCACCTGAACTATTCGTTGTACGCAAAGCACCAAATGGACCGGCCGCTGGGTCGCCGGAATTTTGGTAGAAGTCCAGACCAAAGGCCAGGGCGTTTCCAAACCCTTGAATTCCAAGTCCACCACCACCATTAGCCATGTTATAATCGGTCGCCATTTTAGCGGGATCAGTCGGCGTCAAAACAAGACCGACCCAGTCGGACCAGTTTCCGTTTGACGGCAAATTACCATCAGTATTAGCTAAGTTGGGATGGAAATACCCATCAATCGTAAATTTCTGACTAGCATCAAATTGACGATTAACGTAGTAGTAACCAATTGTATTTTGCCCATTAGCAGTCAGCTTGGCATAGTTTTGCGTCGCCGGATCCTTGTAAGAACTACTTTCCGCTGACCAAGCCGTACCGTTATAAGTTCCCTTTCCCGCATATTCGGTATGTGTATTCGTCGCCGCTGCATTCCATTCGACATAACGACTTGAGCCTGCAGTAGTGTCCGCATCCGTCACGGTATCAATCGTTACCGTTGACGTTGTTTGTGCAGCTGACGCCTTAGTCATCTCTTCACCTAGACGCGTTAACATCTTAGGCGATGAGGAAACCACCCCCACTGAAAGCGCAGTTAGTCCCGCAGCCACCCAGAACTTACCGCTTTTATACATCTTCTTTCTTGTTTTTGTTTCACCCATAGTAAATACCCATTTAACTTTCCTAAAGTGAGATATTGTTACAATTTTGTGACAATATACATTTATAGTGCAAGTGTACCAACATATTTACGCTTTTGCTGGGTTAACGATTTGAACAAAATTTCACTAAATAGTTTCTTAAAATACTTTTATATCAACAATGGTAGCGCTTTCTTATTTTTAGGAAGGGTAGGGTGTAGTTTTAAATATTTATGATATAGAAAAATATTGATGCACAAAAAAAGAGACCTCTCTCACTAAATGAGCGCAGGTCTCTTTCTGTTTAAGCGGACCACCACGTACCGCTTAAACTCCTTCACCGTATCATGTTAACAGGCACCACCCCGTTAACAATCCCCATACATCGAGGTGTCCAAGCCTCGATGCGTTTTCCTCCGATCGCATGCGGGTCCTTCACCTCCCACATGCGACCATTACCGGACAGCAGGGCATCGCACCCTCCGTAAAACGGCAGTCCTAGGACATCACTCCTCGACTAACTGCATCCCCGGCAACATTTCAATTATAGCATATCCAGCTCAGCTACTTCCGCCTTAACGGAGGTAGAAAACCGTGTCCGCATTCAAACCAGTCTTTGCCATTACTTCGGGCAAAAGTGGCGCTTTAACTTCAGTATCAGCCACAATTTCAGGCAATTGTTCAGCTGTTAAACCAGTCACGGCCAGCGCTTGCACATCCCATGTCTTGTGGGCGACATTGTAGTAGCCAGTACGGGCTGCCAACGCTTCGTCAACAATGTTCAAACCGAACAAACGGTATGTCACATATTCAAGCACGCCCATGAAGTGCGCTGCGTTGGTGTAAGCTTCAGGACGCTCATTCTTCATCCATAGCGTCAACACAAGCGGTTCCGTCGCCGTCATTGGCAAGCCAGTCTTACGTTGCAATTGACCGCCAATACCGTTAATCATCAAGGCATCAACGTACTTCGCTGCGCGATTATCACCACCTGAGACAACGTCAGTAAGCGGCGTAAAGTTTTCGTCCATTGCAAACCAGCCATTTGCAATGCCCGTCGCAAATCGGACTTCAACAATTTCGTCGTACTCACCTGGCAAATCTGCACGCATTGACGCTAATGCATCAACCAACGTGTTCACAATGTTATCAGGTGTCACTGGATCAGTTGGAAATGCCATCCCCTCGTAAGGGAAATGCATGACCTTTTGATTTTGATTTTCATCGATCAACGTTGCCACAACATCAATTGCAGCCATATCAATCGTTACTGTATATTTCATTGGCCTACATCCTCTAAAAGTTAATACCCAAAATTATACACTAAAACAAAAGCACCCGACAGTTTCCTGTCGGGTGCGCTCTCACAATCTCATCTCATGTAGCACAAGATGACAACACTCAAGAATCTCACAACTTAAGCATTGGAACCACGCATATAGTCATTAAAAATGGCTATTAGTTCCTGCCATGGGTCCTCCCCGGTGGCAGACGCAGCGCCAAAGGTCGATAGGGCGACCAACAGCGGCGATTAAACTTGTGGTTTTTATTTTTTATATTTTGTGGGTCTCACAAAGTAATTAAGCGGGGGAAGCCGTTTTATTACTTAGCAGCGTCCATTGCGTGTCCACCGAAGCCGTTACGCAAAGCTGAAACAACCTTACCAGTAAACGTGTCTTCTTGTAGTGAACGGTAACGCATCATCAATGACAATGCGATAACTGGTGCTGGAACTTCCAAGTCCAATGACTCTTCGATCGTCCACTTACCTTCACCAGATGAGTGCATACGACCTGAGATAGCTGACAACTTAGGGTCCTTAGCAAATTGCTCTTCGGCCAATTCCATCAACCATGAACGAACAACTGAACCGTGGTTCCACAACTTAGCAACGGCTTCGTAGTCGTAGTCGAATTGTGAAGCTTCCAAAACTTCGAAACCTTCGGCGATGGCTTGCATCATACCGTATTCGATTCCGTTGTGGACCATCTTCAAGTAGTGACCTGATCCCAAACGACCAGTGTATAGGTAACCGTCTTCCAAGGCGATTGACTTGAACAAAGGCTCCAAAACCTTCCATGCTTCAGCGTCGTCTCCACCGATCATGAAGTTTCCACCGTTACGTGCACCTGACATACCGCCTGAAGTACCAGCATCGAAGAACTTGATACCAGCAGCAGTCGTGCGCTTGTTTTGCTCCAAGTTATCCTTGTAGTTTGAGTTACCACCGTCGATGATGATGTCGCCTTCGTCCAACTTCTCGATCAAAGTATCGATAGTTGAGTTCGTAGGAACACCGGCTGGAACCATGACCCAAACAACCTTTGGTGATGGCAATTGTGCCAACATGTCATCCATATCAGTAGCTGGTGATACCAAATCTGAGTATGCGTCAGCTTCCTTAACAAAGTCTGCGTTCAAGTCAAAAGCAACAACTTCGTGACCGTTATCTGCAGCATTCTTTACCAAGTTCAAGCCCATCTTACCCAGGCCGATCATAGCGAACTTCATTTGAGTTACCTCTTTTTTTCTTGTGCTTTTTTTCTACATGATTATTATAATGCAAAAGTTTTTCACTTTGCAACCCTTTTGTTGTAAAATGTTTTCATATCCAAAATACGATACAATAGAAAATAGACAGAACGTTGTTATGTCACGTTTCCCGATTCTAAAAATAAAAGGAGTTTGACATGGCACAATCAGGTTTTGCGCGCATTCGTTCAATGCGTGATCAATTATCTGGATCAGATGAAAAAATCGCTGGCTTTATCCTAGCCAACCCAGAAGAAATTCGTTCATTAACAATCCAAGGGCTCGCTAATGCGGTCGGACTTTCAACCGCAACGATTTCCCGTTTTGTTAAGCGCGTCGGCTTCGGTTCATTTCGTGAGTTTTCACTCAGCTTAGCCGTTGCCACGCAATCAGACGACACATTCTTTGGTGAAATTGACGAAGAAGACGATACGACTGAAATTGTTCAAAAGGTGTTCAGTGGTGCAACCAACGCATTGGAAGGTACCCTATCAATGATTAACAGCGATGACTGGGCAACGGCTACGAAGTGGTTGGTTGAAGCTCGTCGCGTTGGCCTATTTGGTATTGGTGGTTCATCAATCGTCGCCTTGAATGGTTACCACAAGTTGTTGCGTACACCTTTGGATGTCGAACAACACCCTGACTACGACGTGCAACTGATGCAAGCTGTTCGTATGCGTGCTACTGACGTTGCCATCGTGGTATCACACTCAGGTCGTAACCACGATACGCTAACAATCGCACGTCAACTTAAGAACAACGGCGTCAAGATTATTGCCATTACTGCTTATCAGCAATCTGAATTAGCAAAGACAGCTGATTTAGTTTTGGCCAGTGCCGCTGAAGAAGTTAATATTCGAAGCGAATCAATGTCATCATTGATTGCTCAAATCACGATTATGGATAGCTTGTTCACTCTTGTCGGGGTGCAACTTGGTGATAAAACCCAACAAGTGGTTGATCATATCCGTACCGCCATTGAAGGTACGCGTGAATAGTAAAAATCGTCCAGCGCGCATGCGTTGGACGATTTTTTTAGTGTAATTGTTCAATTGTTAATGTCTGTAAGTCGGTCAACCAAGTCTTAGTTGCCTCATCGACATCATCAGGCATAATAAATGGCGTCGTTGAATATACCGTTCCAACATTAGACCAATTAATGGCACCATCCTGCAAGAATGATTGCTTCGTGTCAGCAACCTGTTGTTCTGTCACAGCTGCCAAACGTTCTGGCATTGTGGCAAACATCATCAAAAACCAATTAATGGCCAGTTGCCGGGCAATCTTTTCAGGTACATCAGTCACATCATCAGTGACTATGATGCGCTCATTCAACGGCACAGCAGGAACTTCTTTGTTCAAGAACTTTTGTGTACGTGGCCATTCCGTTGCCAACAAGGCATAGAATTGCCAAGGTACCTGATTCGCAATTTGGCCAAGCGTCGTCACAAACAATTTGTCTATTGACCACGTTGTGCCAGTTGCATTATCAAGCAAGGTCATCAATACACGTTGCATCGTTTCCTTCATCAAAGGAGCCAAACGTGTATTTTGCGTTAGGTGATAACGAACAAGTAAAAACTCCCCCACCTTCTCAGGTGTGATTGCTTTTGCTTCTGTTGCCTTAGCTTGTTGCTTAAAATTCTTCAAACGCTTTGCTGAACTAACGCCTGCAAATTGTCCCTGCTTCACCATGTTTTTTTACCACAAATCTTCCGTATAGTTTTGGTCTGGTGCACCCATGATACGCTCACCACGTTGCAAAGCGTCGATACGAGCCATATCAGTCGTCGTCAATTGGAAGTCCAAAGCCAAGTTTTGAGCCATACGTGCTGGGTTTCCTGACTTAGGAATCACGGCAACGTTGTGTTGGATTTGCCAACGCAAAATAACTTGCGCGATGCTGACACCGTAACGCTCAGCAATGCCTGCCAAAACAGGATCTTGCAAAACAGCACCACGGCCAAGTGGGCTCCACGCTTGGTGCTGGATACCTAACTCTTCCAAGTAGCCGTGTAGGACATGTTGGTTAAAGTATGGGTGCGTTTCAATTTGGTCAACTGCCGGCATAACCGTTGCCTTCGTCAACAAACGATCCAAGTGGTGGGCTTCAAAGTTTGAAACACCAATAGCACGTACGTAGCCTTCCTTGTATAGGTGCTCAAGGGCACGCCATGTTTCAAAGAATGGATCAAACTTTGGCCAGTGTACCAAGTACAAGTCCAAGTGGTCCGTTTGCAAAGCAGCCGTCGTGTTCTTGAAGGCTTGCAACGTGTTCTCATAGCCTTGTTCCTTTTGAGCAACCTTGCTCGTCAAGAAATAGTCATCACGCTTCAAACCAGAACCTGCCAAAAAGTCCCCAAGTTCGTTTTGGTTGCCGTACATCGCTGCCGTATCAAACAAACGGTAACCAGCTTGCACGGCCGCATCCATCACTTCACCATATGATAATGCATCGTTAGCTGCATCCGTACCGAATCCAACCATTGGCATTTCAACGCCATTATTAAGTGTCACAAATTCCATTGTGTCGTCCCCAATTTCCATAAGAATGCTTACATTTTAGCACTCATTTATGACGTTTTTGCGAAACATCGCGACACCAGACAATTAATCTTAAAATTAAGCCACTCATTAGTCAATGAAAGAGGAAACGGGAGTCAGCAATTTGCCAACTCCCGTTCACCTTATTTCTTATTAGCTTTTACAAAAATCCATGACACCACTAACACAACGATAATCGCACCGATAATTGATGGTATCAATGCCATCCCTGCTAGTGATGGACCCCAGTCACCTAAAATCATTTGTCCTAGCCATGATCCAACTAGTCCAGCCACGATGTTGGCAATCCATCCCATTGATGCGCCACGACTTGTAATAGCTCCGGCAATTGCACCAATAATAGCTCCCACAATCAATGTCCAAATTAAATGCATAATTAAATCCCTCCTATGTCCTATAGCTTACTTTAACTCTATCAACAATAAATTACCCGTACAACGACTTGGCCGACAGTTCACGCTTTTGTGCAAAGACTTTTGTACGTTACCGTTCATCATGGTACTATGGGGGCAGGAGGTGGATACTATGTTTTTAACAATTTCAGATGCAGCAAAGGCTAAGCTTGCTGCTAAGCTAACACCAACAACCAAAATCGTCTTGGATTTTGATGACGGCGTTGGACCGTTTTCAGATGCCGGGATGTGTACACTAGACGTCGCTTTTAACGTGGTCTTGTGTGAGGCTAAGGATTTAACTAACGATTTTGACACGGTCATCGACAGCGACTTGGGGCCTGTTTACATTAAGGGGTATACGAAGGCACAAATGGACAGCGACATGCGTCTAGATGTTGATAAGTATCTTCGTTATAGCTTGTCAGGTCCATCAGGGACGCTTGATTCTAACGTCGGATTGCGTGACATTCAAATGGCATAGCAAAAATGGGTACCAGAAATATTCTGGTACCCATTTTTAACGTTCATTTAGTTGAGCTTGTAGTTGCTTAATCTTATTGATTAAGGCGTCTTGAATGATTGCTGCATTTTGATCAGCAACCATTGGCTGAGGTGTCATAACAACCGCTTCTGATGTTTGTTGCTTTAGTTGTTGGTTCTCAAGGGCTAGTCGATCAAGTTCCGCTGCCATTTCTTGCAAAGCACCTTGTAAGTCCCCGACTTGCGCTTCATAAATTTCAGCTCCAGTGCGCCACTTATCAACTTCAGCTTCAGAGGCCTTTAAGGCCGCTTCTAACTCAATAATTCGCTCTTCTTCGTTCATGACAACTCTCCTTTCGACTGCACGATTGTACAAAAAAACCATCCTCAAGCGAGGATGGTTTTAACTATGCCGACTGGGGGATTCGAACCCTCGACCTACGGTTTACGATACCGTTGCTCTACCAACTGAGCTAAGTCGGCATAACTCCGAATGTCGGGCTCGAACCGACGACAACACGATTAACAGTCGTGTGCTCTACCAACTGAGCTAATTCGGAATAATCAAAGCATAGCGACGTCCTATCCTCGCAGGAAGCGATCCTCCAACTACTTTCGGCGCTACTGAGCTTAACTTCTGTGTTCGGTATGGGAACAGGTGTGGCCTCAGTGCCATCATCACTACACGTTATTTAACTGAGAAGTTATTAGGCCTCTCAAAACTGAATCATAATTTGTAAATCAAACTTCGTTTGAGCCTTACACCAC
>ERZ772879.72-NODE-72-length-78237-cov-5.696580_pt1 | contig 78237 bp, 77 predicted proteins | sample MGYA00580582_ERZ772879 | MGnify/ENA primary metagenome ERZ772879 (study PRJEB29015, sample SAMEA2737682) | human gut metagenome | biome: human gut; feature: human-associated habitat; material: faeces | place: China | collected 2012 ... | reverse complement strand
GAGAGCACCTGCCTTACAAGCAGGGGGTCACAGGTTCGATCCCTGTAACGTCCATCCTAACCACCAGTTACCTGGTGGTTTTTTTGTGCCATCAATTATCACAATTTACACACAAAGTTCATTTATTCTGGAAATTGCGCATAAGACGGGCGTTCTTTCTGATATAATAGTTCTTAGTTAGTTTTTATTTACCGCTTTAGTTAGCGGGTGAAAATAGTATGCTAGCACATTTAACAGATGTGTCAGGAAGGAAGTCGAAACATGTCAGATTATGCTGTGAAGTACGAATTGCTTCACGTTGAAAAGCATACTGGTGCACGTTTGGGTAAGATTACGACACCACACGGTGAAGTAATGACCCCAATGTTCATGCCAGTTGGTACACAAGCAACCGTTAAAAATGTCTCACCACGCGAATTGAAGGAGATTAAGTCTCAATTCATTTTGTCTAACACTTACCACTTGTGGGTACGTCCTGGTGATGAGTTGATTGCTGAAGCTGGTGGTTTGCACAAGTTTATGAATTGGGATGGCCCAATTTTGACTGATTCTGGTGGTTTCCAAGTTTGGTCATTGTCAGAGCGTAACAACATTAAGGAAGAGGGTGTCACTTTCCGTAACCACGTGAATGGTCAAGAAATGTTCCTTTCTCCGGAAGTTGCGATGCGAATCCAAAATAACTTGGGTTCTGACGTGATGATGCAATTGGATGAAGCGATTCCATACTTCGAAACGTATGATTACGTGAAGAACTCAGTTGAGCGTACATCACGCTGGGCTGAGCGTGCTATGGCAGCACACCGTCGCCCGGAGGATCAAGCGTTGTTTGGTATCGTACAAGGTGCTGGATTCCGTGAGCTACGTAAGCAATCAGCTCGTGACTTGGTTTCACTTGATTTACCTGGTTATGCCGTAGGGGGTTTGTCAGTTGGTGAAACGAAGGAAGAAATGAACCGTGTGCTAGACTTCACGGTGCCATTCTTGCCTGAGAATAAGCCACGCTACTTGATGGGTGTGGCGGCACCTGACTCATTGATTGACGGTGCCATCCGTGGTATCGACATGTTTGATTCGGTTTTGCCAACGCGTATCGCTCGTAAGGGAACGTTGATGACATCTAAGGGTCGTATCGTGATTACGAACTCAAAGTACAAGAATGATTTTTCTTTGATTGACCCTGAGACGGAAGACTACGGTTCACAAAACTTTACAAAGGCATACTTGCACCACTTGTTTAAGGCTGATGAGTTGTATGCACAAAACATCGCCTCAGTGCACAATTTGCGTTACTTGTTGAAGCTCATGGAAGACATGCGCCAAGCAATTGCGGAAGATCGACTACTTGAGTTCCGTGAAGAGGTTATGGCCAACTACGGTTATAACAACGCAAATGCCCGTCTGTTCTAATTACTGTTATTAAAATTTTAGGAGATTTACTACTATGTCAATGAACATTTTGATTTTGATTGTCTTCGTGGCAGCTATGTACTTTATCATGATTCGCCCACAACAAAAGGCACAAAAGACGCGTCAAGAGATGATCAACAACGTACAACCAGGTGCCGAAGTGGTTACTATCGGTGGTTTGCACGGTAAGATTGCTGGTGTTAACAAGGAAGCTAAGACTTTCGATTTGGATGCTGAGGGTGTTATCTTGGTATTCGAGTTGTCAGCTATCCGCCAAGTTGTTAAGGCTGCTGAGGCTAAGACTGAAGCTGTTGAAGCACCAGTTGCTGAAGAAGTTAAGGCTGAAGAGCCAGCTTCAGAAGACGAAAAGTAATTTTTTAGAATTCGAGTTGCAATGCGCAACTTGAATTCTTTTTATTAGCTGGCAAGAAAGGAGGTTATCATGGCTGATTTGCTAGAGATACCAGTGCATTTAAAAACAGATCGACAAATTATTCACGTGGATATGGATGCATTTTATGCCCAAGTGGAAATCCGTGATAATCCCGCGCTGGCAAATGTGCCATTAATTCTGGCGCATGACCCGCGTAAGAATGGTGGCCGTGGTGTGGTGGCGACAGCTAACTATGTTGCGCGAAAGTTGGGCGTGCATTCAGCGATGAGTGCAGCCGAAGCATTACGATTAGCACCGAACGCAACGTTCTTAGACCCTAACTTTGAAAAGTACCGTGCTGTGTCACAGCAAGTTCATGATATTTTTCATCGTTACACAGATAAGGTTGAACCAATTGCGTTTGATGAGGCTTATCTTGATGTTACTGAGAATAAAACGGGGCATACCAATGCAGTGGCACTGGCTCACGAATTACAGCAAACTATTTTTGCAGAATTGTCGTTGACGAGTTCAGTTGGTATTTCATTCAATAAATTCTTAGCGAAGTTATCATCTGAACACAATAAGCCGGTTGGTCTCACGATTGTCCGAGAGGCGGATATTCGTGCATTTTTAGATGCGCTACCAATTGAAGATGTGCGTGGTGTGGGACAGAAAACGGCGATAAAGATGCACGAACTTGGTGTGGATACGGGGCGTGACTTATACGAGATGGACCAGACAACATTGACCCAGCATTTTGGTCGAATGGGTTACGATTTTTATCGTCGTATTCGTGGTGTTGATGATCGCCCGGTTGAATGGCAGCGTGAGCGTAAGTCAATTGGTAAAGAGCATACGTACGGGCCATTCTTAGACACTGAGGAGCAGATTGAGGCAGAGTTTAAACGATTGGCCGAGCGACTAGAACAGTCACTTAAACGCCGTGGTATGCACGGTAAAACACTGGTCTTGAAAGTACGTGATGAAGACTTTGATACAGAGACACGTCGCTTTACTCAGACGGATTTCTTACCGAATGACGCTACGGAATTTGTGCGCTTGGCGCAGGACATTTGGGAAGAGTTAGGTGGGTATCAAAAGCCGATTCGCTTGCTTGGGTTAACGATGACCAACTTGGCGCCGCTGACCTTTGAAAATATTCCGCTGAATCTGTATGATAACTAACCACAACGCGTTTTTACGGCCATTTTCTGCTATACTAATAAAAGCAACGTAAGTAAACTAGATAGAATAGAGAAAGCAACATGACAGCGCAAACAGCAATTTTAGCGCAAATTAAGGCGGCGGATACGATTATTATTCACCGTCATCAACGTCCAGACCCTGACGCATTTGGTTCACAACTTGGTCTTGCTGAATTGATTAAGACATCATTCCCGAATAAGCATGTCCACGTTGTGGGTAAGCAAGTGCCTAGCTCAGCTTGGATGGGTGAGATGGAAGATATTCCAGATTCACTTTATGATAACGCCTTAGTTATTGTTACCGATACGGCTAATGAACCACGTATTGATGACCGCCGTTTTGATTACGGTAAGACGTTAGTTAAGATTGACCACCACCCTAATGAAGACCCATATGCAGATTTTAATTGGGTTGAAGAGGGTGCGTCATCAACATCAGCTTTGATTTACGCCTTCTACAAGGAATTTGAAGACGAATTGAAGTTGTCTGATGCGGGTGCGTCATATTTGTATGCTGGAATTGTCGGCGATACAGGCCGCTTTTTGTATGCAACGAAGTCTGAAACGATGCAGGTTGTGGCAGATTTGATGAAATACGATTTTGATTGGTTCGAGATTAACCAACGAATGGATACGATTTCACTTGAAGCTGCCCGTGCATCAGCTTACGTTTATAGCAATATGGTCATGACTGAAAGTGGCTTTAACTATATTATTTTGACGAATGAAGTCGTAGAGAGTTTCGATCTTGGCGAATTTGGTACCGCATTTATCGTGCCATTGCTAGGAAAGATTAACACGGCGAAGGCCTGGGCTGTTTTTGAGCAGCAAGATGAAGGGTACTTCCGCGTACGACTCCGTTCACGTAACACGGTGATTAACGAAATTGCTAAGCGTCACGGCGGTGGTGGACACAAGTTTGCCTCAGGTGCCTTAGCAAAGGATATGGATGAAATTAACGATATCATTCGTGAAGCCGATCAAACATTGAAGGAGCAAACAGAAGCATAATGGCGAAGTTTACTGACTACAACCTACGATCAGAAATTTACACAGCGTTGGAAGAAATTCGTTTCACAACGCCTACTAAGGTGCAAGAGCGCTTGATTCCAGTTGTCATGCAAGGACGTTCAGTCGTCGGACAATCACAAACGGGATCTGGTAAGACACACACATTTTTGATTCCTATTTTCCAAAAGTACGACCCATCAGTTCAAAAGGTGCAAGCCGTTATTACAACGCCTTCACGTGAATTGGCACAACAAATCTATGCAGCGGCTAAGCAATTGGGAACTGGTTTCCCAGTTGATCAACAACCACGCATTGGTTTGTACGTTGGTGGTACTGACAAGGCGCGTCAATTGCACCAATTGGAAAGCTCACAACCACAAATCGTTATCGGAACACCTGGTCGTATCAAGGACTTGTACACGGCTGGTGCATTGGATATCCACACGGCTGACACATTGGTTGTCGACGAAGCGGATATGACGATGGACTTGGGATTCTTGCCTGAAGTTGACGCGATTGCTGGTGCGATGCCAGAAGACTTGCAAATGTTGGTCTTCTCAGCAACGATTCCACAAAAGTTGCAACCATTCTTGAAGAAGTACCTAACGAACCCAGTTATCGAAGAAATCCCAACGGAAACGGTTATCGCCCCAACTATCACGAACTTGTTGGTTGGTACGAAGGGAATGAAGAAGGACGACTTGGTATACGAGTTGTTGACGATGGGTAACCCATACATGGCTTTGGTCTTCACAAACACGAAGGAACGTGCCCGTGAGTTGACGAAGGCTTTGCGTAACCGTGGTTTGAAGGTTGCTGAAATTCACGGTGGTATCCAACCACGTGAGCGTAAGCGTACTATGCAACAAATCCAACACTTGGATTACCAATACGTGGTTGCTACTGACTTGGCTGCCCGTGGTATCGATATCCCAGGTGTCTCATTGATCATCAACGATGGTATTCCAACTGAATTGGAGTTCTTCGTGCACCGTGTTGGTCGTACTGGCCGTAACGGTATGGAAGGAACTGCGATTACGATTTACAACCCTGATGAGGAAGATCGCGTGCAAGCGGTTGAAGCCATGGGTGTTGAATTCGAGCCAATGACCTACTCACACGGTGAGTTGAAGCCTGGTTACGACCGTCGCCGTCGTAAGCAACGTTCAAAGTCAACGGTTAAGCTTGACCCAACGATGATCGGAATGGTCAAGAAGAAGAAGAAGAACGTGAAGCCTGGTTACAAGCGTCAAATTAAGGCAGCGATTGCCCGCGACGCAAAGTACAAGAAGCGTGTCGAAGAGCGTCAATCACTCCGCGCCGCTAAGAAGGCGAAGAAGAAGGCGAACGAGAAGTAAGTTTTCTTTCTGAATAAGTTAAAGGGCCTCGTAATCAAATGCGGATTACGAGGCCCTTTTTGTGTTTGCTAGATGATTTCTACTGGTACTGGTAAGTGTTGACTCACGGTCAGTTGTAGCAAAATCGGGTATAGAATCGCAGAATCTTTGACGTGCCTTGGATTTTTGCCTAATACTTCGGTTAGTTTATCCAGACGGTAATTCAAGGTATTGCGATGAATATGCAGATGTTGACTCGTATCCGATAGATCGCCGTTAAAATGATAAAAAGCATATAACGTCGCTAATAAAATTTGTCCGCTGTGTGTATCAGGCAGACGCGATAGACTGTGTTCGACACTAGGTACTGAGATGTTAGCATTTAATAATGCATCAACATCTTGTAATTTTTGAAATTCGCCGGTTGATAGAGTTGGCAATAGCTGGTGAATTTTAAAAGCGCGCTTAGCTTGCAAATATGAGGCCGAAACATCCGTTAACAATTCGCCACTACCATAAATTAAATGCCGTGACTGTATGACATCAATTAATGATGCTGGATTGGTTGTTAAAATGACGAAAGCGTTAGAGGTACTGATTAGCCAATAGTTCGCTAACTGTTTTATATCTTCCGACAGGTTACCTTGCGTGTCAGAAATTTCAACAACAACCACCGCATAAGGTCTGCTTAAATCAATTTGTAAATGACGTGCGTCTTCACGTTGTTCAGCTGAGAGATTATTATTGTGCAACCAGTCGCTGATAAATGCTTGTCGTCGTTGCCGAATTAGTTGGCTGTCTAGGGAAGCGCTTAATTGTTCGACCAACAGTTCAGTTGTCGTGACGACTAATCTGGCGAAGGGACTCACTTCTTCAGGCGCACCGGAGATGCCGACGACTCCGATGATGTCGTGCTGATGATGAATTGGCATGTTAACCCCGAGTCGGGCGCTCCCAGCGGGATCGTTGGGGGTAATGGTGTTTGTGTAATCGTGTTGAATGGCGTCAATTGCCCCGGCGTGATGCTCGCCAATTCGGGACTTGTCGCTACTGGCAATAATGATACCAACTTCGTTCATGATGTTTATATTGTATGAAATATCACGAACTAGATGTTCGACGAGCGTATTAGCCATTTTTGTTGTAAGCTTCATTGTCATAATCCTTCGTGAATTTAACGCCACAAGATACTGTAAAACGTTTTATGTTGTTCAAATGCACAAAAATCATTTGACATTTACCTATTCTAACTCTTAGTGAAATATAGCACAATTAGACTTGTAGATTTTTAGAGGTTAAATAGGAGATTAAAAATGGCTACAGCAATTGTAACGTGGTGGGGCGCCTTACTTGGGCTAGCACTAGCGATTATTTTGATTTTGAAGAAGTTGAATCCGGTATACGCACTGTTTATTGGTGCGGTTGTCGGTGCGTTGATTGGTGGCGCTAATTTTGTGCAAACAACATCATTGGTGATTACCGGAACGCAATCAGTTATGGGAACAGTGGTACGTGTTATTGCGGCTGGTCTCCTGGCTGGTGTTATGATGGAGTCTGGTGCAGCTGAGACATTGGCTCGCACAGTTGTGAATAAGCTGGGTGAGCACTTGGCCATTTTTGCCATCACTTTGGCGGTTATGATTATCACGGCGGTGGGTGTCTTTATCCCAGTTGCAATTTTGATTGTTGCACCGATTGCATTGGAAATTGGTCACCGTATGGGGATTTCAAAGTTGGCATTGCTTGTGGCGCTTTCTGGTGGTGGAAAGGCTGGAAACTTGATTTCACCTAATCCAAATACGATTGCTGCTGCAAAGGGATTTGGATTGGATATGAGCCACTTGATGATTGCTGATTTTATCCCAGCGTTGTTTGGTTTGTTTGCCGCCACGTTCATTGCAATGATGCTAAAGAATAAGGGTGACAAGGTTTTGGATGCCGATATCATTGACGACAGTGAGACTGACACAAGTCACCTGCCTTCATTGAAGTCATCATTGGTAACGCCAATTTTGGCAGTTGTCTTGTTGTTGATCAACCCAATTGGACAAATCTTGCACATTAAGTTGTTAGCTAACATCCAACTAGATGCGATGTTTGTGTTGCCAATCGCTGCCGCTGTCGGTGCGATTGCAATGGGTAAGGCTAAGGAATTGAAGCACTTCGCCCAAGCTGGTATGAGTCGTATGACAGATGTCGTTTTGATTTTGATTGGTGCTGGATTTATTTCAGGCTTAATCACCGCCTCAAACTTGCCAGCTGTGATGGTAGATTTGATTAAGACATCTGGCGTTTCAGGAACATTCTTGGCACCGATTGCCGGTATTGCGATGGGAGCTGCGTCTGCTTCTACATCAACAGGTGTTATTTTGGCAACGGGATCATTCTCTAAGGCAATTTTGAGCATGGGTGTTAATCCATTAACTGCTGCCGTTTTGGTCCACATTGGTGCCATGTTGATTGACCACTTGCCACACGGAAACTACTTCCACGTGACTGCCAATGCCATGCACATGACAATTGGACAACGTATGAAGTCAGTTGGATACGAGACATTGGTCGTAACGGTGATGATGGTTGTTGCTTACGTCATGTACGTCGTTTTCTAAATAAGATAGAGGTTTAAAATGAAATTTGTAATTGCGCCAGATTCATTTAAAGAAAGTATGACAGCAAAAGAGGCCACTGTGGCCATCCAAGCTGGCTTGCAAAAGATTTTTCCAGATGCGGAATATGAATTAGTGCCGATGGCCGATGGTGGTGAAGGTACGGTTCAATCCTTGGTTGATGCAACAAATGGTCAACTAATTACAACTGATGTCCAAAACCCTTTGTACGAAACTGTTTCGGCATTTTATGGGGTGTTGGGCGACCAACAAACAGCTGTAATCGAAATGTCAGCCGCATCAGGTATTCAATTCGTGACGACAGAGACGAAGAACCCATTGATTACGACAACTTACGGTACGGGTCAATTGATTAAAGATGCGTTGGACCGTGGCATGCGTCGCTTCATTATTGGACTGGGTGGATCTGCGACTAACGACGGTGGTGCCGGCATGGCTGAAGCTTTGGGGGTTCAATTCCTTGATGAAAATGGCCAACAAATTGCTCGCGGTGGTGCGGCACTAGCAACGTTGCATGAAATTGATATGAGTAATCTTGATCCTCGTGTTGCCGAATCTGAATTTTTGTTGGCGTCAGATGTTACCAATCCGTTGGTTGGTGAAACGGGGGCGTCAGCGGTATTCGGACCGCAAAAGGGTGCCACACCAGCGATGGTTGCCGAGTTGGATGCGGCGTTGACTAATTATGCCGCAGTTATTAAGGCCCAACTTGGCGTTGATTTGGCTAACACACCAGGTGCTGGAGCCGCTGGCGGTTTAGGCGCCGGTATGTTGGCATTCACGCAGGCTAAGATGCAATCAGGTATTAGCTTGGTTGTTGAAGCGACTGAGGTGGTTGCTAAAGCTGCGAACGCGGACGTTGCGTTTGTCGGCGAAGGCGCGATTGATTTCCAAACGCAATACGGTAAGACCCCAATGGGTGCAGCCCAAGCGATTAAGCAAGCCTCACCAAATGCAAAGGTGATTGGGCTTGCTGGTTATGTTGGGGATGGCATTGATGCGTTGTATGATTTGGGTATCGACGCGGTGTTCAGCATTGTGCCGGGTGCAGTTGATTTGCCAACCGCAATGAAGACTGGTGAGGCCAATCTAACACGAACGGCTGAGAACATCGCGCGATTGTTAAATACCAAATAACTTTTACAAAAACATTTCAAGCAAACAAAAACGGCTATTAGAAGTTCTTAATATGTTACAATAATGAACAAGGACATATCATTTAAGGTTTGAGAGCCAACAGAAACGTTGTGGATGATGCAAACAACGCTCAACCTTTTCTGGTGCTACCTTCTAGCTGCTTGTGAAAACAAGCCGTGCGCCCGCGTTAACGGCATCCTAAGAGGTAATGATGCAGACCATCATTGCAAGCAGAGTGGTACCGCGTGTTAGCGTCTCTGTTATGCAATGGCGGTCTGTTTTTATTTAGATATTTATTTAAGTGAGGATTGGAAAGATGAAGCCATTATCATCAGCTGAGATTCGCGATATGTTTCTACGTTTCTTTGAGAGTAAGGGACACAGCATTGAGCCATCTCAATCATTGATTCCAAAGGATGATCCAACATTGTTGTGGATCAACTCAGGTGTCGCAACTTTGAAGAAGTACTTTGACGGTACGGTTGTACCTGAAAACCGTCGTATTACGAATGCACAAAAGTCAATTCGTACGAACGACATTGAAAACGTTGGTCACACTGCTCGTCACCACACGTTGTTCGAAATGATGGGAAACTTCTCAATCGGTGACTACTTCAAGCCTGAAGTTATTCCTTGGGCCTGGGAGTTGTTGACGAGCCCAGAGTGGTACGGCATGGAACCTGAAAAGTTGTATGTCACGGTTTACCCTAACGATGAAGAGGCAAAGGATATTTGGTTGAACGTGGTTGGTTTGCCAAAGGATCACTTGTACGAAGAGCCAGATAACTTCTGGGATATCGGTGAAGGACCATCAGGACCTGACACTGAAATCTTCTACGACCGTGGTGAAGAATTTAACTCAGACGATCCAAAGGAAAACTACCCTGGTGGTGAAAACGAGCGTTACTTGGAAATCTGGAACATCGTGTTCTCACAATTCAACCACTTGCCTGGTTTGACTGACAACAAGGACTATCCTGAGTTGCCACACAAGAACATTGATACGGGTATGGGACTAGAACGTGTTGTCTCAGTGTTCCAAAACGCTAAGACGAACTTTGAAACGGACTTGTTCTTGCCAATCATCCGTAAGACGGAAGAGATGTCAGGTCAATTCAAGTACGGTGAGGATCCTGAAAAGGACATCTCATTCAAGGTTATCGCTGACCACGCACGTGCCGTAACGTTCGCTATCGGTGATGGTGCTTTGCCATCAAACGAAGGTCGCGGTTACATCATCCGCCGTTTGCTACGTCGTGCTGTTTTGCACGGTCGCAAGCTTGGTATCAGCAAGGTCTTCTTGAAGGACTTGGTACCAGTTGTCGGTGAAATCATGAAGTCATACTACCCAGAAGTTTTGGAGAACGCAGACTACATCGCTTCAGTTGTTGAAGCTGAAGAAGTTCGTTTCAACAAGACGTTGGCTGATGGCTTGTCATTGTTGGATGGTGTCATCGAAGAAGCTAAGGCTAACGGTGGTGTTATCGACGGTGCCGTTGCCTTCAAGATGTACGACACGTACGGATTCCCATACGAATTGACGGAAGAATCAGCAGCTGATGCTGGTTTGACGGTTGACCGTGCAGGCTTCGATGCTGAGATGAAGGCGCAACAAGAACGTGCCCGTGCTGCTCGTGGTAACACAGCATCAATGGGTGTTCAAAACGCTTTGTTGACGGACTTGAAGACGGAATCAAAGTACGTTGGTTGGTCAGAATTGACGGTTGATGCCGCTAAGTTGACGGACTTGATTGTTGATAACGAATTGGTTGACTCTGCTAAGGACGGCCAAGCTGAAGTTATCTTCGACGTAACGCCATTCTATGCTGAAATGGGTGGTCAAGTTGCTGACCGCGGTGTTGTCATCAACGCTGCTGGCGAAGTGGTTGCCGAAGTGGTTGACGTGCAAAACGCACCAAACGGACAACACTTGCACACATTGAACGTTAACGCTGAAATCAAGGCTGGCGAGACTTACAAGCTTGAAGTGAACCGTGCTTACCACGCTGCTGTGTCAAAGAACCACACGGCTACGCACATGCTTGACCAAGCTTTGCGTAACATCTTGGGTGAGCACACGACGCAAGCTGGTTCATTGGTTACTGAAGACGGATTGCGTTATGATTTCACTTACAACGGCGCTGTTTCAGCTGAAAAGTTGCAAGAAATCGAAGACTTGATCAACGAAAAGATTATTGAAAACTTGCCAATTTCATGGGTTGAGACGGATATCGAATCAGCTAAGAAGTTGGGGGCTGTTGCCGTCTTTACTGAAAAGTATGGCGAGACAGTTCGTGTCGTTTCAATCGGTGACTTCAACGTCGAATTCGACGGTGGAACTCACGCAAACTCAACGGCTGAGTTGGGAATGTTTAAGATTGTGAGCGAGCAAGGTACTGGTGCCGGTGTTCGTCGTATCGAAGCCGTTACTGGTAAGGGTGCAATGGACTTGTTCAAGCAACACGATGCTTGGTTGAACGAAGCTATGGCACAAGTTAAGGCACCACAATTGTCAGAAGTAAATGACAAGATTGCTGCCTTGCAAGCGCAATTGAAGGATGCTGAGCGTCAAGTTGCATCATTGGAGCAAAAGTTGGCTAACCAAGCTGCTGATGCTGCCTTTAACGATGTTCAAACGGCCGGTAACTTCACATTGATTGCAACGGAAATGGCCGTTGAATCAATGGATGCCTTGCGTGCGACGGCAGATAACTGGAAGCAATCAACACCATCAGATGTTCTTGTTTTGGCTGCTAACTTGGGTGAAAAGGTTAACCTATTGGTTGCTGCTTCACCTGACGCTATCGCAAAGGGTGTTAAGGCCGGTGATTTGATCAAGGCCATTGCACCTGCTGTTGGTGGTGGCGGTGGTGGTCGCCCAGACATGGCACAAGCTGGTGGTAAGAACCCTGCTGGTATTAAGGATGCCTTTGCCCAAGCAACTGAATGGTTGGCTGCAAAGTAGCATTTGATTAGAGGATAATTCCTCAGAAGGAGGCTGCATATGAGTTCATTGGATAATACAGCTGTGTTTGATTTTGGTAACAACCAAGATCACGACGTGCGTAAGACGCTTGAAATTGTATACGCCGCATTGGAAGAAAAGGGTTACAACCCAATCAACCAAATCGTTGGTTACTTGATTTCAAACGATCCAGCGTACATTCCACGTGTAAATGATGCACGTAACTTGATTCGCAAGTTCGAACGTGATGAAATCATTGAAGCACTTGTGAAGGATTACTTGGCTAAGTAATCTGATTCAGAAAGGAATGGTCGATTAATAATGGGACGAATTATGGGACTTGATGTCGGGTCACGCACAGTTGGTGTGGCAGTTTCTGACCTACTTGGTTGGACGGCACAAGGTGTTGAAATCATTCGCATTAACGAGGATGAAAAAGAGTTCGGTATCGACCGTATGAAGGAACTAGTAGCCCAATTTGAGCCAACTGGCTTTGTACTTGGTCTACCAAAGAACATGAATAATACATCTGGTCCGCGTGTTGAAGCAGCGCAAGCCTATGGTGAATTGCTAACGGAAACTTTCGGGTTGCCAATCGATTTCCAGGACGAACGCTTGACGACGGTTGAGGCAGAACGTATGCTTGTTGAGGAAGCCGATGCGTCTCGTAAGAAGCGCAAGCAGGTGATTGATAAGTTGGCAGCTGCCTTGATTCTCCAAAACTATTTGGATCGCAAAGGCCCACTTGTAAAGTAAGAGGTAAATTGAGATGGACGAAGAGCAAGACATTATCACGTTGATCGATGACAATGGCGATGAGCAACTTTTCGAAGTATTGTTCACGTTTAAGTCAGAAGATTACGGTAAGTCATACATCGTTTTGTACCCAGCTGGTGCAGGCGAAGACGAAGAAGTAGAGATGTTGGCATACATCTTTGACCCAGACGAGACTGCAGAGTCTACTGAGGGTGGTTTGACGCCAATCGAAGACGACGATGAGTGGTCAATGGTTGAAGAGCGTTTGAACCAATTCTTGGACGAACAAGAAGACTAATTTTAGTACAATTGATGGCCGGTGATGAATCGGCCATTTTTTGTTAAGTGCGAAAGGAATCCGACATGAACGAAGCTGAATTGTTTATCTTGACTGACGAAGAAGGTAACGAGCACGAATTTATCGAGTTGTTCTCTTTTGATTCAGAAGACTTTGGTAAGTCATACATCATCCTTGGCCCTGCTGATGCAGCTATGGACGGTGATGACGAAGAAGAAGTTGGTATCATGCCATTCATCTACAACAAGGATGACGAAGAAGGTATGTTGCAACCAATCGAAACAGAAGAAGAATTTGACATGGTTGAAGAGGTGATGAACACCATCTTCAACGATCCAAACTTGCAATAAAAATGATTTGCGACGAATTTTGCGATTCGTCGCATTTTTTTTGGACTTTTTGCCGGGTTTCACCTCTTTATTGTTGGAGGGAAAATAAATGACGACTTTTAAAGCACTTTATTATCGGTTCCAACATGTGATTTTCTTTTTCGGTGGTCTAGTTGCAGTGGGTATCGGCTTAATTGTTTGGTGGCAGTGTTCACAAACAAAACTGGTCTTGCCTCGTGATGTGTCACCGAGCATCGCAGCGGATCAGTCTTCACAAATGCCAAGTAGTGTTAGCAAATCAGTGAGTGCAACTACTGCCAAAGTGGTGATTGATGTCAAAGGTGCAGTGTATCGACCGGGCGTTTATAAATTCAATAATGGACCGATTATGGCTGATGTTCTTGAAAAAGCGGGTGGGACATTGCCAACGGTTGACCGAACACGGCTTAATTTAGCAGCGCCATTGGTGAATGGGCAGGTGTTATATGTACCAAATGGAACGGAAGACGTGCCTGAACAGTACCCGTTACCTGGCCAAGCGACGACAACGAGTGCGGCGGGTGGGGATACAAGCAGCGAGACTATCAATCTAAATACGGCGACATTGGCAGAGTTACAAAAACTGCCTGGTGTCGGTGCTAAGCGTGCACAAGATATTATTGACCAACGTGAAACGATGGGTGGGTTTAAAACGGTCGCTGATTTACAAAAGGTGTCAGGTATCGGCGAGAAAACGTTTGCGAAATTAGAACCATTGGTCACGGTGTAATGAACGGCTATTGGTTAGTGACTGGATTGCTAGTTGGCACACTAAATGTCATGGTTTGTCATCAATTTTGGTGGGCTGTGCCAATGTTTGTATGGTTGCTGATTTTGTTGGTGACTCGTTTTAAAAAACGACTGTGTTTGACTGTTTTGATTATAGGGAGTTACGGGACGTTTTTTGGTGCGCATCAGGTTCACCTGAATCAACTTGGCGACCAGTCGATAGGTGATGTTAAAACAACCGTTATGGTGCATCCGGACGAATTGCATTTCACAGGCACAACAATTACTGGCTTTGCCACATTGCCAAATAAAGAACGCGTCCGTTTGACTTGGTTCTGTAAGGACGAAAAACCGTTTCGTGAGTTACAACGACGTCATGATGCGGTGGTGATATCGGGTAGCGGGCAATACGAAAAGATTGCACCACGACGCAATGCATACACCTTTGATCCAGTGGGGTATTGGCGGAGTCGTGGTATTATGCACCAACTTGTTTTGACACAAGGTGAGATAAAGCAAGCTTATGTACCAGCGAATGTGGGTGAATTCTTCGTACTGCAAATTCGGACCTGGCATCGCCGGCTAGTACAATGGTTTGAACGGTTACCGCCTGGTCTACGTGATTACGGTGAGACGCTGTTTCTTGGCTATACCCGGCGAGATTTTTATGACGACAATCTGGGTATTCAGAAAATGGGATTGGTTCATTTGTTTAGTATTTCCGGTTTTCAAGTGGCTGGTTTGTATGTGATTTGGCGTCGAATTGGCCGGTGGTTGGGTGTTACGCGTGAACGGTCGTTGTTGATTGTGCAGTTGTTGTTACTTGGGCTGCTGCTATTTGCGGGTGGCGTACAATCGTTAGTCAGAGCTGTTTTGTTGGCCCTGACCCAAGCGTGGCGCGAGTTGGGATGGTTAAGGTTGTCAGCCGTCGACGCCTGGGGAATTGCACTACTGGGTGGCCTTCTCTTAGAACCAGGTGTTTTGCACAACCTAGGTGGCCAATTGTCTTACTTGTTGACGTTTGGTTTGCTATGGCTTGAAGGTAAACCGGGATGGTGGCAGTGCGTCTTCTTGTCGTTGCTGATTTTACCGTTATTGTTGTGGCACACATATGCGTGGCACCCAATTGGTATCTTAGCGAACTTGATTGCCATGCCACTGTTTACGTGGCTTGTGATTCCAGTTCTGATCGTGGGCATACTCGCGGCGTGGTTGAACATTACGGATTTAACTAACTGGTGTAATGCGTTTATTGAAGGGGTACGTTGGACGATTGCACAAATGGAAGGCTTGCCAGGTGAATTAACATTTGGACAGCCACCGGTGTTGTTATGCGCGATTGTTTTAATCGGCACGCTAGTTTGGTTGGCCGTTCGACGGCGGTGGTTATTGGGCATTTTAGGCACTGTTTACTGCATTATGCTGTTGTTGCCTAATTTGCTACCGGGTGGTTTTGCGACATTCGTGGATGTCGGCCAGGGCGATGCAACCATCATTAAACAACGCGCTAATCAAGTGATGATGGTTGATGTCGGGGGTAAATTGCAGTTGCCACAACCTGATTGGGCGGCGCCCCGCAAGACGGATTTTCAAGCGCAACAGTTAGCGCAGTATCTAAAAGGTAACGGTATCACTAAAATTCAGCAGTTAGTGCTGACTCACAAGGATGTCGATCATATTGGTAACTTGCCGCATTTTCTAAAACTAGTACGAGTGGAGACAATTTATGTGCCGTTGGGGATGCAACAGACTGACGCATACAAACGATTGGTTGCGCCTTATATCGGAATAACTGAAGTGCGAGAAGTTCGCACTGGCATGCGCCTAAATGAATGGACAACGGTACAGCATCCATTCGAAGCGGGAACTTGCGAAAATGAGGATTCGATTGCATTGCTCGTGAACGTTGGCCGAAAACACTTAATGATGACGGGCGATTTAGACCAGGCCGGTGAGGAACGAATTATCCGGAACAACCAATTCCGACAAGTGGAACTTCTGAAGCTAGGACACCACGGTTCAAAAACGAGTACCGCACCGTCATTTGTGCACGCGTTAAAACCACAAATTGGTATTGTTTCTGCTGGTGTGAATAATCGATTTGGTCATCCGAACAAAGAAACGCTGTCAACGACAAAGGAGGCGGGGATGACAGTGTTTAATACAGCTGAAAACGGCATGCTGCAGTACCATTGGCGTGGTAATCGAGATTGGTGGCAAGCTGAAATCAAGTAGCTATTCACGTTCAGGAGGCAACATGATACAGTAGAGATACGATTAAAACGAGGAGGCGTGGGCATGGCTTATACGCTGAAAGATGTGCAACAAGATGTTGCAAAGCAAACATTGCAGCCAATCTACCTAATTCAAGGTACAGACCAATATTTGCTTGATCAAGTTCGTGCGGCGTTTGTGAGTCTGATTCCAGATGAAGATCGCACGTTGAACTTGGCACAATTTGATATGCGTGAAACGGCGTTGGGTATTGCAGTAGATGATGCGCGGTCAGTACCGTTTTTTGGTGACCGACGTGTCGTAATTATTGACGATGCCTACTTCCTGACCGGTGAAAATCCACGAACTAAGCTGGAACATCACGTCGAAGATTTATTGGCCTACATTGAACACCCAGAGCCACAGACGGTCTTAGTGATTTTTGCACCATACGAGAAGCTGGATAGTCGCAAGAAGGTTGTTAAGTTACTGAAAGAGAAGGCAGCTTACTTGGCCTTTGGTGATTTGACTGAAAAAGATGTGCGAAACATGATTAATGATAAGTTGCGCCAAGGCGGGTTTGAAATGTCTGGACCTGCCATGCAACTGCTAATTCGTTTAACGAATATGTCGTTAACGCAAATTATGTCTGAACTTGATAAGTTGATGCTTTATGCGTACGATACGAAGCAGATTGACGAGCAAGCTGTTGATGCCTTGGTAACTCGTACGTTGAGCGAAAATATCTTCGACTTAATTAATGCGTTGTTGAACCGCAAGTTAACACGCGCTGTGGAGTTGTATCACGAATTGGTCGAGAGTGGTGAGGCACCATTGCGATTGCACGCAGCGTTGTTAGGACAATTCCGCTTGTTGTTACAGGTGAAGTCATCAACTCAAAGTGAGTCTGGTACGGCATCAATGTTGAAAGTGAATCCATACCGTGTGAAGCTTGGCCGTCAAACGGTACGTCGCTTCAGTTATACCGCGCTAGCCAAGGCTTATCTGGGGCTAGTGGATATGGAAGAACAGCTGAAATCAACGGCACGTGACCCTGAATTGCTCTTTGAATTATTCGTGTTGCGTTACCAAGCTGATATTGCATAGGATTTCTACTTGCATCAAGTTAGAAAGTTTAGTATTATATTTGAAGTGCAAAAGCACACGACCTTTTACGATGTTTGACGGTTCACCGTCGTCCTACGTTGTTTTAGGCGACTATATATTAAGAAAGGTGGATATCCAACATGGCTATTTCTGCACAACGCAAGAATGAAATCATCAAGGAATTCGCACGTCACGAAGGTGATACTGGTTCAGTTGAAGTTCAAGTTGCAGTTTTGACTGCCGACATCAACGAATTGAACGCACACATGTCAGAGCACAAGCACGACTTCCACTCACAACGTGGGTTGATGAAGAAGATCGGTCACCGTCGTAACTTGTTGCGTTACTTGCGTGACAACGACGTTCAACGTTACCGTGAGTTGATCCAAAAGCTTGGATTGCGTCGTTAATTTTTACATTAACAACGTACGTTATTTTGACATTTATCATCGGAGGGAAAAGCGATGCCAATTATTGAGTCATCAATCCAACGTGCCCGCTTGAACAAGGTGCAACGCGAGCGTAACATCTCACAATTGAGTGCATACCGTACTGAAGTGAAGAAGTTCCGTAAGGCTGCTGAAGCTGGTGCAGACAACTTGCAAGAGTTGTTTGTTAACGCTACGTCAGCTATCGATCGTGCCGCATCAAAGGGCTTGATTGCTAAGAACAAGGCTTCACGTGACAAGTCACGTTTGGCAGCTTTGTTGAACAAGTAATTTATTACTTGCGATAGCAAACTGAAAAAAGACCAACATCTTCGGGTGTTGGTCTTTTTTGTTGTCTACAGATATGTTTGGGTGAGAGTTTATGTTAGTATTGCTGATTCGTGGGTCGTATACTCGTGGTATAAGAGGTGATATTGATGAAAGAAGTAGATATTAAAGCTCTGAGGTCTGCGATTGAAGAGACTACGAAGCAAGTAGAGAAACTACAACAAAATTTGACTGACATGGTTCTGGTGTTATCGAAACTGGAAGGACAAGGAACGCTCCCTGAACAAAATAAATATGAAACAGTGGCTGAGGCGGTAACGGCAGGTGAACTAGTAATCACAGTGTACGGAGGAGATTACGCAGAACGTAGTAATTCAGTAGATGATGCGTTTTCGGATCAAGAAGTTGAGCACATCGATTACACTGAATTTGTGGATAGTTTTACCGAAGCTCTCCGGAAAGGTGCGCAAGCGACGGATGAGTTCAAGTCGAAGTTAACATCTTTTGCAGTGGCGGAATTTGGTAATGTTCAGATGTATGCTGGTAAAAATAAAATTTCTGAAGAATTATTTAGCATAATTCTTCGACGACAGAAAGCCGGTAAAGTGACGGTTTTAACGGGGGATACATTCACTAGACAACATGTCTTTGAACCGTTACTGTCTCAAGCAATTAATCGGTCAGCTACTGTGACTTTGAAATAGGTGGTTTTATGCATAAACTCCAAAAAAGAGATTTAAATAGTAAACTTGGGAAACTTTCTGCAAAAGAAATTGAACTAAGGAATTCGTGGTGGCTTAGCGCTAAATTAATTGAATTTGGCTTACAAGTAGCGCAAGCAAATGATGATTGGGGCGGTATTGATTTAATCGCATTCAATCAGACTGATACTTATCGAATTCAAGTCAAAGGTCGTTTGGATGTCGAACGCAAATATCTGGGAAAAGGATTGTTGATGGCATTCCCGCTAAGGAAGAATGATCGTAGATGGGTTTTGATACCGCATGATGACTTGTGGGCCTATGTTGATTCATTTGCTAAAGACAGAAAAACAGGTGAGTCATATGTTCAAGTTCACGGAGCCTGGAGTTCACAAGGGATAGGACTCGACAGAGTGCCTGATTTAATTGAAATGAGTATTGTGCCACCAATGGTTATCGAACCGGCAGAAGATTAAACGCCAGAGATGGCGTTTTTATTTTGTATTAAGACGTGTGAATCCTTTTTGTCAGATTGACGCTGTGTTCATAAAATAACAAAAACTGAATGCTAAACTGAATCACCTATAAGGGGATCAGGAAATGAAATTCAAATTTGCCTTAGGTATCGTTATAACAATGATATTTTCAGTGATAATTACCATTGACGTACTTTATATGCCACTAAAGCTAGCACTCGAAAGCTCCGGGAATTTTTTGGAACCGTCAACACCACCGACGCAATCTGAAAACTTCAATTTTTTCGCGAAACTATTGTTAATTGAGATTGTGCCACCAATCATACTGACGGTGATCAATATCATCATCACAAAATCAATCGGCAAAGAGAGTATCGAAATGCAAACTAGGTTTGTGATTAGCAGTTTTGTTGCTTTCTGGGCGACGCCGATTTTGATTGTGATTCTAGGGCGAAAGGTGTCGGAAATATTGCAGATATAATTTTCTCGTTGTTGGTAGGGTACGCATTGTGTGGTAAACTGTTAGTAAATCATACAAACGTTTGGGTTGTGCTGACCCGTGAAATATAACGAGAATAGGAACATTATGGCTACGACATTAAGTATTATGCCGTTCGGTGGTGTACGTGAAAATGGAAAGAACATGTACGCAGTTACCGTCGGTGAAGACATTTTTATTTTGGATGCAGGGTTGAAGTACCCAGAAAGCGATTTGCTAGGAGTTGACGTTGTCATTCCTGACTTTGCCTACTTGGTAGAGAACGCAGATAAGATTGCCGGTGTCTTTTTGACACACGGACACGCGGATGCAATTGGGGCATTGCCTTACTTGTTGAGTGAGGTTAAGGTGCCGGTCTTCGGATCAGAACTAACGATTGAATTGGCTAAGTTGGCTGTGGAAGCAGAGCCTGAAGCAAAGGGGTTTGATGATTACCACGTGGTTCGTGGTAACTCAGAAGTATCTTTTGGGGATGTGACCGTTTCATTCTTTGAGACGACACACACGATTCCAGAATCTCTTGGAATTGTAATTGAAACGCCAGAAGGACAAGTTGTCTACACTGGTGATTTTAAGATTGATACAACGGCATTGCCATACTACCGTACTGATTTGGCACGTTTGGCACAAATTGGTGCCAAGGGGGTAATCGCTTTGCTTGCTGATGCAGCAGGTACAGCTAGCTATGGTTTGGCAGCCCATGAATCTGAATTGGGTAGCTACGTTTTGGATACGTTCCGCGGTCACACTGAGGGTCGTATTATCGTTGCTGCAGTCGCTTCAAACATCCAACGTATCCAACAAGTTATCGACGCAGCCTTCAAGGTTGGTCGTAAGATTGTGATTTCTGGAAACGACTTGGAAAAGGTTGTACGTACTGCTTTGCGTTTGAAGAAGTTGCACTTGCCAATGCCTGAAAACGAACTATTTGTTTCTTTGAAGAACTTGAGCAAGTTGGAGCCAAACGAGACGGTTATCCTTGAAACGGGTAAGATGGGTGAACCGATTCGTCACTTGCAACGCATGGCGCAAGGTGATGATCGCAACATCCAAATTCAAGAAGGTGACTTGGTATTCATTACGACGACGCCTTCAACGGCCATGGAAGGTTACGTGGCACGTACGCGTGACATGTTGTTCCGTGCCGGTGCAACGGTTAAGCAAATTTCAACGGATAAGAAGTCTTCAGGTCACGCATCTAAGGAAGATTTCCAACTTTTGTTGAACTTGTTGAAGCCTAAGAATGTTATCCCTGTGCAAGGTGAGTACCGTGTCTTGAACGCAGCTTACAAGGCTGCTGAACAAGTTGGTTACGATGATAACCACGTCTTCTTGCTTGCTAAGGGTGACAACCTTCGCTGGGATGGCGAAGAAATGTACTTGGGTGGCTCAATCCAGGTTGGCTCAACAATGATTGATGGATCTGGTGTCGGTGATATCGGTTCTATCGTTTTGAACGACCGTCGCATCTTGTCAGAAGACGGTGTCTTCATCGCCGTTGTGACGATTGATCGTAAGAAAAAGAAGATTATCTCAAAGCCAAAGATTGATTCACGTGGATTCGTTTATGTGAAGACGTCACGTGATTTGATTCGCGAGGCTGGTGACCTGGTTGAAACGACCGTCGCTGAAGGTATCAAGAACGCTAAGGAATTCGACTGGGGTAACCTTAAGAACTCTGTTCGCGATGCATTGGGTAAGTTCTTGTACGAGCAAACGCGTCGTAAGCCAGTGATTTTGCCAGTTATCATGGAAGCTAACCAAAATGGTCGTCGTCGCAAGCGCTCAGCAAGCAAGACGAACGCTAAGAAGGCTGAAGCTCCTGAAGCAAACAAGTCACAAAAGCAAAACAACAAGCCAAAGAAGAAGCAGAACGCAAACGCTAACAAGCCAGCGCCTGCTAAGAATAATAATAATCAACCTGCTAAGCCAGCTGAAAATGGAGCGGAGGTCGCTAAGAAAAAGAAGCGCCGTCCACGCCGTCGTAAGCCAAAGGCAACGCAAGGTGAATCAGCACCATCAGCTGAATAAAACACAAGCGTCGATTCTAACGGGTCGACGCTTGTTTGTTAGGAAGGATGCATCATGAACGAAGAACAAACACAGCGCTATGAGCTACTATTAGCAAAGGGAAAAGAAGCCTATGAGAATCATGCATTCGGTCCAGCACTAGATGCATTTGATGAAGCGTATGATTTCCAACAAACGCCAGAACTTAATCAATTGATTACCCGTGTGTTATTAGCCGATGGTCAGTTCAAGACGGCACAATTGTTTGCGGATGAATTCATTGATTCATATCTAGAAAGTGCCGAATTGGCTGAACTATATGTCACGGTGGCATTAAAGAATCAACAATTTATCGCAGCGCGAGAATTTGTAACCTGGGTTGCACCAGATGTTGCTACACCATTAACAACAGAGATTGAGACGGCCGAAGAAACCTTTAGAACAGAACAAAAGGCGACAGTAAATACAATTGCGCGCCAATTCTATCATTTGAGTGATGGGGATGCTATCAATCAAAAGGAACGCTTGATTGCGGCTGACAAGCTGCCATTACGCGAATACCTGGTTGGTGCACGCTTTGCATTGGTCGATCCATTCCTGCCAGCCATTGCGCGGGTAACGGTTTTGGATAAGTTGCGTCGTTTGCAGGTAACTGAGTCGGTAGACATGACCTGGTTAGACGAAAAGGTAATGACAATCGTGCCAAAGGACCTGCAATCACTAGATGAAACGCCACTTTTCCAAACGGTGGTGGCGACATTATCGGGTTATGAACATGAATTTGGCCTAGCTACGGTACATGCCTTAGTTGAACAAGCACGTTTAATGTTGATGATTGCTTATCCAGCGATTGATCGGGTTGTTGAGAATCCACGTGCTTGGGCAGCAGGCTTAATGGCCGAAGCAATGGGGGGAAATGCCCCAACGGAGCCGGTTGAGCAACAATCTTGGCGGGCGAAATTAGGGCAAGAAATGATGGGATTAATGCCCTAAAAAAACTAATTTGAAATTGATAGTCGAATTTAGGTAAAAAATATTTACAAAAATCGCCAAGTTATATATAATAATTCCAGTCTCATATAGAGAAATTACAAAGATTTTCGCACCAAGTTGTTTTAGTTCTGTAAGGAATGTAGTATAATACTATTTAAGCAATAAGGGTTAGCCCATTTAAGGGCTAACATGCGAATATTAGGAGGACAAGCTTTTGGCTAAGGAAAATTTCGAGCGCACTAAGCCTCACGTTAACATTGGAACTATCGGTCACGTCGACCACGGTAAGACTACTTTGACTGCCGCTATCTCAAAGGTATTGGCTGACAAGGGATTGGCTGAGCAACAAGACTTTGCTGCTATCGACGCTGCTCCTGAAGAGCGTGAGCGTGGTATCACGATCAACACTGCTCACATCGAGTACGAGACGGAAGCTCGTCACTACGCCCACATCGACGCCCCTGGTCACGCGGACTACGTTAAGAACATGATCACTGGTGCTGCCCAAATGGACGGTGCTATCTTGGTTGTTGCTTCAACTGACGGTCCTATGCCACAAACTCGTGAGCACATCTTGTTGGCTCGCCAAGTTGGTGTTGACTACTTGGTTGTGTTCTTGAACAAGGTTGACTTGGTTGACGACGAAGAGTTGGTTGACTTGGTTGAAATGGAAGTTCGTGAATTGTTGTCAGAGTACGATTTCCCTGGGGATGATATTCCAGTTATCCGCGGATCAGCTTTGAAGGCTTTGGAAGGTGACCCAGAACAAGTTAAGGTTATCGAAGAGTTGATGGACACTGTTGACTCATACATTCCAACGCCAGAGCGTGACACTGACAAGCCATTCTTGATGCCTGTCGAAGACGTATTTACGATCACTGGTCGTGGTACTGTTGCTTCAGGTCGTATCGACCGTGGAACTGTTAACTTGAACGATGAAGTTGAAATCGTTGGTTTGCACGAAGACGTTCGTAAGACTGTTGTTACTGGAATCGAAATGTTCCGTAAGTCAATGCAACAAGGTCAAGCTGGTGATAACATCGGTGCATTGTTGCGTGGTGTTGATCGTAAGGAAATCGAGCGTGGTCAAGTTTTGGCTAAGCCTGGTTCAATCCAAACGCACACTAAGTTCTTGGCCGAAGTTTATGTTTTGACTAAGGAAGAAGGAGGCCGTCACACGCCATTCTTCACTAACTACCGTCCACAATTCTACTTCCACACGACTGACGTTACGGGTGTAGTTCAATTGCCAGAAGGCGTTGAAATGGTTATGCCTGGTGACAACGTAACATTCGATATCGAATTGATCGCACCAGTTGCCATCGAAAAGGGATTGAAGTTTACGGTTCGTGAAGGTGGACGTACTGTCGGTGCCGGAACTGTTTCAGAAATCAAGGACTAATTTTACGGTTAACGTAAAATTTTCCAATGTAGCTTAGGCTGCTCAAAAAAAGAGAGTTATGACATATTCGTATGTCATAACTCTCTTTTTGTTTACCCAGGCATATTGTTGGGACTTTCGTCTCGTGAATGGTATTCTGACGGTAAATGCTAGGTACTGGGGGGATATCACCATGGCGAGACCGAAGACAAAAGCAGAGCTATTAACTGCGTCGGAACGGCAATTTGAGAAGATGTGGCAGTTAATTGATGCCATGCCGGATGAAGAACAAGCAGCCACCTTTGCATTTGGTGCAGAGATGGGTAAGGAAGCGCATTGGGGACGCGATAAGAATATCCGAGATGTGTTGGTTCATCTTTATGAATGGCACCAGCTACTACTGCGGTGGGTGAATGCCAATCTAAATGGCGATCAGCAACCATTTTTACCGGCACCTTATAATTGGAAAACGTACGGTGAGATGAATGTTGGTTTCTGGGAAAAGCATCAAGAGACCACATTAACAGATGCGAAGGTCATGCTACATGACAGTCATGACAAAGTAATGGCACTTATAGCAGAGTTTTCTGATGAAGCATTGTTTACCAAACAATATTTCTCATGGACTGGGACCACGACGCTAGCTAGTTATTGTATTTCAGCCACAGTCGCACACTATGAGTGGGCAATAAAGAAGCTTAAAGCACATCAGAAAACTTACCAGGCGTAATGACTGGTATGACAAGGCTCTTGGTATTCACATGAATTCAAGAGCCGTTTTTCTGCAAATTTTGTTGCTCACGACCAACGCAAATGTGATAGAGTAGCTTATACACTTTTTTCAATGAAGAGGAGCTTTAAACAATGCAAATTTATTTGGCAGCACCATTCTTTAGTGATGAGCAAATTGATCGTGTCGCACGTATCGAAGCAGCCCTAGAGGCTAACCCAACGGTGACTGATTTCTACTCACCACGCCACCACCAAAAGACAGATAACCCAGAATACACGCCAGCATGGGCTGCAGAAGTATTCCGTCGTGATGTCACACAAGTGTTGGACGCTGACGCATTGGTTGTTGTTGCTGATTTCCGTGATGATGATGCTGATTCAGGTACAGCCTTTGAAGCAGGTATGGCATGGTCATTGAAGAAGCCAGTAATCATGGTCGAAGAGACGGACTACAAGACTAACTTGATGTTGACGGAGTCATTGACGGCCTTCGTTAACAAGGCTGAAGATTTGGCAACTTATGACTTTAAGAACTACCCAGAGTCAAAGTTTGAAGGTCAACTTTTCTAAGTTCGTTTTTGTCGGAAAAATGTCGTGTTTTGGCCTACATTTATTGCCAAATAACGGTTTTTCCGGTAAACTTATAAAGTATGTAAAGATAATATATGTCGTCGGTCTTTAACCGGTGACTATTGGAGGAATAAACATGGCAAACGCAGTTTTCACTAAGGGTGAAGGCAACAAGGGAACGATCAAGTTTGAAGTTCCTGTTGACGTATACGAAAAGGGTATCGACGCCGCATTTAACGACGTTAAGAAGCAAATTACGGTTCCTGGTTTCCGTAAGGGTAAGATGCCTAAGCAAGTCTTTTTCCAAATGTACGGTGAAGAGTCATTGTACCAAGACGCTTTGAACGTTGTATTGCCAGATGTATTTGCTGATGCAGTTGCTGAAGCAGGTGTTACGACTGTTGGTCAACCAAAGATCGACGCAGAGTCAATGAACAAGGGTGAAGCTTGGGTTTTGACTGCTGAAGTTGAATTGGCACCAGAAATCGAATTGGGCGAGTACAAGGGTGTTAAGGTTCCTGCATCAGACGTTACTGTTTCTGATGAAGAATTGGACGCTGAAATCACTCGTTTGCAAGAAGGTCAAGCAGAATTGGTTTTGGTTGACGCTCCTGCAAAGAACGGTGACACGGTTGTTATCGACTTCGTTGGTTCAGTTGACGGTGTTGAGTTCGACGGTGGAAAGGGTGAGAACTACTCACTTGAATTGGGTTCAGGCTCATTCATCCCTGGCTTCGAAGACCAATTGGTTGGTGCCAAGGCCGAAGACGTTGTTAACGTTAACGTAACGTTCCCAGAAGAATACCAAGCTGCTGACTTGGCAGGTAAGGACGCTTTGTTCGTTGTTACTGTGCACGAAGTTAAGGCTAAGGAAGTTCCAGCTTTGGACGACGAGTTCGCAAAGGACATCGACGAAGAAGTTGAAACTTTGGCAGAATTGAAGGACAAGGTTAAGGCTCGCTTGACGACTTCTAAGGAAGACGCAGCTAAGGATGCCAAGGAAGACGCAGCTATCGCAGCTGTTGTTGACAACGCATCTGTTGAAGGTGGTCAAATTCCTGACTCAATGATTCACGAAGACGTTCACCGTCAAATGAACCAATTCTTTGCTTCAATGCAACAACAAGGTATCTCACCAGAGTTGTACTACCAAATCACTGGTTCATCAGAAGATGATTTGCACAAGCAATACGAAGAAGGTGCTGAGCGTCGTGTAAAGACGAACTTGGTATTGGAAGCTATTGTTAAGGCAGAAAACATCAAGCCATCAGCTGACGACATTGCTGCTGAAGTAAAGTCATTGGCTGACCAATACGGTATGGACGAAGCTGCTGTTCGCGGTGCTTTGTCAGACGACATGTTGTCACACGACATTGCTATCAAGCAAGTTGTTGACATGATTGTTGATAACGCTGTTGAAGCTTAATTCAATTAAACGTTAAACAAAAGAGGTTAGACTTTTTCGAGTCTAACCTCTTTTTGCAGTGTTACACTATATAAGTCCTAAGAATATCGTATAAAAAAACACAAAATCTCTGGTACAATAGTAGGTAACTTACGTTTAGTCTAACGTTTAAAAACTTACAGGAGGTTGAACAGTGTTTAATACAACCGATAATTCAAACGGCATTGCCTACTGTTCATTCTGTGGTAAGGCTTCTACTGAAGTGAAGAAGCTTATCGCAGGGCCTGGCGTATACATTTGTAACGAATGTGTGGCTTTGGCACAAGATATTATTAATGAAGATTTGCAACAAGATGCATTGGAGCGCACATTGACTTTGAAAACACCACGTGAAATTGTTGATAACTTGAATTCTTATGTTATCGGACAAGACGAAGCTAAGCGTACTCTTGCAGTTGCCGTCTACAACCACTACAAGCGCGTTAACGCGATGTTGACGGGCGAAACTGGGGCTGAAGGTGTTGAACTGCAAAAGTCAAACATCGCCATGATCGGACCTACTGGGTCTGGTAAGACGTACATCGCACAATCAATGGCTAAGCTATTGAACGTGCCATTCGCAATTGCGGATGCCACGACTTTGACTGAAGCTGGATACGTTGGAGAAGACGTTGAAAACATTCTTTTGAAGTTGATCCAAGCCGCCGACTACGATGTCGAGCGTGCTGAAACTGGTATCATCTACATCGACGAAATTGACAAGATTGCCAAGAAGGCCGAAAACGTTTCAATTACCCGGGACGTTTCTGGTGAAGGTGTGCAACAAGCCCTTTTGAAGATGCTAGAAGGTACGATTGCTAACGTTCCACCTCAAGGAGGACGTAAGCACCCTAACCAAGAGTTCATTCAAATCGATACGACGAACATTTTGTTCATCGTCGGTGGTGCCTTTGCGGGTATTGAACAAATGGTTAAGGAGCGTGTTGGTGCGAAGGTTATTGGATTCGGAACGGATTCAAAGACGCAACAATTCAACACGTCAGACAAGTCAATCATGCAACAAGTTGTGCCTGAAGACTTGATGAGCTTTGGTTTGATTCCAGAATTCATTGGCCGTTTGCCAATTTTGACAGCTTTGGAAGAATTGACTGAAGATGACTTGGTTCGTATTTTGACGGAGCCTAAGAACGCTTTGGTTAAGCAATACCAAGCTTTGTTGGCCCTAGAAGGTGTTGCTTTGACGTTCACGCCTGAAGCCTTGAAGGCAATGGCTCACTTGGCAATCGAGCGTGAGACGGGAGCCCGTGGATTGCGTTCAATCATCGAAGAAACGATGCGTGACGTGATGTTCGACGTGCCTTCACGTGATGACGTTAATGGCGTTATTATTACGGAAGGTGCCGTATTGAACCACGAGCAACCTGAATTGGTCACTGAACAAGCATAATTTAACGGAGGATTTATCATGGAAGTACACAATGTCGAAATGGTAATGTCTGCCGTTCGTGCGAGCCAATACCCAACTGATGGGTTGCCAGAGGTGGCTTTTGTTGGTCGTTCAAACGTTGGTAAGTCATCATTGACGAACGTTTTGATTAACCGCAAGTCATTTGCTCGTACGTCATCACAACCAGGTAAGACGCAAACATTGAACTTCTACAAGGTAGAGGATCAAATTTTCTTCGTCGACGTGCCTGGTTACGGTTATGCCAAGGTGTCAAAGAAGGCCCGTGAAGAATTTGCTGTGATGATCGGTGAATACTTGCGTACACGTGAGCCCTTGAAGGGAATTGTGCAACTAGTTGATGCCCGTCACATGCCTTCTAAGGAAGACATCGAGATGTACAACTGGTTGACGTCAGATGACATTGGCTTGCCAGTGCTTGTTGTTGCAACGAAGGCCGACAAGATTTCACGCGGTAAGTGGAACAAGGCTGAAGCTGACATCAAGCGTGGGTTGCAATTCAACCCCGATGTTTCTGACTTTGAGATTTTCTCATCAGAAACGAAGTATGGTAAGGACAATGTTTGGGATTGGCTAGAAGCTCGTATGCTAGATGGTACGGACTTCAATCCTGAAGATTACGAAGACTAAAAAATTATACCCATGTCATTTATTGGCATGGGTATTTTTTGTATGTAAAAACAGTAGATTGCAACCGTTTTCAGATGCAAATTTGATGAAATAAGAGCTATTCTTTGAATTCACCCTCGCTCGGCGGTACTATTTAGTCATCGTTTAGGAGGGCATTCGAGTATGAATAAAGTAGTTAAGGGAGCAGCACTTGCATCAGCAAGTCTAATTTTGGGATCAATCGTGGTACCAACGGCAACGCAAGCCGCCACATATAAGACAATCAATTGGACGGAGACTGCGCAACTTGGCACAATGGACCAAGCAAAGTCGTCTGCTGCCGTTGATTTTGATGCCATGCAAGCCATTGGGGATGGTTTGTACCGCAATGATAAGAACAGCACACCACAATTGGCATTGGCTGAATCAGTTGAAAAGTCAGATGATGGTTTGACATATACTTTCAAGCTTCGTCCAAATTTGAAGTGGTCGAACGGGGATGCATTGACGGCCAACGACTTTGTTTATGGTTGGCAACGTACTAATAATCCAAAGACGGCGTCAACGTATGCATACCTATTTTCAGGGATTAAGGGTGCGGATGACATTCAGTCAGGTAAGGACAAGAACTTGGATGATTTGGGTGTAAAGGCGCTCGACGACACGACTTTGGAAGTCACGCTCGATAAGCCAATGCCACAGTTGGAATCAATTTTGACGATGGCACCATTCTTCCCACAAAATAAGGCGTTCGTTGAAAAGGCCGGTAGCAAGTACGGTACGACGTCTAAGTATACGTTGTCATCTGGTCCGTTAGTCATGAAGGGTTGGAATGGTTCGAACAACAAGTATACGTTGGTGAAGAACAAGCAATACTGGGATGCCAAGGCAGTTAAAACGCCTAAGATTGTGGTGCAAGCGATTAAGGACCAAGACACTGGTTATAACTTGTACAAGGCTGGTAGCGTCGACTTCACGAACTTGTCGCCTGACCAAGTCACTGCGTCAAAGAACTCAAAGGCCTACAAGGTGATTCCATCAGCCACAACGGCTTATGTCGAATTCAATCAAAAGAATTATCCGGTCTACCAGAACCTGAAAATTCGCCAAGCCATGTCATATGCCATTGATCGTAAGACATTGGCCAATAAGATTTTGACCGGAACGGCAACACCAGCTACAACGTTTACAGCGGCCAAATTGGCCAAGGATCCGAACACGGGTGAAGATTTCGCCAAGTCAGCAGCTGTGCCTGGTGCAATTGCTTATGACAAGACCAAGGCAAAACAGTTGATGAAGGAAGGGCTTAAAGAGACTGGTAAAAAGAAGTTAGCCGTCCAATTGTTGGCTGATGACACAGATGCTTCAAAGCGTATGGCCCAGTTTATCCAAGCGCAATGGCAAAAAATGGATAACGTGAAGGTGACCATCAAGGTGGTGCCATTCAAGCAACGTTTGGCTTTGTCCGAAGCTAAGAAGTTCCAAGTGGTGATTGACCGTTGGGGCGCTGACTATGCTGATCCATCATCATTCTTGGATTTGGCCACGACGAATTCAGACTTCAACTATGGTAGCTGGAGTGACCAAACGTATGATGACGCCGTGAACGCTGCCAAGACAACTGATGTGAACGATCCTAACAAGCGTTACGAAGATTACAAGACGGCTGAGCAACAAATCGAAAAGCAAGTTGGTGTCGCACCACTTTACTACCAATCATCTGCTACGTTGATGCGTCCATCAGTTAAGAATGTGGTGTTGAACCCAGTTGGATCACCATATGACTGGAAGTGGGCCTACAAGAAGTAACTCGCATTAAATGGTATACTGGTACCGAGAAGAGGGCTCAGCTACCGTAGAAAGTAGGTAACGATAATGCAAGCGAAGCATGGTACACAAATTGTGGATGTCTGGCAAATTTCTGATGATATGTCACCAGCTGTTTGGGTGCAAGATGCGTTCAAACAAGGGCTACTTCACTGGGATGCACGTGAAGAAAACACCTTGATGCTTAATGCACCTTGGTCAGTTGCCATGGGGGCGTGCGGTGACTTTCTGACGCGTGATGGACAGGAATTGCGCATCGTGAATGAAAATGAATTCGAAAAAGACTATCAGGTAATCGATAATCAATAGCATCGACCGGAAAGCGCTGAAATATCAGCGCTTTTTTGCTATACTGGTAGTTATGAATAAACAAGAAGAGGAAAGACAACATGGCAGAAAAGACACGTTTTAAAGGCGAAATTCTAGGTAAAGAAATCACGATTACAGCTGCTGAATCACAAGCACACATGAAGGCTGTTTTTGAATTGGCTAACCAACAATTGGACCAAATGAAGCAATTGGCACCCAAGTTGTCAGATGACCAACTCCTAACCTTGTTGGCTATCAACGCCTTGTCAGACCAATTGAAGATGCAAGCCGAGAAGGACCACGCTGAATAATGAACTTGCTGTCAATTATTATTGCAGTATTGCTTCTAGCGGCGGTACTACGTGGCCGATACTTAGGTTTCGTCCGCAGTTTATTGTCATTGGGTGGTCGTTTTGTGGTTTACGCAGTGGCTGTCTTGATGTCACACCGCTTGGGAAGCTGGATTCACGAAACGTTTTTGATGACGGTACAAGCACGTTGGGCGGCCAATGGGGTACCGGAATTTGTTTCTGACAAAGCCAATGAATTTTTAGCATCCGGTTTAGCATTTGGATTAATCATGATTATTGGCACGTTCATTGTGCGTTCAATCGAGCGTAGTTTGCGTTTCATTAACCATGTGCCTTTGCTCGGCACGGTGAATCGTCTAGCCGGAATGCTAGTTTACGGCCTTTTAGTCTACGTTGAAATCTTCTTTGTTTTACAATTAACACAGACATGGGAAATCCCTTGGTACCACGATGCGATGATTCAGTCACCCATCGCCCAATGGATTTTGAATCAGACACCTTACTTCTCAGATGCCATCTATCAATGGTGGATTCTCCAGTAGGGATTAATAAGAGATATTAGAGGTTAAGACACATGAATAAGAAAGTCTTAGCAACCCTTGAGTATGAAGCGGTAAAGGCCCAATTGCGACCATACCTCTCAACGGCTGCTGGTGAAAATGAGTTGCGCAACTTGTTGCCAACTGCAGATGCCAACGAAATGCAAACGTGGTTGGCAGAAACGTCAGACGCAGCTAAGGTGCTACGCTGGCAAGGTGGTATTAACATTCCAAAGTTGGCGGATGTTAAGCCTCACATGCAACGTTTGAAGATTGATGCGTCATTGAGTGGGACCGAATTGGCGCAAGTCGGACGCGTGTTGTTTACGACGGGACAAATGCGTTTGTTCTTCGAAAACTTGGTGGAAGACCGTGGTGAGCCATTGGCTGCCTTGCGTCCTTACTACACGCGTTTGGTTGTCATGCAAGATTTGACGCGTCGTGTGAACACGGCGATTGATGGGGATGGTCGTGTGACCGATGAAGCCTCACCAGAATTGCACCGTGTGCGCCAAGCCATCACGTCAACGGAAAACGCCATCCGTCAAAAGATGCAAGATTACACACGTGGTAAGTCAGCACAATATTTGTCTGACCCAATCGTGACAATCCGTAATGACCGTTATGTTATCCCAGTTAAGACGGAATACCGTAGTCACTTCGGTGGTGTTGTGCACGACCAATCACAAACTGGTCAAACGTTGTACATCGAGCCCGGTGATGTGGTTGATATGAACAACCGTTTGCGTGAGCACTACATCAAGGAGCGTCACGAAGAAGAGCGTGTTTTGGCTGAATTGTCAGCTATGTTGCGTCCTGAAGCTGATAACATTCAAAAGAATGCTGAAGTTTTGGGTCACTTGGACTTTGTGAACGCCAAGGCCCGTTATGCTGCGGCAACAAAGGCACAAGAGCCTGAGTACAGCCCAGAAAACCACGTGCGTTTGTTGCAAGCGCGTCACCCATTGTTGGACCCACAAAAGGCTGTGGCCAACGATATTATCATTGGTGAAGATTACAAGGCCATCATCGTCACGGGTCCTAACACCGGTGGTAAGACAATTACCTTGAAGACGTTGGGCTTGTTGCAATTGATGGCGCAATCAGGTTTGTTCATTCCAGTTGCTGAGTACTCAACAGTTGGGTTGTTCAAGGAAGTCTTTGCTGATATCGGTGATGAGCAATCAATCGAGCAATCATTGTCAACGTTCTCATCACACATGGTCAACATCGTTGAAATCTTGAAGCAAATTGACGCTGATTCATTGGTCCTATTCGATGAATTGGGTGCCGGAACTGATCCACAAGAAGGAGCAGCTTTGGCCATGTCAATTTTGGATGCCGTTGGTGCCAAGGGTTCATACACTGTTGCCACAACTCACTATCCTGAGTTGAAAGTTTACGGCTACAACCGCGTTGATACCATCAATGCCTCAATGGAATTTGATGTTGAAACGTTGCGTCCAACGTACAAGTTCTTGTTGGGTATTCCTGGTCGTTCAAACGCCTTGGAGATTTCAAAGCGTTTGGGCTTGGATCAAAGCATTATTGATGCCGCTGCCTCATTGACGACAGAAGATTCACAAGAATTGAACGACATGATTGCCGATTTGGTTGAACGTCGTAACGCCGTTTTGGCCCAACAAGTGCAATTGGCCCAACAAGTCATCGAAAATCGTCAAATGAAGAACGATTACGAGCAAAAGCTTGAAAAGATGGAAACTGAGAAGGCCCGTACGCTTGAAGAAGCCAAGAAGGAAGCCAACCACATCGTTGCTGATTCACGTAAGAAGGCTGATAAGATTATCGCTGATTTGCGTAAGATGCAACTTGATGGGGTGGCCGTTAAGGAAAATAAGTTGATGGATGCCAAGGGTGCTTTGAACGCCATGCGTCAAGAACCATCAGCTGAAAACAACCGCGTTTTGCGCAAGGCTAAGAAGGCGAAGAGCCAAAACATTGAAGCCGGCGATACGGTTTTGGTGCGTGAGTACGGTCAACAAGGTACGGTTAAGCGTAAGCTCAAGGACGACAAGTTTGAAGTCCAGATGGGTATCTTGAAGATGGTGCTTGCTGAAGACGAAATCGAGAAGCAAAACGTTGCCGAAGTGAAGTCAGAGCAAAAGGCTGCGCCAAAGCCACGCGTTAACACTAGCAAGGCAGTTAACCGTGCGAACGCGTCTGCAACGCTTGATTTGCGTGGACAACGCTATGAAGCTGCGATGAGTGAGTTGGATCAATTTATTGACCGTGCATTGCTAAACAACTTGCCTTCCGTTGAAATTATTCACGGTAAGGGAACTGGTGCAATCCGCCAAGGTGTGCAAGAATACTTGCGTTCACACCGTGCCGTGAAGAACTTCAACTTCACGGGTCCTGATCAAGGTGCCACGTATGCTGAACTAGGTTAATAAATAATGCCGAAGGCTAGTAACGACTTGTTACTAGCCTTTTTGCTATAATCAATTTAATGATGTAGGCGTGGTATTGAGGGCATTTGTATGGAATGGATATGGACAACGCAGGAACAGCATCGACTTTCTGTGTTCCGTTATATGGTTAGAAATAAAGTGACACGATTGTCTGACCTGATGGCAGAATTTAAATTTTCACGTTATATGGTGATTTCGGTAGTTGATCAATTGAATGAAGACATTGCCCGATTAACGGGCCAAACAGGTGTGTTGGTCATCGAAAAGGGGAATGTAATTGTATTTGATGCGCCGTTAAATCTGCTACCGATAGATGAGTTGAAACAATATTATTTGTCAAACTCAACCAGAGCACAGATTATTGAACACTTAATTGCCGAAGATTTTGAGTCGTGGGAAGACTTGGCATTTGATTTAGGAATTTCAACGCCCACTATCTATAAAGAAAGAACAATTGTGCAAGACAATCTTGCAGTTCAGGGTATCGAAATAACCAAAGATTATCGATTAGTAGGGCAGGAGGAAAATATTCGATTCCTAACCTTTGCCTTATTAACGGTCTATAATGGCCAACGTACGGCCGATGTTGCCGATGAGATTAAAAATGCCGCTAATTACTATATTAGTCATGTCATAGCGCCAATATTTGGTGAATTAAAAGACTCCCAGATTAGTATTATTTGGCATATGGCCGCGATTTGGACAAATCGTTTTTCACAACGGCACTTCGTTTCTAGCGGTTTTACCAACCAGTATCTAAACGGTACGATTGAAATGTCTGAACAGGCGCAACGACTTCTAAAACACTTGAAAGTCTTGATGGCTCGGAATGGCCATATGTCTGATGGGGAATTAGATAATGAGGCGCGTTTTATTATCTTAATCTTGCATAGTTTAGGACTATTTTCGACCATTCAAACCGCGCGCGATGTCACACCTACTGTAAAGCAATGTTGGCAGCGGTTTGATGAGAGCATTCAAACGAGCTATAAATGTCTGTTCCGGTTGTCGATGACACCTGTTGACTCCAGAAAATTAACGTATAGTGTCGGGCATACACTATTTCAATTTTTAATCTATCCATTTGGGATTAGTTCAGGGATTTATGATTTACAACATTTTGAAGAATTTTCAGAACGATACCCACTGGCGTTTCAGCTGGGCACTGAAATATTGAATGATTTTGCGCAAAAACAAGAACTCGATTCTAGTAAACTGAAAACGGCACTCTTAACCGACCTTGTCTCAGCTTTGGCAACAGGCGATTATATTTACCAAAGCATTCCAAAGGTCAATATTGTGTTGGACTTTGGTAATCATGTGAATATCGAAAATTTACTACTGGACCAGTTCGGACCGGTAACCAAAGCGAAGATTGCGACGTCACATAGGTTGGACAATCAAACAGATATACTGTTAACAGATGTCCCTCGGAAACCGGTGACTAATGAACTAGTGTACGTTTGGCAAGGAATTGAATCTGATCGTTATCTTAATCAGCTGATTGCAGATATTAATCGGATTAGTTCCAAAAAATTTAATGCCTGGCGACGACAAAATTAAATATGAGAACAAGCTTCATTATTGGACGTTAATCGTTTGATATGAAGCTTTTTTCATTATTAAAAGTCTGATAAATAGGAGTTTTTTCTATTTTTTCGGTCTTTTTTTAAAACGAATTTTATTAAAGACCATGCTGAAATATGCGAATATGGTTATCGTTTACTTTTAGTCAACGAAAGGAGATGGCGAATGTCGACAAGAAAAAACTTAATTAGTCGGAGTAGATTTTATATTTTTGGATTCGCAACAGCCTTAATCATACTCATTTGGTGGGCCAGTCTTTATTCCAGCGTGGTGCAAATCGCAACGGCATTATTAGTCCTGTTAGGCATATTTTCAAGTTTGATTTTGCCAGGGTTACTTATCACCTGGTTAGGATTGATTTATTTGGTTGTTGGTGTGTTAATGCTGATGATTGGATCATTTGTCATGGGAATACCAGAAAAAATACTCTTGTTAATCGCGTTTCCGGCTTCGCTATTTTTGACGAACGGGCGTCGGACAATTGTCGGTGACTTAAGTTGGTTAATGGCTAATGAACAACACGTCGCGTCATTTACTAAGAATTATCATCCTGGTTTGAATCTCCAGCGCTCATATAATGCCAACAAGATTTTTGAAAAGTCAGTCAGTCGTTTCGGTACATACCCTGGTTTAACCAAGGTTTGCGTGGACGTGACTGGTATTCAATGGGCGCACAGCGAACAGTACCGTCAGTTTAATGCCAATCAATATGATGCCGTGATACACGCAGTAGCGGGTGTATTGAAGCAAAAGCGATTGCCATCTGAATTTCTTTATATATTAGATGATGATATGTTTTTGATTTTGTCATTTAGGCTGCCGCGAGAAACCTTTACTGGTTTAACTGATGAGACGAAGATGGCATTGTCAGAAATCATGGTTGGCGATTACAACCCCCAATTTCAATGGGGACATACGTTGATTACAGAGGATAATGCTGAAAAATACCAAACGTTACCAGATGCATTGAAGCATATTCGTCGTGAGATGGAAACAGATCTTGTAACGGAATATATGAAAAAGGAGAGCGACCATGATTAATATCTTTTTTTGGATTGCGCTAGTAGTGAGTGTTGTATTTTTGGTACTTGCGGCAGTTTTATTTGTTGCCCAATGGACCATTTATTCCCGCGTAGAAGCAACGATGTGCAAGTTATGGGGACAAGAAAGTGAGGCATAATGATACACCAATTTCTATTGATTACAACGTTGTTTTCGATATGGTTGTCATTATCGATGGCAATGGTTACGCTGTTCGGGGCCGTCCACTTTTGGCTTAAAAACAGTACAAAAGAGACGGAAATTATACCGCTAAAGCGTTACCCCACGATATCTATTGTTGTCCCAGCTCACAACGAAGATGTTGTTATTGCGCAAACGATGACGGCGCTCTTGAACCTGAATTATCCACCAGAAAAGGTGGAACTACTGTTGTATTCAGACAATTCTACGGATCAAACGGCGGCTGAGATGCGTCGTATTAAAAAGTTGCCTGAGAATCAAAATCGCAATATTGTCATTATCGAGCGAACTGGACAAGGTGGTAAGGCTGGGGTGTTGAACGATTCCCTACAGGTGGCAACGGGCGAATTCATTGCAGTTTATGACGCTGATGCCATGCCAGAACGGAATGCATTGTACTTCCTGGTTCGTAAAGCATTAGAAGACCCGGAGCGTCATGTGGCTGTCTTTGGTCGTAACAAGACGCGCAATGCGGACCAAAATTTACTGACACAATTTATTAATCAAGAGATTGTTGTGACGCAGCGCATCCAGCATATTGCAATTTGGCATTTATTTAAGATTGGCCGTATTCCAGGTACGAACTTTATTATCCAAAAAGATTATGTGACTGAAATTGGTGGATGGCGTGATGGTGCGTTAACGGAAGATACCGATATTTCATTCAAGATTATGCAGAGTGGCAAGCTAATTGCTTTGGCCTATAATTCTGAGGCATTTCAGCAAGAACCTGAGCATATCCGAGATTACTATCATCAGCGGTTACGTTGGGCTAAAGGAAACTATCAAGTGGTGATTAATAATATTAAGCATCTCTTCGATCGGAGTAACTGGCGCGTAAAAATTGAAACGTTTTACTACGCCTCGACTTTCTTTTGGTTTAATGCCGCAATTCTGTTGTCGGATATCTTATTTGCGGTAAATGTTGTGTTTTACATTGTTGGTTTGTTCAATCCAACGATTACGATACCGTTCACGTTTGGCACGACGAATGTCTTACTGGCGCAAATTTTATTGTTTAATTGGGTCTTGATGATTTTGTTGTATGTTTTGCAGATTAACATTGCAATGTCCACCCAGTTCGGTCAGGCGACGACCAAACAAATCTGGTTATCATTCTTGTCGTACTTTACCTATACCCAACTATTCATGGCGGTTTCAGTGCACGCAGTTGCGCAAGTTATCGGCGATAGTCTCTGGCATCGAAATGGTAATGTCTGGGTTAAGACAAAGCGGTTTAATGATTAGTTAGTGAGGTTTAAATGGTATTACATAGAAGATTATGGTGGGCAGTATTTGCGGTTATTTTGGCGTTTTCATCTATTTTGGTTTATGTTCGTGTCAATAATGAACGAGCGGTTGTACGTGATACATATGAAACGTGGCGTGAAACATTTGTCGTGAAAAATCACTCGGGGGCAACCTATGTGAATGCGGGTACGTCTAAGCACCGGGTAGCAATGTCTGAAGCGCAAGGAATGGGGATGCTTATTACTGCGCGTGCCGGCCGTAATGGTTGGGCCAAGCAAGCGGACTTTGACAGTTTGCTTGCGTATTATCAACTACATCGCGATGGTAGTACGTATTTAATGAGTTGGCGTCAGCAACTCAAGCAAGGTGAATGGCGTAATGATCAAAATAGTGCCACTGATGGTGACTTGTATATTGCTCAGTCGTTGATAACGGCAGCTAAATCTTGGCCCAAGGCAGCCGATCAATATCGTCGGCTTGCCCGAAAAATTGCAGCTGATATTTTGCGTTATGAATATAACGACACCGCAAAAATGGTGACTGTCGGAAATTGGGCAACTTCAGATAGCTGGGCTTACAATGTGATGCGCTCATCTGATGTGATGCCAACTGTTTTTGATGCGTTAGCTATAACGACTGGTGATGACCGTTGGCGAGAGATTTCAAATAGTATGTTAGATAAATTGCAGACGTTGAGTGACCAACATCAGACGGGGTTGGTACCAGATTTTTCTATTATTGAAAAAGATCGAATTCGACCAGCCCAACGTGACGAAGTGTCAACTAAGGCTGACGGTACGTACGACTATAACGCAGCGCGAGTTCCGATGATGCTGGCCAACGCCACCGATGACCGTGCCCGCAAAATTAATGATCGAATGATACACTTCTTTGCGCAGCAAAAAACGCTGGTAGCTGGTTATCAGTTGAATGGTCAAGCGACAAAAACGTATGAATCATCGGCTTTCCAAGCGCCAATTTTCAATTTGGCCACCAACGCCAACAACGCAGATGCTGAAGTGCTGTATCGCAATACGAAGAATATTTTAAACAAATCTTTGGCGCAACAACCTTATTATGATGCAACGATCACAACACTAGTTGCTGTAGGAGGATTTAAAAATGATTAAAGTAATGACTGTTTTTGGCACCCGGCCTGAAGGCATAAAAATGGCGCCAGTTATTAAGGCACTTGAAAATGATGATACAGTGACACCAGTAACGGTTGTTACCGGGCAACACCAAGAAATGTTGCAGCCCATTTTGGATATTTTCGATGTTAAGCCGGATTATGATTTGGCAATTATGGAGCCTAAGCAAAGTTTGGCCAAAATTACGAGCAAAGTTTTGCTTGGGATGGATGACATTTTAACAGCTGAAAAACCAGACGTCGTTTTAGTTCATGGTGACACCAGTACGACACTAGCGACCAGTATGAGTGCATTTTTCCATCACATCCCGGTGGGACACGTAGAGGCTGGGTTGCGAACGTGGGATAAGTACTCACCGTTTCCGGAAGAAATTAATCGCCAAATGACAGATCGCATTGCAGATATGTATTTTGCACCGACGCGATTAAGTGCCAATAATTTGATTCAAGAAGGTGTCGAGACAGATAATGTTTTTGTGACCGGAAATACTGTGATTGATGCCTTGCATTACACGTTACATAAAGATTATAAAAATCCCGTTTTGGACCAAATTCATCCCGAACAAAAAATGGTACTATTAACGATGCACCGACGAGAAAATCAAGGGGCGCCAATGGCTCGTGTCTTTAGAGCAATTCGGGATATCGTGTTTGAAAACCCTGAAGTTGAAGTTGTGTATCCAGTCCACTTGAGTCCAGCTGTGCAATCAGTCGCGACTGAAATTTTGGGTGATATTGACCGTGTGCATCTAGTTGAACCACTAGATGTTGTCGATTTTCATAATTTAGCTGCCCGCAGTTATCTAATCTTAACGGATTCAGGTGGTATTCAAGAAGAGGCGCCTTCATTAAATGTACCGGTACTTGTGTTGCGAGATACGACTGAACGACCAGAGGGAGTTGATGCCGGTACGTTACGATTAGTTGGTACGGACTACCAGACAGTTAAAGCTGCTGTTGAAGGACTCCTCCATGATGAGACGCAGTATCGTGACATGGCAGATAATACGAATCCTTATGGTGATGGTCATACAGCTGAACGAATTGTGCATCTTATTAAGCAGTTTATGATGTAAGTGTGTTTAATTATTAAACACGTAATAAAACATACCGAATCCAGGTGTTTATATCAGTTTTTCATTTAAGAGTTAGTTATAATAACCACAAGGAACTAACTAAAGGGAGTAATGAAACTATGACAGAAGCAAATTTGGATACCAAAGCATTGCTGGAGAAGTATTTGCGTGATTCACACGTTTTGAACTTGGCAACAGCTGTTAATAACCGACCATCAAACCGTGACGTCTTTTATTTGACGCCCGATGAGTTGACGGACTACATTTACATCACAACGACACGCAACTCAAACAAGATGGCCGAAATTGAGGCTAATCCATTTGTTGCGTTCACGACGGTGCCAACTGATGAGGACAATGGGGTAGTCACATCAAACAAGGCTGAAATTCATTTGACGGACAAGTCAATTGATGACGTCGCAGAATTGATTGAAAACCAAATTCCAAATTGGATGGATGTTGCTGGTGAGGCAAAGGACAGTTTCGTTGTCTTGAAGTTGTCATTCAGCTCAGTTAAGATTTTCGGTGATCAAGGGATCAGCTCTTTGTTGTTGAACGAAGAAGGTGCCACACAAGAAACGTTGTAAGTATTGATATGAAAGGTTGTCCAATCGGGCAACCTTTTTTCTTTCTCCGGGATGTTTCGCAAATTAGGCATATGTATTCGGTACAGTAAAAGTATTAGGACATAGGGAGAGAGTGTTATGCCTTTTACGAAACGAATTATTGCTGGGTCGACGTTGATCACGCTGTTGCCAATTCTATTCGGTGCCATGCTGTATCATCGGTTACCTGATCGCATGCCAACGCATTTTGCGGCGGACGGATCGGTCACAGAGACCATGCCCAAGTTGGTAGTGGTGTTCGGCTTGCCATTGTTTTTTGCCATCATTAATGTGATTGTTTTGGTATTTGCGAATGCTGACCCAAAGAATAAACACTTAACTACTTTTCCGGTTGCAATTATCGCGAGCCTGATTCCGTTTATTACGGTCGGAACGATGTTGATGGTTGATGTTTTAGCGCTCGGCTACCGGGTCCAAATCACAACGGTGGTGATGTTCATCTTAGGGATTGTGTTTATCGCCATCGGCTTGGTGCTACCGAAAGTGGATACCAGTTACACGATTGGTATTCGCACGCCTTGGACGCTGTCAAACCGCAATAATTGGCGCATGGTGCATCGTTTAGGTGGTCGCTTGTTCATTGGTGCCGGAATCTTGCTATTCGGCTGTGCGGGCTTTAATCACACGCCGATTTTCTTAACGATTCTGGTTATCATTATTTTGATCGTTGTCATCGTCCCAATTGTCTATTCATATCTGCTTTGGCGCCAATCTAACCGTTAATTTGAGGGATTAAATGCCTATTCGACAAATCGGACACTTGGCGTTATACTAACCTTACATTAGAAAATAATGAGGGAGGAACGCTAATTATGGCAGTTCAAGATATTACGGATGCAACATTCGAACAAGAGACAAATACAGGGGTAACGTTGACGGATTTCTGGGCAACGTGGTGTGGTCCTTGCCGCATGCAATCACCTGTTGTTGAAACGGTGGCTGAATCAATGCCTGAAGTAAAGTTCAACAAGATGGATGTTGATCAAAACCCTGCCACGGCGCAAGAATTTGGTATCATGGCGATTCCAACGATCCTTGTAAAGAAGGACGGCGAAGTGGTTGAACGTTTGACTGGTTTCACACCAGCACACCAACTAGAAGCAATTTTGGCAAAGTATGCCTAACGATTAAAAGAGATGTTCAGACATCTCTTTTTTTCTGCGGTAAAATGGACATATATTTTAACGATTGGACAATAATGATGAAACCACTGAACGAAACTGAAATTGCACGTTTAGCAGCGCTAGATATCTTTACCAAAATTGATCAAGGGGACTGGTACCAATATGGCAAGGAACCCCAGTTACAAGCTATTACGCAACGTGCTTTCCAACAGGTGCAACGAATGAATGACGTTGCAAAGACAGATATGGCTGAAGCCACGCGCTTGTTGCATGAGTTTTTGCCTGGCATGGCGACTTCAGCATCAATCACGTTCCCGGTGAACACGATTGAGTATCCGGAACAGTTGGTTCTCGGCGAGGACAGTTTCATCAACGCCAATCTGCAAATTGTCAGCGCTGGTAAAGTAACAATTGGTAAACATGCCTTTATCGGTCCAAATGCACAGTTCTTCACGCCAAATCATCATCCATATAACGTGGCTTTGCGTCGCGAGGGGTGGCAGTATGATTTACCAATTACGATTGGGAATGATGTTTGGTTTGGCGGTTCAGTGATTGTCCTACCCGGTGTGACGATTGGCGATAACGTCGTTGTTGGTGCCGGTAGTGTTGTCACGAAGAATGTGCCAAGTAACACGATGGTGGCAGGTAATCCTGCCCGCGTCATAAAAGATTTAACCCAAGAATAAACGAAAACCGGCGGCATCTCGCGATTGAGATGCCGCCGGTTTTGTTGTTAATTTGTCTTTGCCCAAACGAATCCCTTACTGGTGATGTTCGTTGGTTGTGGGATTTGAATATCCGGATGATCTGCGATGTAGTCACCGATAAGGTCGGCCGTCTCGATTTGGACTTCACGAACAACCTTGTCGATACTGTACATCTTGTAGTTTCCCGTGCCAGTTGCACGGTAGTTGTTCATCGTGACTTCAAACGACTCCGTCATGGACATCGGTTGGTTGTTCACCTTCAACGACGTCACGCGATTACCAGCGGGACGGCTGAAATCAAAGGTGTAATCGATACCACTCCAAATATCATAGTTGTAGTGTTGTACTTTTGGCTCAAGAAAACGTGGATTCACAATCAATTCGCCATCTGCCGTGACATCAAAATAGCGACCACTAATTTCGAGGGCATCCTTGATATCTTGGCCCGTCAACTTTTCAACGACTAGCGTATTTGGATAGATGTAATTTGTCATGACATCGCGACGAGTGACTTCATTAGGCAACCCGCGGACTTCGTCATTAAATAACGCGGTGTTTGAAATGTGGGTGCCCGTCGCAGCCATCTGCACTTGATTCACTAATTCAATGAACGGGTGGTTATGCAAGCGTGCTTCAAAGTGCTTCGTGACCTGCATGTTGTCACCAACTGTACCAATTGCTGCATCCAACCAATCGTTAACTTGGTCGTTCAAGGGTGAGACCAACTCAAGAATGGCCGATTCCTCCTTGAAGTTACCCGTGGCAATTAGCTGGGCATTGGCGTGGTTAATATGCAATTGCTCATCCAAATCTAGTTGAATGGCACCGACGTATTCCGCCCGGTAACCAGGCTGCGTGGTAGGTATACCATCGACAACTTCAGCAATCGCACGGTGTTGGTGCCCGGTAATCAGCGCATCGACACCTGGCAATTTCAAAAGCTCATAACCTTGGTTTTCAGTCGTCAAATGCTCCAATGCTTCGCCAGTCTGCAAATCACGTGAAAAACCACCGTGATAAGCAATCACCAGCACATCGACATTCGGACGTAGCTCAGCGATATAACGTTCGGCAGTTGCAACTGGATCCTTGAAAACCAGGCCGCGAATGTTATCAGGGTGCTCCCAGTGTGGAATATAAGACGTCGTTAGACCAATCACACCGACACGGATGTGGTTACGATTGATGATGGTGTAGGGCTTGCCGATAAACGGTTGACCAGTTGTTGCATCCAAAATATTGGCGTTCAACAAATTATCTACGCCGGTCATCGCACTTTCTAAGTACTCACGACCATAGTTAAATTCGTGATTACCTAGAATCCGAACATCGAACCCGGCAGTGTCTGCCAAGTGTTTGTAAATTGGCAAATCAGCGCGGTCCATTTTTTCAATATAGTTGGTCAACGGTGATCCTTGGATAAAATCGCCGTTATCGATGGCAATTACCACGTCATCCGGCGCGGCGTGTGTCCGCAACTCGTTCATGACAGTGACGGCACGGGACAAGCCTAAGCGGGTATTCAAAAGTGGTCGGCGAAAGTCATCAGCACGGAAGTAGCCGTGAACATCTGATGTTGAAACCAACGTGACATGCATGATAATGCCTCCATTAAAATTTGTGTTACTTAATAAACAGAATACCGCAAAAGTAACTAATTTAAAATACATTAGAGCACCTAACGCTAAGGTGTTATTTACCGGACGAAATACTTTGACCAAGTTTGACCTGTTAGTGGTCTTAATGGATTGACTTACTTTAAATGGACGCTTTTTAATGCGTCTATGCGCACAACGTCCGTTACGTCACGAACGAAAAATAAGAAAACTCTTTCGATTGATAATTATCATGCTATACTAACGGAAAGTTAGGTTAATGACTGCAAAGTCATGACTAAGATTATGTTGAAGTATGGGGGAACAATCGTGGAAGTACGGTTTGAGCATGTCACGTTAACGTACAGTAATGGGGTTGAGGTGCTACATGATATGGATTTTGAACTGCCGGATGGTGAATTAATTGCCATGTTAGGACCAAGTGGTGGCGGAAAATCAACGACCTTGAACCTGATTTCAGGTTTGCTACAAGCGACGACCGGTCAGATTTATTTTGGGGATACTGACGTCACAAAGAAAGATGCGTTGCAGCGTGGTGTGGGGATGGTATTCCAGAATTATGCGCTTTACCCACATATGACGGTGTTGGATAACATTATTTTCCCAATGAAGATGGCTAAGGTTGATAAGACGACGCGTGAAGCCAAAGCAAAGGAACTGGCCAAATTGGTCCGTGTCGATGATCAACTGAACAAAAAGCCAGGTGCCTTATCAGGTGGTCAACAACAACGTGTCGCGATTGCTCGTGCATTGGCAAAAGAGCCAACAGTCTTGTTGCTAGATGAGCCACTTTCGAATTTGGATGCACGTCTACGTGTCGAAATGCGTGAAGAAATCCGCCGTATTCAACAGGAAACCGGTATCACGACGGTATTTGTGACGCACGACCAGAGCGAAGCCATGCACGTGGCCGACAAAATAATGGTGTTGAATGATGGGGTGATTCAACAATTCGATTCACCACAAACGTTGTACCAAGACCCAGCTAACCAGTTTGTGGCCCGCTTTATTGGTGATCCGGTGATTAATGAAGTACCAGCTGATGCGCTACGTCAAACCTTGAGTTTGCCAGCCAACGCCGCCACCATCGGTATTCGTCCTGAGGCCATTCAAGGTCTTGTGCCTGGACACCCAACGTTGGCCGTTGAAGCCCAACAAGTGCGTGCATTTGGTCGTGACCGTCAAGCTACCTTGAAACTCGGTGAGCACAAGTTGGTCTCAACCGAATTAACGATTGCCACTAACCAAGTATCGCTTAATCCGCTGGGAGTATTCGCCTTTGATGCGCAAGGTGTTCGCTTGCCGCTAGGGGGTGAATAGGCATGATGAATCAAATCAAGCCAACGTGGCGTGACAACTTAAAGGCACTGGCCTATTTGGCACCTATGCTGGTGATCATTGCGGTGTTCAGCCTGTATCCGATTATTAAAAGTTTGGCGATGAGTTTTTACACCGACTACAACTTTTTCACGAATCAGGTCAATGCAGTGGGCTTCGATAACTTTAAGACCCTATGGCAAGACAACGATTTCCATCTGGCAGTTTGGAATACGATTATTTTCGTTATTGGCGTTGTACCAGCTGAAATTATTATTTCGCTGGTTATTGCAGTGTTGTTGAATCAAATCAAGCGTTTAGCTGGTTTCTTCCGCACCCTTTACTTCATGCCGTTCGTAACCAGTGTTGTGGCTATCTCAATGGTCTGGCGGTGGATTTACAACAAAGATGCCGGTCTATTGAACTACTTACTCGGTTTCGTCGGTGTACATCCGATTGATTGGTTGAACGATCCACACTATGCCATGCCGGCGTTAATCATTTTGGCAATCTGGAAGGGATTGGGATTTAACATCTTGCTCTTCTTGGTGGCACTGAATAACGTGGACAAGCGCTTATACGATGCCGCGATGCTTGATGGTGCAAACAGCTGGCAACGTTTCTGGCATGTGACCTTGCCGATGATTTCACCAATGACATTCTTGGTGACGGTGAATGCGGTGATTGGCTCGTTCAAGGTGTTTGATGAGATTTTCGCGCTGTTCGGCGGTCAACCAGGACCTGGACACAGTACGCTGACGGTCGTTTACTACTTGTATCAAATGTTCTATGAGCAAAACAAGTACGGCCTTGCTGCAGCATCTGGTGTTGTCTTGTTCGTGATGATTTTGGTTGTCACCTTGTTCCAACTCTGGTGGAGCAAGAAGCACGTGCACTACTAGGAGGGCGTCATGAAAGCAAAGAAAACAGTTGTTTATGTCATTTTGACGCTCGGCGCGATTACGATGTTGCTGCCATTCTTCTGGATGGTGTCGACGGCATTCAAAACCGGTTTCGAAGCCTTGCAAACGCCACCAACCTGGTTGCCGAAGCACATGCAATGGTCCAACTGGGTACGTGCCTGGCACGCAGCACCGTTTGCAACATATCTCGTCAACTCAGTTGTGGTGTCACTGACGACCACCGTTGGCCAGTTAGTGACGTCCATTCTGGCAGCTTTTGCGTTTGCAAAGTTGAATTTCTCAGGGAAGAAAGTCTTATTCACGATTCTCTTGGCAACGATGATGGTACCGGGTGAAATGCTAATCATCCCAAACTTCGTGACGTTGTCAGAAATGCATTTGGTCAACACGTATGGGGCATTGATTGTGCCTTGGTTGGCGTCATTCTTTTCGGTGTTCACGCTCCGTCAAAGTTTCGCCAGTGTGCCGGATCAATTGTATTACGCTGCCCGCTTGGACGGTGCCAGTGATTGGCAATTCCTCTGGCGTGTGTTGGTGCCAAACGCCAAATCAACGATTACGGCGATTGGGTTATTACAAATCATTGGTAGTTGGAATTCATTTATGTGGCCATTGATTGTCACGAATACGGAGGGGATGCGCACGCTACCAGTTGGGTTGCAAGCCTTCTCAAGTGATTCTGGCGTGCAATATCCAGAATTAATGGCGGCCTCAACGTTCGTCATCTTGCCGATGGTCATCATGTATTTGTTGTTGAACAAGTACGTGGTTGCCGGCATTTCAAATACAGGTATTAAAGGTTAATTAACCGACTGTTCACAGCATGTTTGTGGACGGTTTAGTGATGAGAAGCAATTGTCACCGCTAAACTGTTCAGAAATATCACAAGGGCCCTGTGGTATGCCTGACAGTCATTAATTGTTAGTTATGTGGGAAAAAAGGGGAACTTTTAACATGAAGACTTGGACAAAATTGTTCGCAGGTTCAGCTGTATTGGCATTGACATCAGGCGCATTCGCAACGGCGGTTCCAACGGTTGCCAGTGCTGCATCAAAGCCAACGAAGATTACATTCTGGCACGCTATGACGGGAAACTACGCCAAAGCATTGGACGAACAAATCAAGGCATTTAACGCGTCGCAATCAAAGTATGAGATTGTCGCAACTGCCCAAGGTGACTACACAACGTTGAACCAAAAGGTCATGGCAGCCGCCAAGTCAAAGACGTTGCCTGACATGGCACAAGCAACTTACACACAAGTGCCAGACTATGCCAAGAATGGTATCGTCGCCAACATGGATAGCCAAGTTAAGGGTAAGGATGGTCTTTCAAAGGCTGATTTGAAGAACATTTACCCAGGATTCTTGGAACAAGCCAAGTACAAGGGCTCATACTACGCCATGCCATTCTCAGCATCAGTGCGTGTGATGTTCTACAACAAGTCAATCTTGGATCAATACGGTTTGTCAGTGCCAAAGACGTGGGATGATGTGGCCAAGATGGCGAAGGTCTTGAAGCAACACAACATCGCCGCCGTGGGATATGACAAGTCATTTGATATGGAATGGAACTCAATGGTGCGTGCCGCTGGGGTTAAGTTGGTCACACCTTCTGGTAAGGTCAACATCAACTCAAAGAAGGCTGTGGCAGCAGCTAAGACGATTACGGACATGGTCAACAATGGGGAAGCGTTGACCGCTGGTTCTGACATTTACGGTACGACAAACTTCGTCAACGGTAAGACAGCCTTGTCATTCTCATCGTCAGCTGGTATTTCAGCAACCAAGGCTGCCGCACCAGATGGATTCGACTGGGGTACGGCGGTAATGCCATCATACGAAGGTAAGAACGCGACGATGCTAGCTGGAAACAACTTGGTCACGACTGCCCAAGCGTCAAAGAAGGAACAAGCCGGTGCGTTTGCCTTTATGAAGTTCTTGGCATCTGATAAGCAAACTGAAAAGTGGGCTGAAGCTACTGGTTACTTGCCAATTACGAAGAAGGCCGCCAAGTCAGCGTCATACAAGGCTTACTTGAAGGCCAACCCATTGGCGAAGGCTGCTTCAGATTCATTGCCAGGTGCGTTCTCTGATACGGCCTTCTTGGGTTACCAAGAGTACCGTACGGACTTGTTGAGCGCGACTGACGCAATGTTGACGAAGAAGACAGCACCTAAGGATGCGTTGGATACGTTGCAAAAGCAAACGCAAAAGATCGTGAAGGAAAGCAAGTAACATGACGACCACGGTAACAGTACTAAACGGTGTTGATACCATCGGTGGGAACGTGGTGTCATTTGAAACAGAACAAGCGCGTGTCATCATGGATTTTGGCATGAACTTTGCGCCGGCTGATACGCGACCAGATGATTTGTTGGCGAGTGGCGTGCTACCCAATTTGCCAGATTTGTTTTCGGACGAAAAAGCGACTGAGCAGGAAACGGCGATTTTCGTGTCACACCTTCATCTGGATCACATGGGGGCGTTGCAATATTTGACGAAGCCAACGCCGGTATACATGAGCCCAGAGTCGGCCAGGTTGTATGTTGAGTTGATTCGTCAAGGCGTTGAATCGGCACCAAATGCGCAAATCAAGGTGATTGACACTGAGACACCGGTCGAAATTGGTGATTTGACGGTGCGAGCATTCTTGTCGGACCACGATGCGATGGGAGCTTATATGTTTGAAGTCACTGACGGTAAGCACCGCTTTGTGCACAGTGGGGATGTTCGCTATGATGGCTGGCACCCAGAACGCGTGACGGCGTGGACGACGTACTTGCATGACCATCAACCAGACATGTTCTTTATTGAGGGAACCGAGTTCTCATTCGACGCTGACCCAACCCGTCAACGTCGCACGGAAGCAAATGTGCTAGCTGATTTGTCAGCGGCTATGACGCAAAAAGAACTGGTGGTCATCAATCCGTATGAGCGCAATGTTGAGCGGTTGATACGCCTGCAAGCCATCGTGCATGATTTTGGTCGTGAATTGGTTTGGGATGCACGCTTTGCGGGGATTCTAAAAGCGATGGGACACGTGGATGTTGTGACGTTCGGTGAAGATGTGACGTTAAACGATATTATGGCTAACCAGCAGCATTATGTGTTGCAAAATCGTTTTGATGACATCGACATGCTCGACCATTTCGACCGCTTCAGCTATTTGCACATGAATGGTGAGCCACTAGGTGATTACGATCCGCGTTATGCTGAGCTGGCAGCTTATCTCGATAAGCGTGGGGTTGCACTGCAAATTGCCGGCGCAAGTGGTCACGCCACACCGGATGACTTGCTACGCATTGCAGCGGAAGTGAATGCAAAGGTCACGTTGCCTTGGCATTCGTTTAAGCCAGAACGTGAAGCCCAAGCGCTGCGTAATATGGGACTAGAAACGTATCTGCCTAAGAAGGGTGAAACGTTTACATTCGAATAATGTTGAAAATGCTACGTGATGTTGAATTGCGTAGCATTTTCATTTGTATAACTGAAATAGGACAAAATTCACGTCACATCTTAAGGAAGGTAGTACCATAAAACATGGCATTGACTTTTATGAGAAAAGTTCTAATATTACTTATTAATAATAACAACTGACTAGTCGTTAGAGGAGAGTTAACATGACAGCGGAAAATGAGCATTTTTACGAAACTTTCCAACCTTCACATTATGATTTGTACATTGATGTGAACCGCGGTACTAAAGTAATTAGTGGACGTACGACGATTTCTGGTGAAGCAAAAGCAACCGAAATTTCAGTTCACCAAAAGTATTTGACGATTACGTCAGTGACCGATGAAGCCGGCCAAGACCTGGCTTACACGGTTGATAACGAACACGAGGCGATTCGTGTTACGTTACGCGAAGTTGGGCCAACTGCTTTGACGATTGCGTACACGGCACCGTTGACTGATACGATGATGGGGATTTATCCGTCATACTATGAGGTGGCCGGTGAGAAGAAGCAGATTATCGGCACGCAATTTGAAACGACTTTTGCGCGCCAAGCCTTCCCATCAATTGATGAACCTGAAGCCAAGGCAACGTTTGATTTGGCGCTCAAGTTTGATGAGCAACCGGGTGAAACCGTGTTGGCAAATATGCCGGAACTACGTGAAGAAGATGGTGTGCACTACTTTGCGACGACTGTCCGCATGTCAACATACTTGGTAGCCTTTGCATTCGGTGATTTGCAAAGCAAGACAACCCGTACGAAGAGTGGCGTTGAAGTTGGTGTCTTTGCCACGAAGGCCCACAAGGCAAATGAATTGGACTTTGCGCTTGATATTGCTAAGCGTTCGATCGAATTCTATGAAGATTTCTACCAAACACCATATCCGTTGCCACACTCATGGCAATTGGCGTTGCCTGATTTTTCAGCTGGTGCCATGGAAAACTGGGGCTTGGTTACGTATCGTGAAGCTTATTTAACGCTTGATCCAGATAATACGCCATTGCGTCAGAAGCAAGTGGTGGCGACTGTTATTGCGCACGAATTGGCCCACCAATGGTTCGGTGATTTGGTCACGATGAAGTGGTGGGACGACTTGTGGCTTAACGAAAGTTTTGCCAACATGATGGAGTATGTCGCCATCGATGCGATTGAGCCAGATTGGCACATTTGGGAATTGTTCCAGACTGATGATGTGTCGGCAGCATTGAATCGTGATGCGACTGACGGTGTCCAATCCGTTCACGTGCAAGTGGAAGATCCAGCAGAAATTGATGCGCTCTTTGATGGTGCGATTGTCTATGCGAAGGGTGCGCGTATGTTGGTCATGGTCCGTGCGTTGCTTGGAGATGATGCCTTGCGTAAGGGCTTGAAGGCATACTTTGATGCGCACCAGTATGGCAATGCAACTGGTGCTGACTTATGGCAAGCATTGGGTGATGCCTCTGGCTTGGATGTCGGTGCTATCATGACGTCGTGGTTGGAGCAACCGGGTTATCCAGTGGTCACAGCAGCGGTTGTGGATGGTCAATTGACCTTGTCACAACAACAATTCTTCATTGGTGAAGGCGAAGAAAAGGGGCGTCAGTGGCAAATTCCATTGAACAGTAACTATGAAGCCGTGCCAGAATTGCTGACTGAACATGAAATCGTAGTTGGTGATTATCAACAATTGCGTGAGGCAAATGGTCAACCATTCCAATTGAACGTTGGTAATAATTCGCACTTCATTGTGAAATATGATGAGACGTTGTTGGCTGATTTGGCACAAGATGCGACGAAATTGTCTGCCATTTCACAGTTACAATTGTTGCAAGATCAACGTTTGTTGGCTGAAGGTCGTTTGACATCATACGCCACCGTTGTGCCATTGCTACAAACGTTTGCGAATAGTAAACATGTAGTTGTTACGACAACACTTTATGATGTTGCGAATAACTTGAAGAAGTTTGTGATGCCTGATTCTGAAGAAGAGCATCAACTACAAATGTTCTTTGATAGCTTGAGTCGTCAACAAGTTGCACGTTTAGGTTGGCACGCCCAAGCCGGTGAGAGTAGTGACGATGCGATTACGCGTCCGTTGGTCTTGCGTGCCGCGTTGTATGCCCAAAATGCAGAAGCTATTGCGGCTGCCCACGACTTGTTTGTGGCCGACCAAGCAGATTTGGCGGCGTTGCCTGCTGAAGTACGTGGCTTGGTTTTGCGTAATGAGGTCGAAAACTATGGTAGCGAGGCTTTGTTTGATCAACTGCTCCAAGCTTACGTTGCGTCATCAGATGCGACGTTCAAGCGTGATATTCAAGGCGCACTTACCCAAACACCAGATTCAGATTTGATTGCAACGTTGATTAGCAAGTTTGAGGATGCTAACACCATCAAGCCACAAGATTTACGTGCTTGGTATCGTGGCGTTTTGACAAATAAGCATGGGCAACAAGCAGCTTGGGATTGGGTTCGTGCAGACTGGCAATGGTTGGAAGATACGGTTGGTGGCGACATGGAGTTCACGACGTACATCACGGTGACGGCTGGTATTTTCCAAACGGCCGAGCGCTTGGCAGAGTTCAAGGCCTTCTTTGAACCAAAGTTGCCAACGCCTGGATTGACACGTGAAATCACGATGGATATCAAGGTTGTAGAAACCCGCGTTGCGCTGGTTGAAGCGGAACAAGAAGCAGTTAATGCAGCGGTTCGCGCAGCAAATAACAATTAATAGACAAAATAAAGAGGTAGAAAATCCGTGGATTTTCTACCTCTTTTTGTTTACATCAAAATGTTCTCAACGATCTTAACGAACATCGCAGATCCAACTGGCATGCAGTCTTCGTCGACGATGAACTTAGGGTGGTGGTTGACGAATTCGTAACCATCTTCAGCCAACCCAGAGCCCAAACCGAAGTAAGCGCCAGGCTTAATTTCCGTGTAGGCTGAGAAGTCTTCACCAGCCATCAATTGTGGCATTGGGTACGTGTTTTCTTCACCAAGTAACTCCTTGGCCGTGTCCAACACCAAATCCATTTCTTCCTTAGCATTCATCACTGAGCCGTAGCCCTTTTGGAAGTCCAAATCGTATTCAGCGCCGTACATTGCCGTCACGTGCTCGATAATGTCGCGAATCATACGTTCCATGTCGGCACGCACTTGTGGGTTACGTGAACGAACTGACGCCTTGATGTGCGCCGTGTGTGGAATGATGTTGTTGACAGTGCCGGCCGTGAATTGTCCCCATGAAACCAAAGCAGCTTCAGTAGGAGCAACACGTCGTGCAATCATGTTGTTGATTGATTGAATAATCTCTGTCCCAATCGTAATTGGATCAATTGATTGTTCAGGTGCCATGGCGTGGGCACCACGGCCCTTAATCGTTAGGTCGAACAAATCAGATGAAGCTGTCATGGCGCCGTAAGAAAAGCCAACAGTACCGGTCTTGGTCATTGGGAAAACGTGCAAACCAAAGATTTGGTCAACGTCATCCAATACACCAGCTTCAACCAAGGCGATTGCGCCACCAGGTGGCATTTCTTCAGCGGCTTGGAAGATAAACTTCACATCACCGTGAATGTTGTCACGCATCTCGGCCAACGCGAAGACCGCACCAAGCAAAATGGCAGCGTGTACATCGTGACCACAAGAGTGCATCACACCAGGGTTAATTGACTTATAAGGTACATCAGCCAACTCATCCATTGGCAAAGCATCGATATCGGCACGCAAGGCAATTGTCTTGCCAGGGTGGGCACCGTGCAACGTCGCAACCAAACCAGTTGGGGCTGGACGTTCAATCGTTAGGTTCGGCACATCACGCAACAAGTTCTCGATGTAAGCCGTTGTTTCAAATTCTTCGAATGACAATTCGGCGTGTTGGTGTAACCAACGGCGCCAGGTTACTTGATCAGCAACCCGAATCTTTTCAAGCAATGCTTCCATAATTAGGCGTTCTCCTTAGATTGTTTTGGAATAAAGCGTGACCACAAGAACATCAAGGCTCCCAAGATTAGGAAGTAAACGAATACCATGAAGTAAGCGCCGTTAGCCATGTCGACCAACAACCCAATCAACGTTGGTGAAACGATACCACCCAAGATACCACCAGTCGCAACGATGGCGTATGATGGACCGAACTTGTGTGGCGCAAAACGCTTAACTGGCAATGACATCAGCGTAACGAACGTCATGGCACTGAAGAATTCACCAGATGCCAAGGCGATTGTAATCATCCCACTGTCAGCTGATAGTGATGCCAAGAATAGGCTCACAGCAGCCATGATGGCCGCAAACCCGATAACCGTCTTTTCCTTACCGAAGAAGAACTTGCCGACGATGTATGAACCACCGATTGATCCGACCAAGAAGGCCAAGCCACCGATTGCCGTGATGTGACCTTGCACAATCGTTGAAAGCTTCACTGATTGAATCAAGTAAGAAGGCATCCAGTTGATCATGCCGTACATCATCGCGTTAATCGTAAAGTTTGATAGGAATAGCAACCAAACAAAACGTTCACGAATGACGTCAGACATCTTGGCAGCGGGTGCTTGTTCTGTGACGGCTGCGTCAGTCTCTTCTGCAAACTTCTTTTCGCTTGGCAAAACAAATCGCAAGACAATTCCAACCACAACAGAAGCGATGGCAATCATCCAGAAAGCACGTTGCCAACCGTAATCTTGCAAAACCGGTGACACGACCAATGGCACGATGATTCCTGAAATACCTGATGCGGAAATCAAAATACCTTGCGCCAAAGTACGTTGATCCAACGGCAACTTGGTCGCAACTTCCTTGGCCGCACTAGGCGCATACCCAGAGTGGGCGATGGCACCGGCCAAGAAACGAATGATAATGATGAACAACACGGCCTTGGCGAATCCAGCCATAGCGGCGAAGATGGCGATTGCGGCCATTGAGAAGACCAACAAACGCTTTGAACCAAGCTTCGTGTTCAACAAACCAGCGGGCACTTGCATTGAAGCATATCCAATGAAGAAAGCTGACATAACCATTCCTTTTTGCACGTTACTGAAACCGAAATCTTGTTGCATGCTAACCAAGATGATGCCAATCGCGTTTTTATCGAAGTAAATCATAATGAAGCCGAGGAATAGGGCGGCTACCAATGTGATTGTGCGGGCAGTAACCTTGGCTTTTGCCGGGGCTGCCGTTTTAGTGGACGGCTTTGCCACAATTGTTTCGTCATCCATAAGAAAAATTCTCCTTCTAAGACTAAATAGTTGTTATAGATGAAATTAGTCTACCGGTTGAGTATGGTAATTTTGTGAATTTCAACTAAGAAGATTTCTCATGGTATAGACCACGTATACCAGCCGTATAATATTCATAATTTATGCATGCTAATTCAAAAATCCGAACCATCTTTTTCGATTTTGTCCGTCATGATTAGATTAATGACAAAAATGATATGAGGGGACGTTAGTATGGTTGCAAATATTCGCAATATGGAAATTGATAACGATACGCAAAATGGCATCACGGCGATGCGAGTATATGGGGAATCTTTGAAGGGCTACATGATGCAAGAAGCGATGGCCTCATTGCACTGCCAAAATGGGGATGTCATCTTGGATGAAATTCTATGGCGTTTGTATGCCGGATACCGCGAAACGCCTGAAGCCGTAGTGGAACGGGTTAAGGACAAGATTGAAAGTAGGGCCAAAAGGTCGAGGATATGAAAATTCTGGCAGCGGGTGTGGAGTTGCTAGATAAGGATCAATTCTTCCGTAACCGCTTTGTTGGCGAAGTTGCTGATACGTTTGTTGAAAAGGGTTATGACATTAAGTTGGCACGCCCAGAGGGTTACGTATTGGTCAACCCACGTCGGGAAAATTAGTGACCCGTATACGGAACTGTACAGATAATAAGACTTTTCGTTTATGGTTATCTTAAAGTTGTATAATAATCCACGGAGAGAAGGAGAGAGTAGAGTTGGTACATTGTTTAAATGAACTTACTTTCTGGTCAAAGGGGTTACAATTAACCACCGTTGGCTGGCTAGTAGGCTTTTTGTTGACGTTAAGTTGGGTAAAGCTTATCGCTAGCCCAGCAGTGCGCCGCGCAATTCGAACGAAGTCTTCAGTTGCAGCACGTTTGGCAGCTCTTTTTGTCGTGAGTGTATCTTACGTCGCTATGTTGTCATCATATACTGCAAGTCACTACACAATCGTAGTGCGTCATGAAGTCGGAGCTTTGCAAGCGTCAGTACGAGAGACAGATTAACGCTATTATTTTTTTGGTCGACCAGGGATGGTCGGCTTTTTTTGTATCAAAGGGCACCGAAACTGTTGAAGGGTATAGGGTTCCTGGCCGCGTCCGTTTGTTGGTCAGGAATTGCCATTTTACGGCTGGTTGAATATTTGTTTGGTGTGTTCAAGGTGAGGTTAGATATACTAAAACTCGGTAAATGAAGCACATGCAAGGAGAATGATATGAAAGAGTACAAATTTGCACATCTAACGTTAGAAGTGGAAGATACAATGCGCGTGGCAATTTCTGAAGAAGAAGATTTTGCGACGGTGCTCCACAAAACAGAGAATAATGAAGGGGTGACATTATCATTGTTCATGGAGGATGGCGCTGTTAAATTAGGGGACACAGCTTTTTACCTTTTTACGATTTCCTTTATGGCTGGTGATCGAATGGTGATCAAGGCAAAATCTGAATTATAGAATTTCAAACGGTATCCACCGATAATTAGGAGTCGACCAGAAATGGTCGGCTTTTTGTTATTTGCGTCACTCTGGTAAAATAAGTAGATTGTGGAAAGAGGTTTAGGTTGATGAGTGACATTAATGAACAATATAATCATGCGCGCTCTTTGATTAAGGCCAAGCAGTTTGCTGAAGCGCAGGAAGTTTTGCAGCAGGTGATGGCAAGCAAGCCGGGTTACAAGTCGGCACGCTATTATGCTGGGCGCGCTGCGTTTGCGTTGAAAGATTATGAAAAAGCGGGACAATTATTCGCAGGTTTTGTCCGCCAGAAGCCAACACCTAAAGCAAATTTAGCGAATGCTTATTCTTATTTAGCGCGGTTGGCGATTCTTGATGAGGACAGTGATAGCGCGCGTAAACTCTTGCAGCGCGCGGCCTCACACGGATTAGTGAATGACCGTTTAGAAAAGATTCAAGCCCAAATCTGGCAATTGGAAAACGAATTTAGTGATGATGAGCCAGTTTTGAATTCACGGATGAATGTGCGACTAGAACGTTTGGCATCGAACGGTACACCGATTGTCACAACAACGGAAAAGGGCTATCAAAGTGCCTCGATTTTCGTCGATAAGCTGTCGTATGATCAAATACAAATGCTGACTGACAAGGAATGGCATCAACTACGTTTGACGACCCCGCGTTGGACAAATATTCCTGGGTATATGAGTGCGTCGGCTTTAGAGTCACGGACGCTGTACGAGAAGTTCTTGCCGCGGATGACGGATATTCGGTATATGTCAGCGTTCAATGATTACCTGGAAGAGAATGCGTACTTCCAACAAAAGTGGGAGCTATCGAAGGTTTTTGCGTTACTGCAAGTACCGGAATTCAATAAAGCGATTGTTGCGCAACTGCTAGATGAAAGTCGTTTGACTGACGGCCAGGTATTAAAGCACTTGACAGCCGTTGATGACCTGGTGATGCTAAAAGCGAGTGGTGAAGTGCTACCAGTTTCAGAACGGCAACGTTTCCGTTCGCTGGAATTGATGCAATCACCTGAATTCGGCTTTATTAATGAAGAAGAGCAATCAGGTTTGTTGTATTTGAAGGCAAAGCTGGCTGATGAACGGTTGGTGCGTAAAGCGCTGGCTAGTACAACGGATGCGCAATTACCGTTCCGTGATAAAGTGACTGATTTTGAGCCGATTGGTGAGCAAACTGATTTTATCAATTGGATTAAGCAGGAGAAACGACGTCTGGTTGCGCTACTCGGTGTTGGAGGTAGTGGTAAGACATTTGTGTTAGGTAAGATTTTGAATACCGACGCCGTCGTTGCCTTGGCACCAACGCACAAAGCGAAATTGAACCTGGTTGATAATGGTTTTAAAACCGTTGGGACGGTCCAATCTGTCGCTGCGGACACGGATACCGCCCAAGCGTTCAAACAATTCGATACGGTCATTATTGACGAAATTTCGATGATGTCGATGGAAATGATGGCAAAGGTATTGGCCTTCTTTGGACCAGCAACGCGGTTTATTCTAATTGGGGATGACGCGCAGCTGCCACCAGTTAGTTTGGATGAGGATGCGTTGTCGGTGACAGGTGATTTGATCGGGTTGATTCGCCAGTTCGGGACTGGGTTTGTCTTCCAAAATAATCACCGTGCTAAGGTGCCAGCGTTACGGGAATTTATTGCGCATGTGCGTGCCCAGGATGATCACTTTATTCAGACCACAGGGCAATATCAAACGGCTAAGTATGGCGAAATGCTACAAGATAAGCGTCGCCACTTAGAACTGGATGACGTGATGATTCTGGCGTACACCAATCAGCGTGTCGCTCAGGTGAATGAGTATTTCTTCAAGGCATTGGCCACTGACGAAGAAGTGGTGGTGCCGTTTACCAAGCGCGGTAAATATGGTCGCGGTGGCTTCTTTATTGGTGCGAAAGTCATGTTCTACAACAACGACGATACGCATCAATATGGCTATACGACGAGTGAATACGGTGAAATTACCAACCTGCGTGTGTCGGACATGAATGGCGATTACGGTGAGGTGGAAGTTACGATACCAGCCACTGGGCAAACGTATAAGTTGCCAGTGTGGCAAGCAAAACGCGATTTGCTACTAGCCTATGCGATTACGATTCACAAGTCGCAAGGTAGTGGTGCGCGGAAAGTATATGTGCTGGAAGCAGCCGATTATGGCTTAGCCTATACAGCAGTTTCGCGTGCGAAGGAAGAATTGGTTTTCGTGGACTACAGTCGCGAACAGCTCATCCAAGCATTGCACACGCCATCACCTAAGAAATTGAATTTGTATAACTGATCAAACGACCGATTCGCGACTGAATCGGTCGTTTTTCTATATTTTTCAAATATCAGATAATTATTTATTATGGTCTTAGTCACTAATTTTCCCAAATGTAACCCATGCAGTTCTATACTAATAGTAAATTGAATAGGTTACTGAAATTGCACACGGAATTGTAACGGGGGAAACGATACAATGGCAGAGAAGTTAACGACGCAAGAGGGACAACCTTGGGCAAATAACCAACACAGTTTGACGGCTGGTCAACGTGGGCCAGTGTTGATTCAAGACTACCAACTACTTGAAAAGTTGGCTCATTTTGATCGAGAACGCATTCCAGAGCGTGTTGTTCACGCCAAGGGCGCTGGTGCGAAGGGTGTCTTCCAGGTGACACATGACATGAGTGCATACACGAAGGCCGATTTGTTTAACGGTGAAGGTAAGGAAACGCCATTGGCAATCCGCATTTCACAAGTTGCTGGTGAGCTGGGTTACCCTGACACCATCCGCGACGTTCGTGGCTTTGCTGTTAAGTTCTATACGGAACAAGGTAACTACGACATCGTTGGTAACAACACACCGATTTTCTTTATTAACGATCCATTGAAGTTCCCGGACTTCATCCACTCACAAAAGCGTGACCCACGTAGTCACAAACGTGATGTGAATATGCAATTTGATTTTTGGTCACATTCACCAGAGTCAATTCACCAAGTCACGTACCTCATGGGTGATCGTGGTAATCCAACCAGTTATCGCACAATGAACGGGTATGGTAGTCACACCTACAAGTGGGTGAATGCCGCCGGTGAGCAATTCTGGGTGAAGTATCACTTTATCAGCAACCAAGGTGTGTCAAACATGACCAATGAAGTTGCTGAGAAGTTGGCAGGCCAAGATACGGATTATCTACAAAATGAATTGTTCAGCGCAATTGAAGATGGTAATTACCCTTCATGGACGCTATATGTCCAAATCATTCCTTATCAAGAAGGTTTGGACTACAAGTACGATATTTTTGATGTCACGAAGGTTGTGTCACACAAGGATTATCCACTCCAAGAAGTAGGTGTGATGACGTTGAATGCCAACCCTGATAACTACTTTGAAGATGTTGAAGAAATTGCCTTCTCACCAGCAAATTTGGTGCCAGGTATCGAGCCTTCATTGGATAAGTTGTTGCAAGGACGCTTGTTTGCATACAAGGATGCGGCGCGTTACCGTTTGGGGGCCAACTATGAGCAATTAAAGGCGAACCGCCCACGTAATGAAGTACACAATTACGCCCGTGATGGCTTCATGGCACAAAACCAAGATGGCAGTGTGAACTATGAACCAAATAGCCAGGGTGGACCGGTTGAAGATCCACATGCATCAATTAGTGGTGACATGTTCCAAGGTATGACCGGGGCGTACGAACCATATGACACGGACTACTATTCAGCAGCTGGCCGTTTGTATAACTTGATGTCTGAAGAAGAGAAGCAACGCTTGGTTGAGACGTTCAAGCAAACGTTAGGTACCATTGATAGCCTTGAAAACAAGCGCTTGATGGTACAACAAATGGCGCGTGCTGATGCTGATTACGGTCAACGTGTTGCTGATGCTATTGGCGTTGATATGACAGATATCGAACTATAACTGAATCATGATGAAACGCAATGGACGAAATACGTTCGTTGCGTTTTTTTGATGCAAAAACATCCGATAAATTGGTAGTGCCGGAAGGAATGTTGGGATAATCGGGATACTAGTTAAGAATTTCACGAAACTTGAAATATCATAAAAGAAGTTCGTTTTAAGGCGTGATAAATTGGGATTAATGGTAAGGAGAGAATCATGACGAAGTCGAAATTATGGCGATTGATTACCTTGTTTTTGGTGATCGAAATTGTGAGTCAAAGTACACACATTTTTGGAACGAACTTTCATCTTGCCGCGCGATACACGATGTTAGCATTTATTGTAGTAGAAGCAGCGCTAGCCGGACTCACGTTGTTGTTGAATAAGCTTTTAACTCAGGTACAAGTGCCGTTTGACCGGCATATGACTGTCCCGCAGTCATCGTATTTATTGTTTCCAGGGTTCTTATTCTTAATGATGACACTGGGAACGTTGGTTAGCGCTGACTACACCTTCAAAGGATTTGTGATGGCGGTTGTTTTGACGCTATTAGTGGCATTTTTTGAGGAATACTTATGGCGCGGGATTATTTTGTCGGTTGTGAAGCAATACGTTAAGAGTGAACTAGTACTGGTAGTCGGTCTGGGGGCACTGTTTGGATTGTGGCACATTACAAATGCTTTTTCACAGCCTTGGCATGAGACTGTTGTGCAAATGATTGAAATTGCTGGTTTGGGTATGCTGCAGACAGCACTGATGTTGCGAACTAAGAACTTGCTATACCCGATGATATTGCATGGGTTACTGGACTTCAGTGGCATTTTACGAAACATGGCGGAGCCGCATGGTATTCCTTATTACGTCGCTGCGATTGTGTTCGCTAGTTATGCCGCCCCGGCGCTACTGTTTGTCTATTTGGGCAGAAGAAAACATGAGAGAACGAGTGATGAATAAACAATTAACGGGTTTTAAAGAGCTGTTGTATATATTGGTGCTAGTGAGTGTGTGGCCGATTATTTTAGACGTGATTCGTGGCGATAATATTTGGCAAGGGTATCCTTGGGGTGTTGTTGCGATGGTAGCAGCGTCTTTCTTATACTTAACGAAGCTGAATGAGGTCTTGCTGACGTTGTTAATTTATCTTGCGTGGTTGGTTGCTATTATTGTATTTAAAAATGATCTTATTTTTCCGAAATTTATTATTCAGGCCATCTTGGCAGGATTCATGACAGGTTTTTCGGCAATGCTTGGCATTTATGCTAAGACTCATGGGTAAGAAAGTAGTGCTTTAAGTTTCTTTTATTAGAGAAGGCGTAATTGTTTTGTAGGGGGAAACGATATGCGGAATTTTTTAAGTGGGTTGTGGCCGATTGTTGTAGGATTAACGATTGGGCTTATCGGGGTTAATTTTGTAGCTAGTCCGGTGACCATTTCAGGCGATTCCATGCAGCCAAACCTGCAGAACAATCAAATAGTGATGGTAAATAAACAAGGCGAGATAAAGCGGGGCGAAGTCGTTGTATTTAATGCGTATGGTGTCGACCCCAATGCAACTACGCCTGATGAAAAATATATTAAACGTGTCATTGGTGTGCCTGGTGATACGGTGTCGGATGTGAATGGTGTGTTGCGAGTGAATGGTAAGGTTGTTGATCAATCTTTCATTAGCGAAAACGAACAGGTCGCCACGAATAATCGTGTTGGTGATTGGGCATCACTAGCAGAATTGGGTCAATCACAAAACTGACAAGGACCAATTAGTGGTAAGGTTCCAGCTGGATACTATTTTGTGCTGGGCGACCATCGTAGTATTTCAAACGATTCAAGGTATTGGGGATTTGTGCCTAAGAACAAGATTTCTGGCACAGTATGGGCGCCGCCATTTGATAATGACGCGACAGAAGTGAATAAGGTATCTTTCTAATATAGACTTGATGGTGCGCAATGAGCTGAAAACTCGTTGCGCTTTTTTTATCGCCGATTATGCTACGATTAACAAAAATACGCGAGAGGTGACCTGACATGGTGTTGATTATTATTATCCTAGTCCTTGTCGTAATTGTTAGCGTGGCAGCTTTTTCTGACGACTCGGATCGGACGATTGACTGGGAAGATATCGAACGTTGGGAACAAGACCGACGTGACCACAAACGTCGTAATCGTTAACTCCTTTTTAGTTTGTCATTTGTGTTACAAAATGTAATAATAATGACATATTAAAACTGTTGGGGGATTGTGACATGAAGATGTGGCAACGTGGATTGGTTGTAACGATGGCTTTGGCTGGACTTGGTGGGGTTGTAATGCCAGGTGCAGTGGTATTTGCGGATGAGGCAGTGTCAGCGACAAGTTCGTCAGCTGCACCAATTCAAGCGGATACGGATTTGACGTTGGCTGGGGATGCTATCGCTGTGCAGAAGTTGAAGGTTGGTAAGACCATGGCTGCCGGCACGACGTTGGTGAAGATTTACTACATGAAGCCTGGTACTGTGTTGCAACTATCAGGTCCATACACGGACTTTGGTGGTTACACGGTAACGTCAAATGAATTGCCTAAGATTAACACGGACAAGTATGTGTACGTTGTGAACGATGAGGGCTTGTCACAAGACGGTACGACGTTGAACCACAAGGATCCGGAGACGAAGATGTCAAAGGACGAGCCAAAGTTCAGCAACTATAGCAAGAAGTGGGCTAAGAAGTTGTCGACCAGGGAAGTTAAAGCAATCAACGAGTACAGCAAGAACTACGGCGATATGAACAATTGGTTGCGTGGTTTGGACAAGAAGACTTCTGCGAAGACGAAGAATGAGATTAAGTTGATTGATTCTTCATTCAAGAAGTTTAAGAATCCTAAGACAACTACTGTTTGGCGTGGCCTTTCAACGGACGGCTTTGATGCTGGCTTGAAGGGCAAGTTGAAGGTTGGTGCAACGTATATTGATAAGGGTTACATGAGCGCCACGTTCGATCAGGAAATTGCTAAGAAGTATGCAACGGGTATCGTACTCCAAATTACGTTGCCAAAGGGCAAGAGTACGGGTGCTTACATCGGTAACTTGTCTGACTGGAAGATTGAAAAGGAATACCTTATTAAGCACGGCAGCCAATTCAAGGTGACGACAGTGGATGATTTAGGTGATAACAAGCTGGTTAGTTTGAAGTATGTGAAGTAATGGAATTAAGGTCGTTGGTGTGATTGCCAACGGCTTTTTTGGTGTAGTATTGCTGTAATAACCACAGAAGCATATAAAACGATGAGTGCTTTCGTTAAAAAAAGTGGGAATTTTAAGGGCGTGGAAAAGCTGTAAATGATATGGTTGTTTTAGATTATTGTGGAGGCTTTACAAATGTCAGTTAAAATTGTGACGACTAATCACCTGCAGGAACTTAACAGAAACTTCGTAACAGCTGGTCCTAGCCTAAAGATTGTTACACCGTTTTTGAGTTTTGAAGCTATTAAGAAAATGATAGACTTAATTCCATCGGAAACAAAAATCATCCTTGTCACAAAGTACAATGGTGAAAATTTTGTTAGTCATGTGAATAGTTTAGATGCACTAGAACTGTTGTTGAATCGAGGCGACGAGATTTATTCAGTTAATAACCTTCATACAAAATTGTATCTATTTAATTCTGAAGTCGCCATCTGGGGCTCGGCAAACCTAACTGAAAACGGAAAAAAGAAAAATGTTGAATTGTCGACTGTAATCGACGTTGAAACAGAAGTAATGAATGAGCTGACCGAATATTTTGATGGGTTGGTTGAGCAAGCTCAAGAGGGGCGAGTCACTAAGCAACGTGTTGAAAAAGATAAGTTAGAAATTGCAAGAATTGAAAAAATCCGACGTGAGGAAAAACGTGAAATTACACAAGTTGAGGGAGTAACATTTGGTGTAACGATTTCAAATGTTGACAGCGAAGAGTTGGATACGGTGCAGCAATCGTTGGATGAAAGTGACGTAATTCAGAATACTTCAGATTTAGAAAACAACATTCGTGAAATCTGGATTAACGCCTTGGAATCACGAGATAAAGAGGGAAATCTCAGAATTCCGAATGCAGCAGATGATGTTCATTATGTTGAAACGGATGTAAATGGAACTTTGACAAGGTATTATTATTGGCAACAACCCGGGCGAGAAAAATTGCAATCAATTAAATTTGTCAGCGGCGACCTCGATGGTAACTTGCATGAAAGCTTAAAAACATTTAATTTGAGATTGCTGAAGGAATATTTGAAAGCCCGTAATTGGACGTTCGACTTGCTTGATGATCAAGTTGAAGTCCAAAGGCTTTGGAAAAAGACCGGGATGGATAATGCCTGGCGTGGCAAGGAGGCTGTATTTAATTCTGTAATTGCACCCGCCATTCAAGCCTTTTTTAATTGAACTCAACAAGCTGTGATTTAACACTAGAGTAGTGAATGAATATTTCGACTTAAGAACCGGGAAAGCCTTTTAGTGGTTATCTCGGTTTTTTAGATTGATTTTTAATATTTGAACAAATTATTCAGATATTATTAGGATATATTATCGGACATATTAAGGGAGTAATTGTCATGAGTGATTACAATTTGCAGCCTAACGAGACCATCTTGATGAAAACTGAGGGCATCATGCATGGTGGAATAGCTGCTCTTTATACGGATGAGTTAGTTTTGACTAACTTAAATTTGATCTTGTGTAGCAAAGGTTTATTTGGAAACAAGAAGGGGGTAACTTACTACCCACTTAATCGAATAAAGGTATACAACGATTCAGCACAGGTGATTGAAACCACTAAGGGCAATCAACCTGTGATGGAAGTCATGTTTATTGATGGACAAGAAGCATTTGGTTTTCAACGCCCTCGTGAGATTAAAAATTGGATAGCCAACATAAAAAATGTAGTCGCAGGTAATGAAGTGGAATTAGAAGTTTCAAACGACCGAACTTTGCCGGGAACTGAGTTGTTAGTGGATACTATTAAGGATACTTTTGGAACTGTCGCAAATACTTTTGGCATTTCATTTGGTAAAACGAAGAACGAAGAAAAAGCAAAGCCTGCAGAAAGGGCAACCGTGAAATGTGTGTCATGTGGCGCAACAATTTCAGGAGTTGTCGGAACAGTCGTGAGATGTGAATATTGCGGTACTGAGCAGAGTATTAAAGGACAGGGTTAAATTAAATGGGACTTATTAAAGCTTTCGGTGGTGCAATTGGTGGAACTTTTTCGGATCAATGGAAAGAAATTGTAACCGCGGGACATTTTGATGAACATACAGTGGTTGTGCCGGGCATGCTACAACAAGTTAACAATGGACGAGGTACTAATATCAACGGATCAAATGGTGTACTATCCAATGGGTCTAAAATTTTGTACCTGAAAATACAGCGGCATTTATCTTTTCTCAATCGGGTATTGATGAAATTATTACCGAACCTGGAGGATATGAATTCCAATCAGGCCAAGCGAGTGTTTTTAATAAAGACGGTATTGGTGCTGCGTTGTTTTCGCAAATAAAAGAGCGTGTTGGCTTTGGCGGTCAAGCGGCTAATCAAACGCAAATTGCATTTGTAAACTTGAGAGAAATTCGCAATTTGAAATTTGGTACTCGAGGACCTGTTGTATACAACGATTTGTTTTACGGGGCCGATTTGGAAGTGCGTGCATTTGGCGCATATTCAGTGAAAGTAGTTGATCCAACGAAGTTTATTCGCAATTTTGTCCCAGCGAATACGGCATACTATTCATTTGATTCAGATAAGGCTCGAGGACAATTAACGTCGGAATTTCTTCAATCATTTACCGGGGCATTGAATGGACTTTCAGCAGAGTTTCGAATATCACAATTGCCCGCACACACAAGTGAAATTGCACAGAGAATTGTAGCTGACTCATACAATGCGGGAACTTGGCCTGAGCGTTTTGGCATTCAACTTGTTAGGGTAGGTGTTGAAAATATCGAGTTTTCACCAGAGTCAAGAGAGCTTGTTAAGAAGTTCTCAGAGAATAAGATGAGTACTAAGGCCTATGACGATGTCTCTCAAAAAACTGCTAATATTGCGGCGCAACAAAAGATTTCAGAGGGAATTCAAACGCATGGACTTGGCGATGGTGGAGGCATGGTATTTGGCATGAACTTTGCGCAAGGCCTAGGTACAAATGCTCAACAAGAACCAACGATGCCAATTGAGCAACAAATTGCATTAGTTAAGCAACTTAAAGAGTTACTAGATGCAGGAGTTTTGACTCAAGAAGAATTCAATGCTAAGAAATCCGAGATAATGGGACTTTAAAAAATACCCCAGAGCAACTGCTGCGAACGTCGCAGTTGCTCTGGGGTATTCGTGTTAATTAACGTTTAATGGCGTACCACAATACTCACAATTTTTTGGAATGCCGACAATGATTTCGTTGGCTGCACTACAATTGTCGCAACGAACAACTTTCCTTGTTGAAGTTTCCGGTATAAATTTCTTGCTGATGACAGCATCTGATTTATGATCAATATAGTAATCAGAAATTATCTCTGAATCAATCATGTTTTGTAAATCTGTAACAACGTTTTTTCGTGTGTTACCTGTGATGTCTGATAAATCTTGGATAGAGATACGCTCAGTTCCTTTGATGATTGCTTCGTATTTCTTATAGCGATTTTGGATAACAAACATTTTCGCAGCGGTTTTGAAAAGATAAATAGCGATGACAACTAACGCAATTGCGCTAATTAGGTAAGGCAATCTTTCACTAAAGCTATGATGCTCAGTTATAGTTTTCTTGAAGAATATGCCAGTAGTTGTTTTGGTTGTTTTCTGGGTGAATTTAATTAATGAAGCGAAAGCGCCACCTAAGCTGGCAATACTAAGGAACCCCAGTACCTCAGCAATGTAAGCCTTAAGAAAGAAATTTACGGTTTCGTTGTTTGTTAGTTTTAGTTTCATAATCTGTCTCCTCGTGAATATATTACATATTGATTTAGATGTATTAGTAATGTTTATGTGAATGTTTGGTTGTGGTGTTGGTTTGAAGTGTTGCAATGACCATGACCATTGGCAAATTGAATTTAGAAAATGATCTGATGAACGATACTGAAAACTACGATGTTATATCAATGTTTAAATCGACTCAATGCAACATTGATGATTCCAAGGTTGGTGGAAGCAACACGATGCAACAAGTTTGCAGATAACGATGATGTAGGTTCGATAATTTGTTGCCGATTAGAAATGTTCATCTAACCCAAATAAAATATTTTCTTATGTATAATTGGATTGTGATTTGGGGGATGATAAACATGAGGAAAACAACCGTAAAGGATTACACCAACACCTATGAAATTCATGGGCACAAATATCAGGTCACAGCTCCTGCACGCTTTGATATGGCATCTGGACAAATAGTCGAAGATGCTGAATTGGATGATGCCGCCGCAAAAATCGCGAGAGCAATGTACCGTTCTGAATTCGGCATTGTGGCTCCTGAAAGCATCAAGGAGTATCGAGCACAAATTGGTCTTTCACAACGAGAATTCGCAAAGTTGCTGGGTTGGAGTCCAAATACTGTTGCTATGTATGAGGTCGGTGGATTTCCGTCAGAATCGAATAATAAGCTACTAAAAATGTTGATTGCTGATAATCATGTTCTGTATGAATTGGCGCAACAAACAGCCGGAAACGATAAAGAAGCATTAATAGCAAAGGTGAATGCCTATCTGAATGGTCAGGATGGTAGCAAAATTGTGGTATTCGAGGAACCGCGTTTCACTGCCATGCAATTAGCAAACTGGTTCCGAGCAGATAATTATTTTCAAGTTGAATCTGATATAAATGCTGAGTATTTAACGCAAATGAAGGTTGTGAAGCTACTTTACTTTGCGTACGGACGTTATTTAGCAAGAACCGGAAACAAGCTGTTTAGTTCACCAATTATTGCGATGCCTTATGGGCCGGTGGTTGCTGAAATTCATGACTCGTTTGATGGTCAGCGTGAAATCGTGTTTGAAGGTATGGATGCGCAAGTGTTTGACGATTTTAGTGCAATACAAAGAGATCATGAAATTTCCGACTTATTGATGGAAATCCTAAACGACTTTGGTGATTATACCGCATCTGGATTGAGCCGAATTACGCATCGCGCAGGTTCGCCCTGGTCAAGAACCGAATCGTATGGTGTGATTAATCCAACCGTTATCGAAACGACGTTTGTAAAAGGGATTGAACAATAGACTTGAGTCACTAGACCAGTATCTGGTGGCTTTTTTGGTGTCGTTTTTTCAGTTGGATTAACAAATTTAGCGCTTCTAAAATGCACTTACAGCCATGGTTTGGGCAGTTTTAACAATTTATGGTCATAAAATCAGGGTTGCTTACTTTTTTGAAAGCGGTTACAATTAGTGCGTACAAAAAAGGAACCGGTTCCAAAATTAATATTGAGGGGAAATATTATGAACCACGAAGAGGTAGCAAAGCGGGTTGCGAAGGCTTTGGGTGATGATAATGTCATTACGGCAGCGCACTGTGCCACGCGGTTGCGTTTGATTGTTAAGGATCGCGACAGCATTGATCAGCAAGCGTTGGATAACGACCCAGATTTGAAGGGAACATTCGATTCGAACGGCCAGTTTCAAATCATTGTTGGACCAGGGGATGTCAACAAAGTTTATGATCATTATGTGAGTCAAACGGGTGTTAAAACAGCGACACCGGAGGAGCTTAAAGAGCTTGCCGCCCAACAAGGTAAGAAAAAGAATCCGATTATGTCAATGGTCCAAGTGTTATCGGATATTTTCGTGCCATTGATTCCAGCAATGACGGCTGGTGGTTTGTTGATGGCGCTGAATAATATTTTGACGGGAAAGGACTTATTTGGACCACAATCGCTGGTCCAGATGTTCCCGCAAATTAAAGACGCGGCTGACATGATTAACTTGATGTCTTCAGCACCATTTGCATTTTTGCCAATTTTGATTGGTTACACAGCCACGAAGCGATTTGGTGGTAGTGAAATCTTGGGAGCCGTTGCGGGGATGATTTTAGTTATGCCAGCTCTGGTAAACGGTAACGATGTTGCGTCCGTTGTAGCAGCGGGCAAAATGCCGGCGTGGGATATATTTGGCTTGCATATTGCACAAGCTGGGTATCAAGGCCAAGTGTTGCCAGTTATCGGTGTGGCGTTTATCTTGGCGAATATTGAAAAGTTTTTCCATAAGCATTTGAAGGGGGCAATTGATTTCACCTTCACACCAATGTTTGCCATTATTATTACGGGATTTTTGACCTTCACCGTGGTTGGTCCCGTCCTACGAACATTGTCAAATGGGCTTACCGATGGTTTGGTGACGCTTTACCAAACGCTCGGCTTCCTTGGCATGGGGATTTTTGGTTCCGTTTATTCAGCAATTGTTGTGACGGGATTGCACCAAAGTTTCCCAGCAATCGAGACGACATTGCTCGCCGATATTACCAAGACGGGTGGCGATTTCATCTTCCCAATTGCAGCGGTTTCAAACGTCGCCCAAGGAGCTGCGGCATTTGCGGTGTTCTTCTTGGCTAAAAAAGACGAAAAGTTGCGGGCATTATCGTCATCTGCCGGCGCTTCCGCTATGCTTGGTATCACGGAACCGGCCATGTTTGGGGTTAATTTGAAATACAAGTTCCCGTTCTTTATTGCCCTTGGTTCAGCTGGAATTGCCGGTTTGGTGATTGGGTTGTTCCACGTGCTGTCATCGTCATTGGGACCAGCTGGGGTGATTGGGTTCATTGCCATTCCGGCGGCCAAGTGGGTTGGCTTCTTTATCAGTATTGCCTTGGCGTTCGTTCTGGCCTTCTCAGTCACATATCTTTACGGTAAGCGTCATCGTTTCGGCAACGATGCCACCACAAACGAAGCACCGGTCCGTTACGAACCAAAGTCAGGCGACGTTGTTGTAGCAGCGCCAGTTGATGGGCGGGTTGACCGACTAAGTTCAGTTGATGATCCTGTCTTTTCAAGTGGTGCGATGGGTAAGGGTGTTGCAATCATGCCGGAGGCTGGGCAAGTATTTGCACCGGTTAATGGTACGGTAACAGTTGTTTATCCAACAGGTCATGCGTACGGATTGCTGGGTGATGACGGTGTTGAAATTCTGATTCACATCGGAGTGGATACAGTCTCAATGAATGGCGACGGTTTTGAAACGGTCGTAACGCAAAATCAACACGTTCGAGCAGGTGAAGTACTGGGAACGTTTGATACAGCTAAAATTAAAGCGGCTGGTTTGGATGAACATGTCATGGTGATTGTGACGAATACAGCACAATATCACGACGTACAGCAGATTGCGAACCAATCGGTAACGGCAGGTGATCCGTTATTGGCAGCCCAGAAGGAGAGTATCGCTTGATTATTGGAGATATAGAAAAATTTGAACAGTATCACATTTATGCAGAACATGGCTTAATTAATGACCCGAATGGTTTGATTTATTTTAACGGGCAATACCACGTTTTCTATCAGTGGAATCCCAACGCGTTGGACCACACTTATAAAGTTTGGGCGCACGTTGTCAGTGATGATTTGGTCAATTGGCGCCGCTTGCCGATTGCAATTGCGCCTAGCTTGCCTGAAGATCGTTCAGGAATTTATTCCGGCACAACAATCGAAAAGGATGGTCGACTTTACGCGTTTTATACCGGGAACGTGCGTAATGATGCTGGCGAAAGCGTGGCATCATTCCAAATGGCAGCGGTGTCTGATGACGGGGTCCACTTTGAAAAATTAGGCAAGTTATTTGATCAACCAAGCGGGTATACGCGTCACGTTCGCGATCCGAAGGTCTTCGCGCGAAACGGCCATTATTACATGTTACTTGGTGCGCAAAAGCTTGATTTAACGGGTGATATCATTGCCTACGAATCAACGGACTTGCATCATTGGTCATTTATGGGCTCAATCCTGGGTGATCAACTATCGGCTTATCGTGGTTACATGATGGAGTGTCCAGACCTTATTACGATTGATGGTCGGGATGTGTTGATGTTTTCGCCACAAGGACTTCCTGCAGCTGGTGACCGCTTGCAAAATATTCATAACACGGGTTATGTTTTAGGTGAATTCGACGAAGTTAATGGCGTTTTCCAAGTGACAACGGAATTTAAAGAGCTTGATCAAGGATTTGAATTTTACGCATCACAAACTTTGACACATGGTAATCGTCACCTGTTGTGGGGGTGGGCAGGGATGATGCCATCCGCTAGAGAAAAGCAGTTGCCGACGATTCAAGCTGGTTGGGCGCACGTTTTGTCGTTGCCACGTGACGTGGCAATCGTTGACGGTGAATTACGTCAGTATCCGATTCCTGAATTGGGTGACTTCCAACTTGTGCAACCAGAAGCAGTTAGCGGGCTAGGGTTGTGGCGTTTGGCTGGCGATAAATGGCAGGTGGCATTGACGTCGAAGTTATCTATCCAGCGCGATGGCGATATCGTAACGTTTACCCGCGTTGCTTGGGAGTCTGGTGAGACGGAAGAGCGCCGGGCGAAAGTGACTGGGGATGTGCTCCTGATTATTGATAACGATGTTGTTGAACTGTACACCACATCAGGCGACACGGTTATGACGGCGAGATATTTCGATTAAGGTAAATAGTATTAAATAGCGACGTTGCGGATGACGTCGCTATTTCTTTTGCGCTCATTCTTGATAAAATGAATACGAAAGATACGGAGGGGCGCGAGATGAGTGAAAAAGAAAGAGTGACCATTAGTGATATTGCCCGACTAGCTGGTGTTGGGAAAAGCACGGTCTCACGCTATTTGAATAATGGCTCAGTTAGTCCCAAAACGCGGGCTAAGTTAGATGCTGTTGTTAAAGAATATGACTATGAACCAAATCGTTTTGCGCAAAGTTTGAAAAAGACATCCAGCGGGATGATTGGTGTCGTTGTGCCCACGTTTGCGTCGTTTGCGTTAACTGAGATGATGCGTGGCATGGACTATGTGAACCAGGATGACTTTTTTCTAACGATTAATACTTATCATGATGCCAAGCGCCAAGTTGAAGCGGTTAAGCAACTGGCACAGCAGAACGTTGATGGCATTATTGTCATGACTGGACAAGTTACGGATGAAATGACCGCTGCGCTAGAACAAGTCTCCGTGCCGGTCATTGTGCAAGGACAGCCGTCAACGCAATTTGAGACGGTTAATGTTGATAACCAGCATGCCGGCGAACTATTGGTGCCATTAATCGCCGACGCCAAACCAAGTGATGTGTTGCTACTAGGTGTTGATCCATCAGTTGACTACAACGTCGGACAAGTGCGTTTCGACGCTGTCATCAAAGCATTAAATGGCAAAATGAAACGGGTCTATACATCATTTGATCGTACTGAAACAATCACCGTGATGCGTGATTATCTTGCAACGCACGAGTTACCTAAGTATATTATTGCAGCAACGGATATCATTGCATTGGGGGCATTAGCTGCAGTACAAGAGCAAGGCTTCAATGTACCTAACGATGTTAAAATCGTGGCCTTTGATAATTCACCGGCAGCTGAAATTGTGACACCAGCATTGACGACGGTTGGGTTTGATTATTTTGTGTTGGGTCAGTGGTTGTATCGTCGCCTAAAGGACCTCTCGCAACCAGAACCAATTTTGCATGACCCAATGTTGGCAGGAACCTTGGTACGTCGTACGAGTTGGTAATGGCGAAGATGGCGTTGCCGTAAGACTTGTGTCACGTAATTTCAGGTCGCATGCTCTAAAATTAGGTTACAAACATCTATACAGAGAGGATGCGAGCTATGAAAAAATGGTTTTTATTTTTAGTACTAATCGCCGCGTTTGTGCTGGGCGCAGTGGCGTTTTTACTAGGTCGAGATTACAACCAAACATTGGTGAAGGATAAGCCGACTAGCTCATCAGTAGCCAGTTCGAAGTCATCGAGTCATAAGTCGTCAAAGTCGTCGTCAGCAACATCAGAAACGGCAACAATTCCAAAGGCGTTGACCTTGTCAGGCGCGCAAACGGATGAGTTTGCAAAGTGGGTGGGTAATCAAGCAGAAAAGATGCGACTTGCTGGTTCAGCACTGAATCTGCAAGTTGATTTGCCTGATGCTAATGATACGGATTCTGTGTATTACCAGACTGTAAACGGGCCGTTGTATATCAACGGGACAAACGCTGGTCGTGGATTGCAAGCTGAGGGAATCTTTGGTTTCTATGTCTGGGATGCTTATCCTGTTCAGGATTCAAGTGGCAAGCAGAATTATGACGGCACCATCGGCTATCAACCTGCGCAAACCGTGAAGTTTACCCTTGGCGCAAATTATGGTCATGTTGCTGATACAACGAATCATTCAATGGATATGTACATCGTAGCTAACGATGGCAATATTTATGAGTTCAAGTTGGCTCAGGGTGCAAGTAGTTTGGCACCGTTGTATGGGGATGAGCATGCTTCAGAAAATGATGTCGTGGGACAAGTGACGCAGGATGAAGCAGCGAAAGCCGAGTTGAATCATGTTGTGGGCTATCAAGCGGACAAGGTGAGTGAGTCGTTTAATTATTAATAACTAGAATGGTCGCCAAGTTTTTTCTTGGCGATTTTTTTATTTATATGAAATCAGCGATTCCTGAAAAATATTGATTTGCGTCAAGTATTTAATGGGCATACAATTAAACTAATAATTGGTCAGTGACAGGTATGAGGGGATATGAGTATGACAGCAGTTTATATATTTATCGGTATTGTGGCAGTTGCACTATTTGTGGGAAACTACATTATTTATCGAAAGCATGCCACAAAATCTCTGAATAAGACGCAATCGTTCTTTGGTGCGATTGCCATGACTTTTGCAGATTTGTTTTTCTAGTAGCTAGTTAGATATAAAAAAACGACGATGTCACCATCGCCGTCATTACTTATCCTGAATCGTCGAGATATCCTCGGCGATTTTTTCTTTTAGTGTTTGTAGCTGCAACTTTGAAAGGTTCGCTGACTCAATTAGCGCCACAATCGCTTCTAAATCAGTATCCAAATCCACAAAAGCTAGTGGTAGCGTTTCAACACTGTTGTCTGGGTTATCAGTATTACCTAGTAGGTAGTTCACTGAAACGCCGAGAACATTAGCGACCGCTTCAACGTGATTGACGGTCGGCTCCTTGAACTTCCAGCCGTAAATAGTATTGTGACCGAGCATTGCAGCGTTGTTAATCGTACGCAACGAATAACCTTGCTTGTCTGCAATCTCCTTAATCCGGTCAAATGTGATTGATGAAAAGTTTGCCATGGTAACAACTTCCTCCGTTGACCTAATTATGCAACAAATATCGCTCCGGTGCTAGTCAGGGCATGTTTTTACGCTACTTATCCGAAATAGTGTTAGGCTTGACGTAAATAAGAAAAGAAGGCAAGAAAAATGAAGGCAGTTGTTCTAAAGAAGCTTGGTGATTTTGCATCACTAACAGATGAAACGGTTCCTGATTTGAAGGTGACACCAGATGCCATCTTGGTTAAGACGCACGCGGTGGCGGTTGATCCAATTGATATCAAGATTGGTAGTGGAAGCCGTGGTGGAAGTGCGCCAATGATTCTTGGGTCATCAGTTGCAGGTGAAGTCATTGCAGTTGGTCGCAATGTCCATGACTTCAAGGTTGGTGACCGTATTGCGGCCAATGTCCGTGGTGGTGAAACGTATGCAGAAGAAGTACTAGTACCTATTCACTTGGCAGCCCACATTCCTGATGATGTGACTTACGCGAGCGCGGTTTCTGTCGTACTTGGTGGTCAAACTGGTTACAGCGGTATCGTTCGTGGTTTGCAAGTTAAGGCCGGTCAAAACGTCCTTGTACAAGGTGGTGCTGGCTCCGTTGGCTTGATGGCGGTGCAAACAGCATTGGATGCTGGTGCGAAGGTCAGTGCGACAGCTCACGGTTGGGGTTTGGATTTCTTGCGTGAGAAGTTCCCGCAAGTAAAGACGTTTGATTACAAGACGGATGACATTGCAGCAAATGGTGCGATTTATGATGCTGTGTACGACACGGTTGGGTCAGAAAAAGTGCTGGCAGATTCATTTGCAGCAACTAAGGCTGCCGGTCATGTGCTATCGATCGTTGCGCGTTCGCACCGTGATCCACGCTTTGTGCACTTCTTCAATCAACCAACGCGCGAAACTGTTCAAACGTTGTTGGATGGTTTGAGTAATGGTCGCTTTATCGCGGTAGTTGATAGTGAGTTGCCATTGAGTGCTGATAATGTTCGATTGGATTATGAACGTCTACAAAACGGTGGCGTGCATGGTAAGCTAGTTTTAACGATGTGAGGTAACTAAGGTTATACACAGAAGATGTCTTTTAAAGGAGGCGGTGTCATGAAACGACTCATTTTAACGGCTGGGTTGCTGAATGCTGAGATGACCACGTTTGTTGAACAACTACAACGTGACAATTCAAATATTTACGTATTTGATGCTTTTCAGGAGCGACTCAACCAGTATGGGACGCTTGATACAACGCACTCCCAGGATGTTACGGTGTATAACCGTATCTACAATTTGTTGGACACGGCAATTCTGCAAAATGCAGATGGCTTATTTGTGTTGTTGGACAACAACTTGATGCGATCACGCCGGCGTGGGTTGTACAACCGATATAAAAAACTAAGTATGGTGTGGAACAAGTCACGACGCATTTCTTTGTCCGGTCATATTCTGAGGTAATTAATAACGAAAATGGCCTGTCGCCAAAGTCTGTTAAGGCGCAGTATATTAGCTTTCAGCCACCGCGAATTGGTGTTGATACTGATGAAGTGATTGTTCGCTCTGATGTTTTCAACAAAGTGGACCATGACCAGGTAATTCCTAGTCAATCCGCAGATGAACTGTTCACCCAACTGTTGGTGACGCCACTAGCGGATGAGATTGAGCTGGATTACCAAAGTCATGACAATCCGCACCATCTGGAATCAATCAAAGAGCATATCGATATGACAATTAAAGCAGCACCTACAGATGAACTACGGCAGGTTGCTATGTTTCATGACCTAGGTAAAGGCATAACAAAATCGATAGATGAAACTACTGGAATTGCACATATGATTGGGCATCCATCTGTTGGTGCTATGATTGCATTGGCTTTTTATGGTGAACCCAATAATATTACCGAAACAGTGCTGTGGCACATGGAAGCGCATAAGGGCATTTCTGCAAAGGTTATAAAGCGCGAAAAGCTGGATCGAAGTGTCATGAAGTTGCTGCAGAGATTTGCGGTGATTGATACTGAGTCTCGGGTAGATGGGACCGCATAATTGTTTTGGTATGTTTGTCAACTGTAATTGGTACCAAGCAATGTGGATACGTAAAAACAAAATTGCATTATGCAATATAATAAAGAGGACTTCCCATCACTAATGGAAAGTCCTCTTTATTATATGCGGGTATGAGGAGAGCTCCAGTTACTCTATACTTTGTTAATTTTGGTACAATACATATATGAATAAAATAATAAAACGAAGGTAGGTGAATTTATGGACTACTATTCAGAAGAAGACACAAAGGCAAATATTTTAGAGCCAATTATCCAAGAAAAATGGCCGGTTGATCATATAACTCGAGAATATTCCTATACTGATGGCAGAATTAAGGTGGTTGGACAGGTTGCGCATCGAGATAAAGGTTCAAGAAAAAGAGTTGATTATGTTCTGTGGGAAGATCGTGCTGCCCAGAAAATTTTGGCAATTATTGAAGCTGAGTCGAATGAACATGATGATTCGTATGGTTTCAGTCAGGCACGTGATTACGCAGAAGATTTAGATGTTCCATTTGTATTTGCATCTAGTGGTCGAAATATGTGGCATTTCAAAAACCGATTGACTCAAGAAGAAAGCACTATATTATTGAACAAGTTGCCCTCGTTTGAAGATTTGTTAACTCTTCAAGGCGTTGCGCCAAAGGAAACACTGGAACCTTATTACGTGGAATCCGGGGAGAATCCACGTGAGCCAAGGTACTATCAACGAAATGCAATCGGCGCTGATGTCAAGATTATGGACAGGCTTTTTTGGCACCGGGAGGTACTGCAC